>Ga0111539_10008817_pt1 | contig 12788 bp, 7 predicted proteins | sample RhiMethybrSRZTD1_FD_79667 | JGI IMG/M metagenome (GOLD analysis project Ga0111539, IMG submission 79667) | Populus rhizosphere microbial communities from Tennessee, USA - Rhizosphere MetaG P. TD hybrid SRZTD1 (version 2) (version 2) | ecosystem: Host-associated > Plants > Roots > Rhizosphere >...
AACCCGCGCCGGTGCCGTATCTGGCGGGTGTTCCGCGCTATTTGATCGGCGCCGCGGTCCGTGGGACGGTCAGTGCATTGCGTGGAATGTTCGAGTCGCGTGCGGAGGGTTCAATCTTTGCGCGCGAGCTCGCCTGGCGCGAGCTCGCGGGGTTCTCCTACGGCAAGCACTTCTATCGGCCGAAAGGCCAGTCAGAAGACCGCGAGCACGTCAAGACACGGGCGCCGGAGCCTCACGGCGCGGGGTGATCAGCGACCGCAGCTTGAGAAGGTATAAGCGGCGCTCCTCGCGTCCGATCGCCAGGCCCACGAAGAGTGCGGCGTAGGCGAGAGCACCGACTGCCAGCAGCACTGCGACTTCAACGACCGTTGTCGCGACGATCCGCCGCTCAATCCATAAGACGACGCCCGCCAACGCGGCCGGCCACGCCGCTGGCCAGGTCGCCTCGACCAGCGCTCGACGCAGACTCAGTCCCACCCGCCGGCAGGCAACAGGGTACAGAACGAACACCGCTGAGGCGGTGACCGGAACAAACGTCCCGAGCGCCACACCGGTTAACCCCAACGGGTGAATGAGCGCGATGCTCAGGACCACATTCGCAACGGCGGCGCTCGCATTGGTATATGCCAGGAGCTTGTGCTGCCCTGCGCCCTTCAGGATCACGTTGGCCGCGGACGTCCCGGCTCGCACCAGCACGACACCAAGCAACAATTGCATCGGGAGCACACTTCCCGAGAACCTCCCGCCCATCCACGCGTGGATCAGTGGGTCGGCCAGAACGATGAGGCCAACGCACAGTGGGGCCGCGAGGGCGAGGGAGACGCGAGTGCCCTGGATCAGAATGGTTTGCAGCCGCTCCTGACGTTGTGCCGCGTCGCTGTCGACGACGACCGGGAACAGAGCGTCGTTGACCTGACCCGTCAGTTGTTGCGTGAGTTGTGCGACGCGTTGTCCAACTGTCCACACCGCGACGGCGGCGGTGTTCAGAAAGGCACCGATGATCAGGGCATCCGCGGAATAGTTCAACTTTGCCGCGCAATCGAGAACGAACATGTAGACGCTGAAGCCGGTGACCTCGTGCAGGCGACGGCGGCGAAACAACCACGGACGTACCTGTAACCCGGGGAACACGCGGTATGCATTCCAGGTGAACATGCCCAGCGACAGCGTCCTGACCGCCGTCGTCGCAGCGACAAGTGCGACCAGGCCATGTCCATTACGCAGCACGGCAACGGTGACGATCGCCGCGGCGACGCTGGTCACGACACTGGCGGCGTTATTTCGATACGACCGCTGAAAGCCGTAAACAACGGCACCGAAGACCGAAAGAGGAAACCGGACGCTGAGAAACGCACCGACGATGACCAGGACGGACTGTGCGGTACGCAGCTGGTCCGGCGAGATGTTGAAGAGCGCGTCGATCCGCCACGCGATCGCAACCGTGACGCAGAGGCAAATCGCTCCAAGCGCCGTGTAGACACACGCGACGGTACTGACGATCTCGTTGAGTCCGGTCCGGTCCTGCCACGCCCGATGTCGGGCGATGAAACGCGCGAGCGCGCCGCCGTACCCCAGATCGAGGACGCCGAAGAACCATGTGACCGATGTCGCCAATGCCCACAAGCCGTATTCCGACTGTCCGAGGTGAGCAATGGTGAACGGAAGCAGGAGCAGGCCGATCACGCCGTCCACCGCGATGGTGAGGTAACGCGTCGTTACGTTCCGCCACACCAGCTGAAGCGGACGATCGGAACCCCAAGTGTCGGACGATAACGGCACGGCTGGCGAGCAAAGCAAGGGGGGTGCCCTGAGCGAAGCTTACGTCGTCAAGCCGATCGCCGCGCAACCGCGCCACGAATGCGGCGGACCCTACGTCTCGGATCAGCTCTTGCTTTCGCAGCGACCCGAGCTTCAATTGTCGGGCCGGCACGAGACCGTCGTACCACTTTGGGACAATGCAGCGACCGACTGAACACGCCAACGCGCCACCGATGGTCAGCGTCATCACGCCGGCCTTCAATGCCGCGAGGTTCGTACGGCAGACGCTCGACTCGGCCCGCGCACAGACATTCACGGATTTCGAACTGCTCGTGGCGGATGACGGCTCCACTGACGAGACAGCCGCGATCGTTCACGCCTATACGCAGCGGGACGCGCGTATTCGATTGATTCGTCGATCGCATCAGGGCGTGTGCGCTGCACGGAACGCGGCGATCACAGAGGCTCGGGGGCAGCTGCTCGCGCTGCTGGATAGCGACGATGTGTGGTTCCCCGAGTATCTCGCTGAGCAGGTGGAGATCATGCGTCGACGCCCGGACGTCGCCGTGCTGAGCGCGAATGCGATCAACCTCGGCGGCGCGTTGGATGGACAAACGCTGTTCGCATGGTCCCGTCGATCCCGGCTGCGAAAGGTATCGCTGCAGACGTTGGTGCGAGCGGAAGACTCGATGTCGATCCTGGTGTTGATGCGACGCGAGGTTGTCGACGCGATTGGTGCGTTCGATGTGACGCTGCCGCGCAGCGAAGACTACGACTTGTGGTTGCGGGCCGCGCGGGCCGGGTTCCGCATCGCCGTCAACGCCAAACCGCTCGGACTCTATCGGCGCCGCCCCGACAGTAATTCGGCCGACGAAGTTCGAATGCTGCACGCAATTACAACCGCCCTGTTCAAACTGCGGGAGCGCTGCAGCGATACGGAGATCCAGCTGCTCGTCGATCGGCAGGTTGCCAGGTTGGCCAGGCGTGCCTTGCTCGTCACGGCACGAACTGCGCTCTTACAAGGCGACCGGGCGCAATTGCAGACCCAGTTCACCGCGTTGGCCGAGACAACGGGACTGATGCGGTATCGTGTTGCTGGATGGCTGACCAACCGCGCTCCCGGAGCGGTGTGGTGGGCGTACCAATGCAAGCAAAAGCTGCAACAACTCAGGAAGCATGGCGCCGCGATCGGATACCGCGGCACGACAACAGGATGGCAGATCGCGGCAACGCCTAACGAACAAGAGCAACTGAACCTGTGATGCCGACTACCCCCTCATGGCAGGTTCGCGAAAACGCTGCGCTCACACTGGCGCGCAACGTGAGCACGCGTTACGTCCTGCTGATCGTCAACATGGCGATCGGGCTGATGGTGCTGCCCTACAACGTCCGGCACCTCGGGTCCGCCACGTACGGTCTCTGGATGCTCGCCGCCTCGGTGGCGACGCATTTCACCGTTCTCGATCTGGGCTTCGGAGACGGGGTCGTCAGGTACGTCGCGGAATTCCGCGCCAGGCGCGACGCTCGCGCCCTCAACGAAGTCCTCAGCACCATTTGGTATGTCTACGCTGCGATCGGGGGCTTGTCGTACGTGCTCGCCGTCCTCGTCGCCGTCCTGGTCCCCTTCATCTTCAATATCGAACCAGGCCAGGTACAGATAGCCCGCGCTGTTCTGCTCATCGTGTCGCTGCAGGTGGCGTTCTACTTCTGGTTCTGTGTGTACGGCGGGGTCGTCAACGGGTTCGAGCAGTATCACCGCAACAACGTCGTCGGACTCGTCTTCAACGTTGCCGCCGCCGCAGTCAACGTCCTCGTGCTCTGGTTCGGCTACGGGCTCATCGAGCTCGTGACGGCGACCACCATCCTGCGAATCGCGCCGTTGTGGGTGTACCGACGCAACGCCTACAAGGTGTTTCCCGAGCTGCGAATCCGGCGCGACTACTTTCGTCGAGACCGTCTGCGCGAGCTGAGTGGCTACAGCGTGTACCTGGGCGTTGTCGATTGGGCGACGAGGCTCACCTACGCCACCGACGCGTTGTATCTCGGCGTGTTCATGAATACCGCGGCCGTCGGTGTGTATGCGATCGCGCAGCGACTGGCCGAGGCGTTGCTCAATCTGACGAGTCAGCTGCACACTTTCCTGCTTCCCACAGTCGTCTACCACGCCGTCGACGGTGACGTCGAACGGCAGCAATCGTTGATGGTCAAGGCCACGCGGTTTCAGCTGGCGATCGCGATGTGTCTGTGCGGCGGGGTGGCGGCTGTCGCCGATGCCTTGATTCGAGCGTGGATCGGCACCGGCGCGCAGGAAAGCGTCCGCGTGACCCAGTTGCTGGCGGTTTCGGTGGTTCTTCGCGCTTGGACCGCGATGCCGATTACGTTGCTCCAGGGGACCGGACGCCAGCGATTCGTGGCAGGCGCCGCGTCCGCATGCGCGGTGGCAAATCTGTTGCTCAGCATCCCCCTTATCAAAATGTTCGGCGTGGTCGGCGTGGCGCTCGGCACCATCATTCCTGTCGCAGTGTTTGCGGTCGCTATCTTCGTCAGGAGTTGTCTCGTTGTTGGCCTGAGCGTCTGGCAAGGTACCCGTCAGATTGTCTGGCCGACCGTTTGGCCGGCGGCGATCGTCATCGGCGTGCTGTCGGCCACCACCGACGCCGTGCCCCCTTCACTGATCGCTGTCCTGATGCATCTGGCGTTTGGCGGTCTGCTCTACATGGCGATTTTCACCCTGTGCGGTCTGGACAAAGACGAACGACAGTGGTTGTTCTCGACGTTCACCGGCCTGCGAAGCCGCTACAATCCCCGACTGGCGGCGGAGAGCGTCCTGCGCTGAGCGTTTATGATCCACGAGCTGAAGGCTTCGTCGTTCAACGTCCTGAAGCACCTTGGCATCACCGGCCTGGTCGCTGACAGCCCGTGGCGCCGGCATCGACTGCTGATCCTCGCCTTCCACGGAATTGCGCTCCACGACGAGCACCTCTGGAGCCCCGATCTGTACATCTCGTTGGCCCAATTCGAGCGGCGGCTTGCGCTGTTGAAGGCCACCAATTGCACCGTGCTGCCGCTCGACGACGCCATTGCACGCCTGTACCGCGGCAACCTGCCGAATCGCGCCGTGGTTCTGACGTTCGACGACGGCTATTACGACTTCGCGGCCGGCGCGTGGCCGCTTTTGCGGGCGTACGGCTATCCGGCAACGGTGTACCTCACCACCGCGCGGGTCGACCGCAATCTCCCGAATATCGGGCTGTTAGCGTCGTATGCACTCTGGTGCGCGCGCGATCGAGTGCTCCACGGCGATGGGATCCATGGATTGCGCGGAATCTATCCGCTGGCAACCCCGGAGCAGCGCGAACACGTCGTCCGCTGCATCAACGACGGTCTGCTCAACAGCATCGATGACAGCAAGGATGCCGTCGTCGAAGCGCTCGTGCGCCGACTCGGGCTCGATTACGACGGGTTCCTCGAGCGCCGCCTCCTTACACTGCTCCGCCCGGGCGAAATCGAGCAGTTGGCAGGAGAGGGCGCTGATTTTCAGCTCCACACGCACCTGCACTGCACGCCACCCGACGTCCGTGACTTCGTGGCCGACGTGCTGAAGAATCGCGACCGCATCGAGGCGTTTACCGGAAAGCGGCCGTATCACTTCTGTTACCCGAGCGGGAACTATCGCACGCAGTACTTCAAAGCATTGCAGGCGGAGGGGGTGATTTCGGCGACGACGTGTGACCCGGGGCTGGCGACACGTGCCTCGCACCCGATGCTCCTGCCTCGCTTCGTCGATACCAGCGTCGTCAGTGACGTCGTGTTCGAAGCGTGGTTGACGGGAATGGCGCCGTGCCTTCCGCGACGCACGCGCAAAGGGGGATTTCCGATCACCGACCTGATGGAGGGCCGGGCAGCGTTAGGTACCTGAGACGCGCCTTGCGGAAAGTGACAAGAGGCGAACGGACACCGGCAGACCGAGGCGCTCGAACTGACGGTCGATGAGTTGAAGCTCCTCCGGCACGAGTATCTTCAGCGCTGCCACGGCGACGGCGTACGTGAGTCCAAATGCGACGCCGGTTGACGCCAGTATCAGCATCGGACTCGCGGTTACCAAGGCTTCACGCACTGCGACCGCCACCAGGGCGGCGCCTACGGCCGCGACCATCACCCTTCCCATATCTTTCAGCAGCATCCAGTCCGACGCGGTAAGTTCGAGGATCCGAATCACTTTGATCCCGACAACCAATCGTTCCAGCATGCTGACGCTGACGACAGTCGCGATCGCGCCAATCAGCCCGAACCTGCCGGTGGCCCAAATCAATCCGCCAAAGAGGATCACGACGAGTACTGCGCGAGTCTTCAGCAGAAACCCGAAGTGTTCTGGATAGGCCCGCAGAATGGGATCGTAGGCGGTCGCCAGGAACAGGGATGGGATGAACGTCAGGTTGACGAGAAAGATCGGCCAACTCTCGAGATAGCGTGCGGTGAACAGCAGCGTGATCAACTCGCGCCCGGCGACCAGCAGGAAGAAATAGAGCGGCAGCAGGATGATGGCGAGCTTGCGCAGCATTCTGGCCGTCAACAGCACGATTTCCCTGATTCGGCCCTCCTGGCGCAGGGCGCTCACGCGCGCAATCATCACCGTGCCGACCGAATCGCGAAAGACCACCAGCAACGGGATCTGCATGCATCCCACGGCGTAAATCGCATATGCCGCTGGATCGAAGCGGTGCGAGACGACGTAGTTGTGCAGGTCCTCCTGGGCAACACCCAGCAGTCCGGCCGCCCCGAGTGGAATCGCGTAGGCGAGCTGGGCGCGCATCAAGTCCCACTGCCAGTGCCGCCAGAACCCTGGAAATCGGATCGCCATGTACCACAGCGCGAGGGCCATCTGGATGGCGCCGTGAATCACCGCGGCATAGAGAAGCGATGTGAGCGAGCCGAAGACCGCGGCTGCACCGACGAGAAAAACGACCCGCGACAGTTGCACCGCCACGACTACTGCGGCGGCAGCACGCACATCTCCATTCGCCAGAACCACATATTCGAGAAAGGACGACGCCACCAGGCACATCGTCGCCAATCCGATGAGCGAGGCGTATCCGGCGATTTCCGCGGAGTTGAAGATCTTCAGCAGCAGTCCAGGCGAAAGGACGAACAGCAGCCACGACACGGCACCGACCAGCAGGTAAATGAGCAGAATGTTGAAGACGACCTGACCCTTTCGAGCCGCTTCGCGCGGCAGGAAATAGAAGGCGCTCATCGCGAAGCCAAGCGGGAAGATGGTGATGACGGAGCCGGTAATGAGGAATGCCTGCTTATAGAGGCCGAACTCGGTCAGGCTCATCTGTCGAACGAGGATGACCGGCAGCAAGATACTCGACGCGAACGCCAGCGTTTTGGCGGCGATCAACCAGATAGCGCGCTGCGTGAGCGAGCCTTCGCTCGAGCGGGAAAAGAGGGCCCGGAGTCGCATCAGATGCGGCTCGGATGAAAGATGCAGCGCGTCTGGTTCTCCGTGAAGAATGCGTGGAACTCCCGGAACAGACGACCCCACCACTCTTTGCTCCCCGAATCGCGATCGTCTTCGAACTGGTGGTGCCGAACGGCCAAATAGTCGGCGAAATAGTCCAGGATGCGGTCACGGTCCAGATGGAGCGCCGTGGAGATCTGCAGCGTGAGTGCGACGATCCGGTCGGCGAACCAGCTCGGTTCGAAGAATGTCTGCCGAAACGAAAGCGCGTCGATCGTCTGCCCTTTGGGAAGCCGGCGAACCCGATGATGCGTGTAGTAGAGGCCGGTCACGAAACAGAACCAGTCGAACAGAGGGGGATACCCTGCGTTGCAGCTGTCCCAGTCGATGACGCACAGTCGATGCGATGCCTCGTCGAGCAGCAGGTTGGTAGGGAAGAAATCGCCATGCTGCACCCATGAGCAGCGATCCGACAACGCGGAGCGCTGGCTGCGGGATTGTGTCGGCATCGTCCGCCATTCGAACGGGATGGCGCTGGCAGCGAAATCGGATTGCAATCGAGCGAGGATCGGTTGGGCCGCGACCAGCCACTCCGCCACATGTTCGAGGTGACGTGTCACCCGCTGCGGGTCGGCGAAATAATTGGCCTCCATCGAGGTGCGATTCAGCAAAACTCCTGGCGCCGGAGCTTCGACGCTGGCGATGAGCGGACCGTGCGTGACCAAGGTGACCGGCGCAGGTGTGGAACCGCTGAGCGGTGGTCCTGCGCTCTCGAAGAGGCCGTGAAGCTTTTGGAGCAGTCTGTACGCGTGCTCCACCGCTTCGGCGCGCGGCAAGTGGACGTTGGCAACTTTGCAGATCCCTGCGATGCCCGACGGAATCCTGAACTTGATGATCGACTTGTTCCTGAGTTGGTGCCCCATCAGCACCGACGCATGGCACCGCTGCGGCCGCGCGCCGCGTCCGTCTCGAACGTCCGCGACGATTCTCTCCAACCTCTCGATCATCGAGGTGTCGTGCTGATGATTGTCCGATCCGTTGGTGGAAGGCCGCGCGAGCATGACCAGGTCCGGCACCATGGAGTACAGGAGGCCAGTCTTTTCCATCACGCGCTGTTTCAGCACTCTCCGGTACGCGTACCCGTTGATCCGGTTGACGGCATTGCATTGGTGTAATGCCTCCTCCCGGATGTCGGCCTGATCAGCAATCCGATACATCACGTGCGGCAGGTTGTAGCCGTCCCTCGGCCACCAGTGATCCACCGACGCGAACCCTGCCTCACGAAGGAGCCTGCTGTAACCCGAGGGGCTGTACGTGTAGGTCCGATAGCCAAGCGAGGAATCGAGCAAGGTGCGATGAAACCCTGGCCGGCGCATCTTGAGATAGAGCGATGCGACCCAGCGGGGCATGAGACCGGTGAACGAGAGGCCTGAATGGTCCACCCGGCCCAGGAACGACTCGAAGCCGATGCGGTTTTCGATTCCGATCAACAGCACTCCGCCAGGCTTCAGCAGGCGCCGCACCTTCCTCAGGACATCGAGCTGCACATTGCGTGGGTCGCCCGTGTTACGCCATGCCGCCACCCACTCGAGGATGCCGTTGAGCACGATCAGATCGAAAGTCTGATCGTGGAAAGGCATCGCATCAATCGTCGTCTGGATAAGGTCGACGTTCGTCAGGCCTTCCTGTTCGAGCCTGATTCGAGTGAAGCGAACCCGTTCGGTGATCGGTTCCATCGAGACCACGCGCTCGTAGTTCAATGCGAGCGCGTGCGTCAACGCACCCAGACCAGACCCGATGTCGAGCACCGTGCTGTTCGGCCCTATCGGCAATAATGGAATCCAGCTGGCCCGGTTCAAATCCGCGGCGTAGCGATACAGCTCGGGATTGCTCTCCTTGAACCGTGTGCGAATCGCCGTGCGCCAGTTGGTTTGCGAAGCAAGCTGGATCAAGGTCTTCATCTCAGCTTGACTGACTTCGCCAAAGTACTCGGCCGACGAATAGAACGGTACTCCGTCCTGAACTGGCCATTCGGTCCCGCAGGCCGCACATTGCATCGCTTGCGGCGCGGAGCGGACGGGCCCTTCACATCGCAGGCACTTGTGGGGGACTGACAACGTCTGGACTCCATCCGGGAACCGGATGTCTACACTCGCCAGCCCTCCCGGTTCACTGTTGAGCATCGTCAACGACTCCACAAGTGAACTGGTCGGCCCATATGCGCGCAGGACGAATCACGGCGGCGACCTCAAGCATGTAACGTGCCGGTAACTTCGTCGACGGGCCGACCGCGATGCACCTGAGTTCGTCGTCTGACTGTGAAATCAGGAGCAGTTATCGCCGCCGGAGTGTGTGGTAGATGAAGACGGGTGCACCGAGGAAGCGAGGTGACGGCGACGAGTTCACCAGCTGGAATCCGGCGTGCTCGTAATATTTACGTAAGCGCTTCTCGCTCTGATAAAGCGTGTCGCCCCAAAAACCCGGCAGACGTCTGTGCGTCAGCGAATACAGCCACGTATTGACGATGACGCGCGCGCCGTATACCCGACGTCGCCAATTCCTGTCGGTGAGCAGGTAACGCAGCTTGTATCCGAGTCCGTGATACGACACGCGGGCGATGGCGCCAGAGCGCACGATGCGCGCGAGCTCAGCGATGGCCGCCGCTTCATCCGTGTACGGGATGACGACCTTGCAGATCACACCGTCGAATGCGCCCGACAGGAACGGCAGTCGCTCCGCAAAGGCGCGGCAGACCGCCAGCCCTGATTGTCGCCCGTCCCTCGCCAGGCCCGGATCGGGTTCGACACCGATGCTTCGGCACCCGCGCGCCTCGAGGCGACGCATCTGCTCGCCGGCACCGAAGCCGACGTCGAGCACACGAGCGCCGGGCGGATAGTCGTCGAACGCAAAATCGTCGGCGATGTAATCGGCCCACTCGCACGCAGAAATACTCGCCACGGTCATCGGTGGTCCGAGTGCGGGAGCAATCAAAGTACCGTCTGGACTGTTACATACCTGACCGTACAGCGGCCGTGACACCGCTTCGGATGGCTCGATCGGAAATGCGGTCGCCAGTTTAGGAAAAGCATTTCCGCTCGCGCGTGCTGATCTCAGGCCCATCACTTGCACCATGCCCGGCCGGTGCAACCCATCCATAGACTCGCGCGGTCGACACGTCTCGCACCGCTGACCCGCCTCCTCGCGATGTCGCCGAGCGAGCTCGGGTTTCGGCTCCGGGCGATGACGCGACGACAGGCGCAACGTGCAGTCCTCGCCGTACACGGCAGTTCGTGGGAGAGGGCATCAATTGCAAAAGTGTTGATCCCTGGCGTCCTTGGACCGCAGACGGATGCCGCCATTGAGCAGCACAACTGGCGCGCTGTCGAGCAGCGCCTGCGCCAGGTCCTTCGCGATCGTCCGTCGCGCTTCGTCATCGATCCGCGTTCGGTTCATACCCTGCGTCACACGATCGTGTCGCGGTGGCCAGATGCGCCGGCTCGCGCGGCTGCCGCTGCGGACGCGCTCTGCCAGGGGCAGTTCAACCTTCTCGGTTGGGAGCGACTGTCGTTCCAACCGGAGGCAGGACGAACCGACTGGCATTGGGACCCGATTCACCGCCGCCGGATGCCCTTGAAGTTCTGGAGCGATGTTCCCTTTCTCGATCCGAACTGCGGGGATCACAAAATCATTTGGGAGTTGAATCGTCACCAGTTTCTGTTTCCACTGGGCCGCGCGTGGTGGCTGACCGGTGACCGGCGGTATGCCCAGGCGATCATCGACTACCTGCAGAACTGGCGCGAATCCAACCCGCCGCTTGTCGGGATCAACTGGGCGAGCATGCTGGAGGTGGCGCTGCGCTCGATCTCCTGGCTCGTGGCGATGCATCTCCTGCTGGCAGAGTGCGACGATCGGAGCGCCCCGCTTCGCGATGACGCCAACAGTGAGAGCCTCTGGCTGCTCGACATGTGCGTGGCGCTCGACCGTCAGCTGACGCACGTCGAGCAGAACCTGTCCCATTACTACAGTCCCAATACTCACCTGACAGGGGAAGCGCTGGCGCTGTATGTGGCTGGTGTGGCACTCCCCGAATTCCGTCGCAGCGCACGCTGGCTCGACGTCGGACGTCAGGTTCTGCTCGCGGAGATCGATCGACAGATTCTCTCCGACGGCGGACACGTCGAACGGTCGACGCATTACCATCGCTACACGCTGGACTTCTATCAACTGGCGCTGCTGACGGCGGAACGGGCTGGCGACGTCGAAGGGGCGGCGGTCTTCAGGGATTGCGTCGCGCGGCTCGAGCGGTTCATGCGCGCCGTTGCCGACGACACCGGGCACATTCCGCTCATCGGCGATGACGATGGAGGAGCGTTGTGGACGATCACGCAGCGCGACTCGCGTGATGTGCGTGATTCGCTCGCGCTTGCCGGGATCCTTCTCAACCGCGTCCCCGCAGCCGACCTGCCGGAGGAAGTGTTCTGGTTGGCATGGAGTTCCCGTTCGTCGAGCCTTCTGTCGCGTCGCCCCTCCTCACCTCCAGTGAGAGCGGTCCGTCCGGTAACGGCGGCGGCGTTTGTCGCCTCCGGATACGTCGCCGCGCACAGCGACCGCGGCGATCACCTCGTGTTCGACGTCGGGTCGCATGGATTTCTCAATGGCGGGCATGCCCACGCCGATGCTTTGTCGCTGGCGCTGACGCTCGGGTCGCAGCCGTTTCTCATCGATCCGGGGACCGCAACGTACACGATGGATCCGGGCCTCCGCGACCGCATGCGTGCGAGCGCGAGCCACAACACGTTGACGCTGGACGGTTGCGCGTCCGCCGTTCCCGCCGGTCCGTTCAAGTGGGCAACCCGCGCCGACGCGCGTCTGACCACGTGGCGACAGAACGGCGGGTTCATGTGGGCCGAGGCGTGTCATGACGCCTTTGCCGGTGCGCGTCACCGCCGTACGGTGATCTACAGCAGCATGGATGGATGTCTGGTGATCGATGAAATCCTCGGCAGCGGCCACCGTACGGCCACCAGACATTGGCAATTCGATCCCAGATGGAGCGTCACGTGCGACGGCGCGCACCGCCTCTGCGCGACGGCGGCAGGACAGACCGCCTGGCTGCTGACGGATCACGGAGCGTTGACTCTTTACTGCGGCGACGAAAGCGGCGCGGGCTGGTGCTCGCCTCGCTATGGACGGCTCGTCCCGACATCAGCAGCACACGTGACATATCGTGGCGAGGCGCCATTCGCGATGGTCACCTGGCTGGGCGCAGCTGGTGCCTCGTCGGCACCCGCTTTGGAACGAATGCCGCTCGGGACCGATCTGTTCCCCGCGCTGGCGGTGCGCGTCCGGCACGACTCACGTGACACGGTGACCGTCGTCCGTCCCGGCGATCGCGGCGCCGTCGGGGAGCGATCGTTCGACACCCCGCACTACCAGACCGACGCGAACCTCCTGCAGTACTCGCGCGACCAGAATGGCCACCTCGCGCTAACGCTCGCCGACGGCACCATGGCAATTGCCCATGACGATAGGTTGCTGAGCATCCGGGCCGATCGTTCGATCGTCG
>Ga0111539_10008820_pt1 | contig 12781 bp, 10 predicted proteins | sample RhiMethybrSRZTD1_FD_79667 | JGI IMG/M metagenome (GOLD analysis project Ga0111539, IMG submission 79667) | Populus rhizosphere microbial communities from Tennessee, USA - Rhizosphere MetaG P. TD hybrid SRZTD1 (version 2) (version 2) | ecosystem: Host-associated > Plants > Roots > Rhizosphere >...
AACCCGAACACGTTTGCCGGCGCCTTCAACCACTGCCGGCTCATGTTCCAGAGCGACCACCGCGAGAAGCGCGGCTGGAGCACCGATTACCCCGGCGCCGACATCAACTTCAGCGTCCGGCTCGGCGAGCTGACGCGTACGCGGGTCACGAAAGACCACAAGACCGGCGATCCCGAATACGTCACCGTCGCGGCCACCGATCCCTGGTTGTTCGATTGCCCCTACATTCTGGTCGAGGACGGCGGCTCGGCGCGTTTCTCCGAGGAGGAAGTGATTCGCCTGCGCGAATATCTCGAGAAGGGCGGCTTCCTGTTCGCCTCTGACTACTGGGGAACGCGGGCCGGCGAGCAGTGGGACGAAGAGATCAGCCGCGTGCTGCCGCGCGACAAGTATCCGCTGATCGATTTGCCGCCCGGGCATCCGATCTGGCAGTCGATGTTCGTCGTCAAGGAAGTGCCGCAGATGGCGTCGATTCAGTTCTGGCGGCGCAGCGGCGGCGGCATGTCGGAACGCGGCGAGGACAGCGCCACGGTCAACGTCCACGGGATCGCCGACGGCCACGGCCGGCTGATGGTGGTGATGATCCACAACAGCGACATCCCGGACGGCTGGGAGCGCGAAGCGGAAGACCCGCAGTATTTCTACAAGTTCTCACCGGATGCCTACTCGGTCGCGATGGACGTCGTCATCTACGCGCTGACTCACTGACCCTCGCAGGTCAAAGGTCAAACGTCAAAGGTCAAAAGTGAAGTCAAACGTGAACTAGACCTGCTCCTAGACCTTTGGCCTCACCTTTGCCCTTTGACCTTTGCCCTTTGACCTGAAGTACCATTCGCCGCCATGAAGAGACTGCTCATCGCGGCCAGCCTGTTCGCTGCAGCCCTGACGGCCGTTCCCGCTCTCGCCCAGGACATCGCGATCACCAACGCACGCATCATCGTCGGCAGCGGCCAGGTGATCGACTCCGGAACCATCATCGTGCGCGGCGGCAAGATCGTCTCGGTCACGCCGGGAGCGGCGCCGACGCAAGGTCTGCGCACGATCGACGCCAAGGGCATGAGCGCGATGCCCGGGTTCATCGACGGCCACAAGCACGTGAACAACTTCGGCGCCGAGCAGATGAAGTCGCTGATCGAGGCGGGCTACACGACGGTGCTTGCCGGCGGCGGGCCTGCTGAGCAGAACGCCGCGCTGCGCGATCGCATCGAGAAGGGCGAGTTCATCGGTCCGCGGATCATCGCATCGGGTCAGGTCAATCTGCGGCAGACGCCGGCGGAGGCGCGGGCCGCAGTGCAGGCGCTCGCCGCCAAGGGAATCAAGCACACCGGCGAAATCGGACTGACGCCGGAGCCCGCGCCGCCGCAGGCGGAGATCGAAGTGCTGAAGGCGATCGTCGACGAGGCGAAGAAGGTCGGCGTCCAGGTCAACGTCCACGCGGTGAGCAGCCCCGCGATGGCCGCCGCGGTCGACGCCGGCGTGACCCGGCTGGTTCATCTCCCGAACAAGGACTTCACCAGCTACGACCAGGCGGAACGCGTGGCGCAGACCGGCTCGATCGTGGCCGGTTTGATCGCGTTCGGCGCGCCGAACATCGACACTCTGTCGGCGGCGCCCGCGTCGGTGCAATGGCCGAAGGACAACACGGTGCGCTTTCGGGACGGAAAGCCGTGGCCGGAAGCGATCGCCGGCGCCAACCGGGATCCGAAAGGCCGCGCCACCGGAACCGAAGCGGGCTACACCATCGTCAACGCCCGCCGCATCTGGGACGCCGATCCGAACCACCAGACGATCTCGTATTCCACCGACCAGAATGCCGCGGACCTTGTTGTTCTCGAGCACGAGCTGAAGTCATTCAGCATCGTGTTCTCGATGGCCGACATCCACCGAATCATCGGGCCGAACGCCGCGCGCTACGTCGGCATGGCGGACCAGATCGGCACGATCGAGGCGGGCAAGCTCGCCGACATCATCCTGCTCGACGGCAATCCGACGCTGAACATCTACGAGATGCTCAAGACCAAGGTGGTGCTCAAGGAAGGCAAGGTCGTTGTCGACAAGCGCTAATCAGTCGTGATCCGAGTCCAGTTGGTGACGAGGCGCAGCGACAGCGCGTCGGCAGCGTCCGCAGCCAGTGTCAACATCAGGAACCGATCGTCCCTGGCGTCGATGTCGTAACTGAGACCGCTCTCGCTGCGCAGGTTGTAGATGCCCTTGAGAAGTGGCGTCGGCGCGCTCGATTCGAATGCCGGTGTGCGCGGATCGACGGTGACGGCCATGAGCAGATTGTCGTTGCGGAAGTACAGATGGCGTCCGTCCCTTGACCATTTCGGCTCTTCGCCGTTGTTGGACACCTGCCAGCGGCCATCCCCGGCCATTGCGCGGATGTACAGTGCGCGGGCCTCGCGTGTGACATAAGCTATCCATCGGCCGTCTGGCGACAGGCGCGCATTGGACTCGTCATCGTCGTCGAGCAACGTGACTGGGCGGGCGTCTTTCACGATCGGCACTCGCGCGACCCACGAGGTCCTGGTGGCGCCGCTCGACGTTCGATGCGAGTCACCGAAAACACTGACGACGAGACTGCCACCGTCCGTGGTGATGTCATTGAGATAGACGCGCCCAGGCAATGTCACCAGGGGCTCCGCCTGACGACTGCCATCAGCCGACCGTCGCATAATGGTCGAGCGCCCCTGCGCGAGGTCCATCTGCGTGTAGTAAAGCGTGGTCCCGTCGCGGGACCACAGCGGCGTCACGTTCTGCTCGCCGAACGTCATCTTGATCAGCGTCTTCCGTTGGAGGTGGCGAACCCAGATGTCGCTTCCGGAACCAGCACCGACCGTCGCCGCCATCTGCTGCCCGTCGGGTGAGATACGCAGATCGCCGTAGCCGCCAGCGGGCAGGTCGAATGCTTCGACCTCGTTGCGTCGATTCACCCACGCCGGCACGGTCGAGCCCGGTGCATTCCGGCCCGAGATGTAGACCAGCGTTCCCGCCGCCGACACAGCGAAATGATGCGCGCCTGTCGTCAGGTCTCCCGCCACCTCCTGTAGGACCTCGACCGGCGTCCCGGTCACAGTTGCCCGCTGGAGATCGAACGGCACGGCGAACAGTGTTCCGGCGCGTGCAAACAGCAGTTGCCCGTCAGCGGTCGCGCGCGCCATCGCGGCGTTAGTCAAGACTGTGTGGCGGCTGCCGTCCGGCATTTGGGCCACCACGACGGCGTTGTCGTAGTTGTCGGGGTTCGCTTCCGTTCCGATCGTGAACATCAGCGCACCACCTGTCAGCCGTTGGGGCCATCGATGGGTGCGCTCGCCAGGCGTCGCCAGCATCGTGATCGGCGACGCCTGACCGCCGGCCGCCGGAACGCGCCAGAGGCCACTGATCGTGGTCGGTCCATAGACAATCCAGTTGTCGTCGTCCCAACTGACACCGCGGGCATCCAGGACTTCGGCAAGGCGTGTCACCGAACCGCCGGCAAGTGCCACCTTCGCGAGGTGTAAGCCGGTCACAAACGCGACGCTGCGACCATCTGGCGAGATAGCCGGGCTCGATCCGTTCTCGGTTCCAGGAATCTCGGTGGCGTCGAACGAATCGGCTCGACGAACGAACAGGCGGTCGACGCCGTCGACCGACGCGACGAAGACGACGGTGCGCCCATCGCGCGAGATCGCGACGGCCGGTCGGCTCGCGAACGGCAACCGCGCCTTCGACGGCAGGTTCAGGTTGTATCTCGCGCTCTCGGCAACCGGCTGACGTGCCGCGCGGATCACCAGCACCGACACCGCTACAGCGAGCAGCGCGGCAACGGCCCATGGGAGCAGTCTCCAGATGACGCGCTCGCGACGCGGCGCCGGCGCGCTGTGTTCGGGTGGCGCAAACGCGGTTTCGAGTTGATACCGCGCTTCACCCGCATCGGCAAGGCGCCGACGACGGTCGCGGTCGAGGCATCGCTGCAGAAGACGGCGAACGTTGTGCGGGGTATCGGTGGGCAACGCGCTCCAGTCGGGTTCGCGCGTGACGATCATCGCGAGCGCGTGCGTGTCGCCGGTCTGTTCCGTGCCCTAGATCTGCGCGATGTTCGGATGGTTGAGGGTCGCCAGCGTCTTCGCTTCCCGTTCGAACCGCAGCAGGCGGCAGCAGGCGATCGGGATCTGACGAGAACTGTCTGGAGAGAACTTTGATGGCGACACTGCGATCGAGCCGCGTGTCGCGCGCCCGGTAGACCTCGCCCATGCCACCGGCACCAATCGCGGAGACGATTTCGTACGGGCCAACGCGCGTGCCGGCGGACAGATCCATCTGGGCCGCCGGCATTCTAGTGTCCCGAATCAGAGATTCGTCACCTAATTCGCGGGCGGGGCATCCTGCCTGGCGGCGTTGCTCATCGCTCACTTATGCCCAATAAGCTCGCTCTTCGCGCCTTGCCACGCGGGCGCCGCGCTGCGCGACTTAGGCAACGAATCTCTGATCCGGGACACTAGCCATTACACTTGTACCAGTGCGAGTGCTCACGATCGCCGCGGCTCTGCTCGTCGTCGTTCATCAGGCTGCGCCAGTCGCATCGGGCCGCCGGGCGCCCATCACGGCTGCCGCCGAACAAACGGCGCCGCGCCAGGAACCCGCCGCGAACACGCTGCCCGCCGAGATTCCGCTCTTCCCGCTGGCGGAGGTCGTGCTCTTCCCCGGCGTGTCGCGGCCGCTGTTGATCTTCGAGCCGCGCTATCGCGCGATGGTCGCCGACGCGCTCAAGGGCGACAAGATCATCGGCATGGTGCGATTGCGGCCGGGATACGAAAAGGACTACGAGGGCCGGCCTCCGATCGACAGCATCGGATCGGCTGGGGTGATCGCGGACTACGAGCAGTATCCCGACGGACGCTACGCCATTCTGCTGCGCGGGCTCACGACCTTTCGCGTCATCAGTGAGGACCAGCGGAAACCGTACCGCCTGGCGCGAGTGGAGCCGATTCAGGAAGTACTGAAAGACGAGGAGCGGACTTCGCTCAGCACGCTGCGCGAACGCATTGCGCAGCGACTCGACGTCGTGCTTCCGCTTGGCGTCGAACCGCCAGACCCGTCACTCGAAGACACTCAATACATCAACGTCGTCGCGCAGGCGCTGAACATGCCGGAAGAATCGCGCCAGCGCCTGCTGGAACAGAACAGCGTGCTGGCGCGTGCGCGGATGCTCGCCGAGCAGCTCGACGGGCGGTGAGTGACTCCGGTGGAAGTTCGCTATCGGGCGGGGACCGCGTCCGACGGGCAGCGCCGTGACACGCTCAAGTCGACCGGTTTGGGTTCGACTCTGATCACCACGCCGGCAAGATTCTCTCCGGGCTCCAGCGAGAACGGCCGGTACGTGTAGTCTTCGCCGTTGTACGTGATATCGAGCAGCCGCCAGCCCCCCGGAATCCCCACGAGATGCAGACAACGCTCTCCTGCGATGCCGGTGGCCACGAACTCGCCGTTGGCCGCCACACGACCGGAAGGGTCGCCCGAGCTCCACATGCCTGGCCGCATCCCTGATGCCGTGTGAACGACATGCAAACCGGCACCCTCATGAAGGGGTTCGAGGCGATCGAGAAACTCGACGCGCCCGGTGATCGACCCAGCCGGCGCGAGTTGCACGGTGGCCTGGAGCGGCGCGTCCCGTACTTCGATGGTGCGGCTGGCCGCAAGATGCTGATCGCCCCTGGTCCCGTGGATGTCGAGCTGAATACGCGCTGGCACCGTCGGACCGATCATGGTGGTCCCATCCGCTCCCGTCTTCCTCGACGCGCCCATTGAAATATCCTGACGCAAACCGACGGCCGAGACCTCTGCATTCGGTACGATGTCGCCCAACTCATCGATCGCCGTCACCGTCACGTTGAACAGACGCAGCGGCGTCAGCACGAAATCGACGCGCGTTCCCCCATGCGCTGCGACGACTGCTGTCACGTCCTTGCTGCGTTCGTACGACGTGTACGTGGGAACGGGCAAGACGGAAACCGGGACACCCTCGTATCCACCCGCCGCGACCTGGTAACCGCCTGGAACGAGTGAGAGCCGGTACGACCCGTCCTTCCGCGTTCGAGTCTCCCCCCAATGCGAACCGCTCCGGTATGCAGTGACTTTGATGTTTGCCAGGGGCGCTCCATCGGGCGCGACGACTTGCCCTGCCACCACACCGCGCGGCTCGGCGGGCGGACCTGGCCCGACAGCCGCATCGCGCTGAAGGTCGGCGATTAACGCGAGCGTGAACCCGAGTACGACGTCACCTGCCGCCGGGACAATATGCGGTTCTAGCCGGGGCTCCGGCAAGGCGAAATAGTCATGACTCACGAGCACGACGTACGGCCGGCGTGGCTCGACCGAGATCGCCGTGGTCCCCAGGGCGTCTGTTTCGCCGCGTGCGACGACGACCCTCCGGGCAGGTTCCGGATGGTTCAGCACTACCGTGATTCGTGCATTGGGAATCGGTGCACCGGCGTAGTCGATGACGCTGACGAGCAGTCGGGAGTCCTGCGCGAGCAGTCGCGTCGGTATCCCGAGCAGTACAAGGATCAGTAACGCGCGAACCATTCGGCTAGTGGCGCGCGACCGCAGACACGTTGTCGATGAACCAGTCGTCACCAAGCTTGCGCATCTTGAAGACGAATTCCTGGTTGCCAGTGCGCGGCGTCGGGTTGCCGATCTTTCGCACGTATTCGACGATGCCGCGGCAACGCGTCGTCGCGCTCGCGTCGGCGAGCGCCACTTCGCAGTCGCGGAGCTCGAGATCCTGCGACTTCAGCGTCGAGAACGCGCGCGCCAGCGCGCGGCGGTCCACCGACGGCCAGATGGCCGCGGTCGCCGTGACGTCCATCGCCGCGTACGCCTGCCGGTATTCTTGAACGGTCTCGAGCACGGCGTCGCGATCGCGAGAGACGGCGACGACAACGGGCGGTGCAAGTGGCGCGGCCGCAGCAGTCGTGATGACAGGTGGCGGTGCGGCCAGCGCAGGAACGGTGAGCGGCTCAATGACCCGGGCGCTGGCGAGCGGCGCCGGGGCCGCTTCAACCGGCGCTCGTGGCGAGGTGCGCGGTGCGGCGGCCTGACGCGGCGTCGTGATGGCAGCTCCGCCCGCGCTGTCGCTGCGGCGAGCATCGCTTCCACTCCGCGCAACAGCGGCCGGCGAACGATCCGGACGAGACGTGACCGGCAGGGCGACGCTCGTCGCGCGATCCTGGCGAGCCGTCGCTGCAGGAGCTGCGGGCAGCGGGCGACCCTGAAGAGGCGCGACGGGGAGCGGTGCAGATGCGACACCCTGAGGCGGCGCCGTTGGCGCCGACGACGGCGCGGGCTCGATCGCTGTGGGCGGTTGGACAGCAGCCGATCGCGGTGTCGCATCGAAGCTGCGCAGCACACTCCACGCGATCACTGTACCGAGCGCGAACGCTCCGATCCCCGCGCCAACGAAACGAAACGCCGCGGGATGCATCAGTCTGATGCGCGATTGTCGCCGCAGCTCACGGGGTACGATCGCGAACTCGCCGATGTCCGCATCGTCGGCTTCGGCAACAGGCTCGAGGTCGTTCGTCACACGAGGACGCCCACCGGCGGAGATGGCGTCGACGAACGCATCGATGTCGTTCTGAATCGGCCTCGGCACTGCACGTATCTCCGACTCGACGCGAAACACGCCGTCGGGCGGCGTCTCGCCGACGATCGTCTCGCCGGCATTGCGCCGCTCATCGCGTGCGTGTGGTGTCTCTTCCTGAAACTCGAAGATCGCGTCGTTGTCGCGAGGGGTCATGAGATCGCCTCAGCGCATGATCTAACGCCAACGCTGGGGCCGATGCAATACGCGATGTTGTGCATGCGGCACTTGCGCGACTGAAGTCTGCTCGATCGCGGACTGCAAAGAACCGCGAGTCATGATCCGCAGGCGACCGTTTGATCGGTCGGGTATTTCAAACGGCGATCACCACGCCCCTATGTGTACTGGGCGCTGCGAGGGCGCAGCCTGCCCGTGCGATGCCTCATGGTCATGTCGGCTCAGGCCGCGTCGACGAGTCGTGCGCTCCTCGCGCCCGGTAACGACGATGTAATTCCGATAGTCGACCGACCGAAGCGGCAGATTCTGGTCTCTGCCGAGGCGCTGTCGCCGCCGGGAGCGCGGCGGCCGCGACATCTTCAACGAGACGCTCGCGTTCAAGACGGCTGTTCCGATTGGTCGGCGAAGCGGGCTGGCAGCTCTCGCACGGCGAACGCAGCCGCGTCTGCATGGCGCGAGCGCTCCTCCATGGGGCCGACCTCGTCGTCCTCGACGAGAGCTTCGCGGAGCTCGATCCAGACAACCTGCAGAAGTGCTTGCCCGAGGCCGCCGAGCTGTCGAAGAGCATGCTCGTCGTCGCGCATGCCTGAAAAATGCAGGAATCAAGAGTCAGGAATCAGGATTCAGTTCTGGGCCAGCCAAGAGGCTTCAGGCTCGAGGCTTCACGCTCGAGGCTTCAGGCCTGAGACCTGGCCCATGCCTGATTCCTGATTCCAGATTCCTGATTCCTGCTGAGCAGCGCCGTCAGCCCCGTCGTATCCGCGACGCCTCGAACGTGATCTGGATCCGATAGACCGCCTTCGTGCGAAACCTGACTTGACCGGTCTCGAGATCGATGCGCTCGGGAATCTGCTGAATCGTCTTGTCGATCACGGCGTGGTAGCCGCGCTCCGAGAAGACGTCGATCAGCATCGGAATCGCCAGCGGCTCGTTGAAGATGGGATCCTCGGAGTTGACATGCGCGCGGCCCGACAGCGCGTGACGCGTGATGATCGGCATGAACTTGGTGCCCACCAGCTCCACGATCTGGCCGAGGAGCGCAGAGTGCTCGAGCTCGTAAGCGTCGAGCCGTTTGACCAGCTCCTGGCGCGCATGGACGACGATTTCCTCGGCGAGCGGCAGCGTCCGCAGCCGCTGGAACGTGCGCGGGTCCAGCTCCAACGAGCTCTGATACGTGAGCTCCTTGAGAATATTGGCCTGGACTTCGGCGATCGGCCCTTCGGCGTCGACGAAGTGGTAGTGATAGATCTGCCGCAGTGACGTCAGCGCCGTCCACGTCTGTTCCTTGAACACTTGATATCGCCGGCGCACCAGCTCCTCGGATAGATCGGTGGCGCGGAGCTCGATCGGCGTCCCCACGCCGGTCTCGGCGACCTTCTTGTTGTGCTCGGCGATCTCACGGCCTCGGCCCAGCTGACGCGCAATGCTGGTGCTCTCGTTGACGAAGAGCACCATCGCGTGAATGGTCGGGCGGCGGAAATGGATCGCCAGTGGCGTGCGCGCGAATTCATCATGCAGTGCGCTGATCTGGTCGACGAGCAGCTTCAGACATTCGACTTGGACCGGCGTCCGCGGAAAGCCATCCAGGACAACGCCGTCGCGATAAATCGGATCGAGCAACTTACGTAGGAGAACGCCCAGGACCTCTTTGTCGCCGACCATGCCGCCTTGCGCCTTGATCTTCTCCATCTCGGGCGTGGTCAGCAGGTCGCTCATCACGATCGGCGGGCAGGTCAGCCCGCGAGTCTCGCAGATGAACCGCGTTTGCGTCCCCTTGCCCGAACCGGGTGCGCCGCCCAGCAGGATGATCTCTTTCGGAAAGCGAAGATTCTCTCGTCCAACCTCTTCCTCGAGGCGTTGCCAGGTCGGCGTGAAGATGATGCGCGCGTCCTTGACCTCGAGGTCCAGCATCTTCGGCGGTGCGGGGTCCGTAGCGGGTGAAGACATGTTGCTCCAATCGAATCGGGCCGCCGGCGCGCGTCAGGGGGCGGAGGCGGCGGGCGCTGAGTATACCGTCGGATCGTCTGGAGAGATGCTGCAGGAGTGATTCCCTGGCGGCCTTGTCAGCGGTGTAGCATTGCCCCGGAGCGCGTCGCGATCCGTCTTGGAGTGGAACCGCCATGAAGCTGTGCCTGATCGTCGCCGCCTTTTTCGCCGGCATGACCGCCGCCCTGGCGCAGACGCCAGCGTCGGGGACGCCCGACAGCTTGATCACCGCTGCCAAGCGCGCCGCGGGTCAGGACCATGCCGGAACCTTCCTGCGGATCTGCGTCGCTCCCGATAACCTCGCCACCGGGCGCGCCGGCGGGGCGGGGCGCGGAGCGGCAACCGCCGCCCCCGCTGCACGCACGGTGCCCGATCGCGCCACGTGGTACGCGCAGCCCTACAAAGTGTTCGACAACCTGTATTTCATCGGAACCCGAATTCATTCGGCCTGGGCCCTGACCACCAGCCAGGGCATCATCGTCATCGACACGCTGTTCGACTACGCCATCGAGCCGGAGATGGTGGAGGGCCTGACGAAGCTGGGTTTGAATCCGCGTGACGTCAAGTACGTGTTGATCAGTCACGCGCATGGCGATCACGACCAGGGTGCGGCGCTGCTGCAGAATCGGTACGGTGCCAAGGTGGTGATGGGCTCTGCGGACTGGGAGTCGACACTCACACGTCCTGCCACAGCCGCCGGCGGTGTGCCGAAGCGCGACATCGCGGTGGGGCCTGAGGGCCAGAAGATTACGTTGGGCGATGCGACGGTCACCGTGATCGCCACTCCCGGCCACACGCCTGGCACGCTCTCGTTCATCATTCCGGTCAAGGACGCAGGACGCACGCTGACCATCGCCTACTCCGGCGGCACCGCGTTCAACTTCCCTCGACAGGCGCCGGCCTTCGCGATCTACCGCGATAGCCAGAAGAAGATGGCCGACGCCGCCCGCGCGGCGGGGGCCACGGTGCTCATGTCCAACCACACCGAATTCGATCGCGCGTACGATCGCGTTCGCCTCGCCCAGTTGCCGCGCGCCTCGGGCGAGAAGCACCCGTACGAAACCGACATGATGACCGTACAGCGGTACTTCGAGATGACCGGCAATTGCGCCGAAGCGCAGCGCCTGCTGAGTCTCGAGGGGAATGCCAAATGACGCTCGCGCGCGCGTAGAATCAACACGCGGTTCAAAGCCTACGAAGCGAGTTCGAATTGCGGGAGGGTGAGATGAATCGATCGCAACGCGGTAGTTGGCATCACTGCGTGATGGGACTGGCCATGCTCGTGGCCGCTGCAGGCACGCAGTCTTCCGGACAAGCCCCGGCCGGCGCCGCGGCAAGGCCCGCCCCGGAGCCGCCTCTCCTGGTCCTGTCGCCCAAAGCGAAGTCCGCGGGGTGGACGGGCGTGCACCGGCCGCACACAAAGCTGCGCGACGTGTTGGCGCGTCACCATGGCCAGGCGGACTGGGCCGAGACCATCGTCGACGACGAGAGCTTGTTCGGGCAGTGGATCTCGATGGGCCCTGGGCAAAAGACGCCCCGGCGCATGAACGGCGACACGCGCGAATGGTGGATCGTGCAGTCGGGCACCCTGCGTTTCACGGTGGAAGGCCGCGAGCCGGTCGTCGCCACGAAGGGCGTCATGGTGCAGGTGCCGTATCGCACGCTCTATCAGATCGAGAACATCGGCAAAGAGCCGGCGCTTCGCTTCGAGGTGAACGTCACCCGCGCGCGCAAGTTGTATCCGATGGACGAGAAGCCCGTACCGGTGGCCGGCTTCGAGTACGTCCCGACGCGCGTCACGGGCGGGCGGGGCACGCTCGACTCACAGAACCGCCCCGTGGTGGATTTCAACAAAGTGGTTGCCGGGCAGGAGCGCGGCGGCGCATTCGTCAGCGACGATCGCAGCTTCGCGAACATCATCATGGGCCCGTATCAAAAGCCGCAGCCGGGCAACAAGGGCCACTATCACGAGGAAGGTGGCGAGTTCTGGCTGATCATGCTCGGCAAGATTCGGTACAACATCGAGGGGCTGCAGGAGTTCGAGGCCGACGAGGGCGATGTCGTCTACGTGCCGCGACAGACGTGGCACCTGGCGAGTTTCGGCGGGCAAGAGGGTTTGCGATCGTGCCGTCTCGCCATGAACGGCTTCCCGTATCAGGCCCACATGTTCGACCCGGACTGACGTAGGGTCCGGCTTCAGCCGGACCTCTGTAGTGTCCGGCTTCAGCCGGACCAAGGGCGTGAGAGGTACTCATGAAAGTATCCCGGTTGAAACTTGCGGCCGCGTGTCTGTCGGCCCTGTTGCTCGTTGGCTGCACAGAAGCGCAGGCGCCAGTGCCCGTGGCCACGGAACGCGCCGAGCCTGCGGCCGCGCCTGCCCCCAACGCTGCCGCGACCGGAACGGTAGCGCTGCCGACCGGATTTCCCCAACGGCCATTCGTCCGCGTCGAGTTCGACAAGCTGACGTGGCGCCCCACCGAGGGCAACAAACTCGGCGTGGAGACCGCGGTCGTCGAAGGCGACCCGTCGAAGCCTGGCTACTACCTGACGATCAACCACTTTCCCGCCGGTGTCATGAGCCGTCCGCACTATCACCCGGATGAGCGCTACGTCATCGTGCTTCGAGGGACGTGGTACACGGACGAGGGAGAGGTGTTCCGGCCGAAACAGACGGTTCCGTTGAAGCCCGGCGATTTCATGCGACATCCCAAGGGCGGCCCGCACTACGACGGGGCCCTCGACGAGGACACCTGGGTGGCAATCAGCGGCTACGGCCCGACGAAGGCCACTGTCATCGACGGGGGCGAGTTGTTCGGCAAGTCTCGCTAGATTCGCGTGACTCGTCGGTCCTTGGACTGGTTCAACCAGCTCTAAAACGAGAACTTCACGCCGAGCTGCAGCTCGCGCATCGGCGATCGCGTCGTGTTGATGCGGCCGTAGGTCTGACTCGACATGTTCATGTCGGGGTCGCCCCAGATCGGGTTGTTGAGGGCGTTG
>Ga0111539_10008821_pt1 | contig 12781 bp, 12 predicted proteins | sample RhiMethybrSRZTD1_FD_79667 | JGI IMG/M metagenome (GOLD analysis project Ga0111539, IMG submission 79667) | Populus rhizosphere microbial communities from Tennessee, USA - Rhizosphere MetaG P. TD hybrid SRZTD1 (version 2) (version 2) | ecosystem: Host-associated > Plants > Roots > Rhizosphere >...
TCGGTGGCAGCGACGGCTTCGGCGGTACGGTCGGCGGTTTCGGCGGTGTCAGCGGCGCGAGCTTCGGCGGCGTCGGCGGCGAATTCGGTTTCGGTGGCACCAGCGGGGGCGGCTTCGGCGGTACCATTGGCGGCCGCGGCGGTACCGGCTTCGGCGGCGTCGGCGGAACGAGCGGAGGAACCTTTTGCGGCGGGCGCATGTGCCCGCCGTCCAACGGCCCCTTCACCCTTCCGGCGTGCTGTCCCTACGGAGACCAACCGGTCTGCGGTGTGCTCACCGACCAACTGTCGCCCTACGTCCCGATCAAGGGGTGCATCGAGACGAATCAGCCCGGCGTCACGGATGGCACGTGCCCCACTACGCCGATCAGCAACGGCGGCTTCGCCCTGGACGGTTGTTGCAAACCGAATGGCCTCTGCGGCACCGACTTCGACCTGGTCACCGGGCTGGGTTGCGTCGACACCACACCTTTCAGCGGCCGCCCGCAGGTGAAGTGCGGCGCCGGCGGCTTCGGCGGCACCGCGGGCTTCGGCGGCACCGCGGGGGTCGGCGGCTTCGGCGGCACCGCGGGCGTCGGTGGCACCGCCGGGCGCGGCGGAAGCGCCGGGCGCGGCGGAACTGCCGGCACGGCGGGTACGGGGGGAACCGGCGGCAGCACCTCGAACTGCTGCGAACCTCATGCGTCGGCTGGTTGCAGCGACCCCAGAGTGAGTGACTGCGTCTGCAAGCACGATTCGTTCTGCTGCTCGAACTTCTGGGATGCCACCTGCGTGCGCGACATCGACGTGCACAGCTGCGGCACCTGCAACCCCGGCACCGGCGGCGCGGGCGGCAGCGCGGGTGCCGGCGGCAGCGGCGGGGTCGCCCAGTGCCTCGCGCAGTACGGCGGCAGCCCGTGCGCGGCCTGCCTGTGCGTCAGTTGCGTCGATACGTTCAACTCCTGTGTGAACGAGGCCGGCTGCCCCGCAATCGTCGGGTGCATCGCGGGCTCCGGTTGCCGCGGGCGCGGCTGCTACCGCCCTGAAACCTGCCAGGGCATCATCGACTTTTACGGCGGACCGACGGGTTCCTCGGCAGAGCTCGTGACCACCTTGATCGCGTGCTCGCGCGACAACGGTTGCGGCTGCGGTATCTGAGAGCGAGGCCCGGGTCAGGGCATCGCGAAATCGTCGTCGGAGATTTCGTCGTCGCTACCCCCGGCGCCCTCGGGCGCATCCACCCACACCTCGTTCTCCTCCGACGGTGCCGCCTCCGCGGGCGGCGCTTCGGCGGGCTGCTCGGGGCTTGGCTCGGGCGCCGGCGCCGCCGCGACATAGGCGTGAGCGCGCGCAATCTTGGGCTCGATCACGCTGTCGTAGATCAAAGACAGTGGCACGTATTCGACCAGCACTCGCGGCGGCCGTGTCGACAGCAGGTCCTGCTCGGTGAACGGCGCGTTGCGGTGTGCGTTCGACAGCGCGCCCTCGATGATTTTGCCGAGCTCGTTCTTCGGCAAGCACATCACCAGGTGTTCGACCGTGATGCCTTCGACGATGTCACGGTGCGTGACGAGCTCGTCGACGAGCGCGCGGTCCAGCATGTACGCCACGTGGACCTTTGCCTTGGCGTACGCTTCCTGCTTCGGCGAGGTCGCCCAGAACTCGCCCTCGATGATGAACGCCCATAACTTCTTGTCGTCCAAGTAGCGCACGCGATCATCGGGCTCGAAGGCTGCAATCACCGACGCCGAATCGGTCTCCTTCTCTTCGAGCGCGATCCGAAGGTCGTCCGCGGCCGATTGCCAGCTCTTCTTGGTCGCGATCTTGTGTTTGAGCCCCGTGGTGTGGGCCAGAATGTTCGCCCGCAGATTGGGCTGATTCTCGAGCCCCTTCATGATCGCTTCCGGTGGGAAGTGACGGATGAAATCATCCGTGCTCCGGCGTCCGATGTGAAGGCTGTGCTCCATGACGTGCGCCAAGAAGCGTTGCCGCCCCTGCCTGAGTCGCGAAGTGAACGTCGGCACGCTCTCCTCCGCTTTCACCCCGTTGCTGTTGTCGGACATGCTGGCCTCCGAATCACGCCCACGTCGGTAAGGTTTGGTCATGATGGCTCGGACCTTTCAGCTTAACCCGACCAGGGCACAGAAGGAACCGTTCTTCGGCATCTCGCTTCGCTAAGCGGCCCCGTTTCGATTTTCGATTAGGCCGCGCCTCGCCCAAGTTTTCAAGTTTTGGCAAGTTCAGGGTGTTCGGCCGATGTCAGCCGAATTTGGCCAGATCAGGGAATCACCACGCTCTTCGCGAGCGTCTTCGGCGGCCCTTCGAAAGGCTTGATCCGCGTCTGCGCCATCCGCGACGCGACGCAGCGAGCCGTGGCGCTCCCGTCGTACGATGAGCCGACCACCTTCGTCTCTTTGACGGTGCCGGCGGGATTGAAGATCACGAGTACCGTGACACTCCCCGACGGATCCCCTTTCGACCGGCAGCGGGAGGCGCGGTTTCCCGCCATGTCGAGCGCTTTGAGGGCGGCCTCGCGATCGAAGGATTTGTCGTCCGTTTGAGAATTCAGGTTCTGAACGAGCTGCTCGAGAAGGCCCGGCGCCGACCCCGTGGGAGCGGCGACGCTGCCAGCGGGCGGGCTGGGCGCCCGGGCGTGCGCGGCGGGCTCGTCCTCGTCCTCCTCGGGCTCTGGAGCGGGCGGCGGAGGCGGCGCAGGAGCCGTCACCGAGGCGAGGCCCGAGGGAACCGGCGGGACCGTCGACCGGGAAGAAACCGTGGACAGCATCCATCCCAGCACGACCAGCCCGATCACCAGTGCCCCCGCGAGCGCGGCGATGGTTGCAGCGCGCCGGCCTGGCGGGAGGGAAGGCCGGACCGGCGGCAACGAAATCGGCCGCTCCGCTGGAAGCGCCTGGACCGGTTCCTTCGACACGGCGAGCGCGGCGGGCGCAACCGCCGGCGAGGCTTCGATCGGCGCTTGTTCGGTCGAGGCCAGCGCCTTGGCTACGGCTTCGGCGGCGAGCGCCCGTACGCGTTCCGGCGGGACCGGAACCGACGAGACCTCGCCCGGCAGGCGGGGGTCGGATTCCATTCGAGGACGAAAGCTGGGGTTCGAGGGCGGTGCGTCCCATTGCGGTCGCGATTCCAGTTTCGGACGCGGCGGAGGCACCAGGTCCAGTTCGGGCCGCGACTCTTGCCTCGGACGCAGCGGCCGGCCCGGCTCGATCTGCGGCTTGGACTCCTGCTTCGGGCGCGCCGGCGGCTCGATTTGCGGCTTCGACTCCTGCTTCGGCCGCGGCGGCGGCTCGGCCTTCGCTTCCGGCTGGGGCGCTTCGTGTTTCGGGCGCGAGGGCAGGTCCCGTCGCGTGGCTTGCTCCCTGGGGCGCGAGGGCAGGTCGCGCTTGGGAGGCTCCTGTTCCTGTTTCGGGCGCGACGGCAATTCCGGCTTCGCGCCCGCGGCTTTCGGGCGCGATAGCAGCTCGCGCTTCGCCTGCTCCTGTTGCGGGCGCGACGGCAGCTCGCGCTTCGCCACTGGATCGAGCGGCTTGGCTGCCGCTCGAGGGCTCGAGGGCTGTTCGGCCTTGGCCGCGCCGGCGGGTCGCGGTGCAACGGCAGCGCGCGGCGATGCCGGCTTTGCTTCCGCTCGCGCGACTTCCGGCGTGGGCGGAGTCGCCACCGGCGCAGGCGCGGCCTGCGGTTTTTCCTTGGTATCGACGGCAGTCTGCGCGTCCGCCGCAAGCGCTTCCAGCACGCTGACGGCCGGCATCACGGCGGTGATCATTCCCGATGGGGGCTCGTCCGCGCCGAAACCCTCCGCTGCAGTCGCGGCGATCTGCGCTTCGAGATTTCGCGGCGTGGGCATCGCTTCACGCCCGAGCGCGATCGGGACGCGAGGCGTCTCCATCGGCGGGCGCCCCGGCGGCTCCGACTCGGGCCGCGGATCAATCGGTGGTTGTGGGGGCAGCGCCGGCAGCACCGGTGCTTCGACCACGATGCGCGGAGCCGGCTCCGATCCGCCCGCGGGAAACCAGCTGGTGTCGCGCGGCAGCGCCTCGAGCGAGGATCGCGCAGTCGCGGGCGGAGAGTCCTGGATCGGCGCCGTCGCTGCCGGCACCTGGGGTACGAAGCTGAAGTTCGGATCGGGTGCGGGCGCGGCGGGTTCGTTGGCGGGCGCGGCGGGTTCGTTGGCGGGCGCGGCAGGTTCGTCGGCGGGCGCGGGGCCGAACTTGGTGCCGTCGACGGCGATCTCGGCTTTGCACTTCTTGCAGCGCAGGGCGACCTTTCGCCCCACGATCCGACGCTCGTAGATCTCTTGTGGAAGCTTGAAGGTTGCCTTGCAAGCTCCGCACTCTACGGAGAACATCCCCATGAGCGTACCCGGTGGGGGCGCCCGTGCGCCATGCCTTTTCCGGGCACGACTGTCACGTTGTCGGTTGGGGCCGCTGTCTCGTTGTTGGTTGGGGCCCCGGCCGCTGTCTCGTTGTTGGTTGGGGCCCCAGCCCCAACCAGCCCAACCGGGCGCAATGGCAGGGCACGCCGCCGCTCAGGCCTCAACCCGGCGCGGAAACGGACGTTACAGGCTCGCCGATCGCGGCGAGCAGCCGGCCCGAACGCTCTCCGGTCGCACGGAGCTCCGCGGCCCGCGGATCGAAGGCGAAACGTACGAGCAGACCGTCACCGCCCAGGAGCTCCACGTACGGCTCGCCCCATTCCACCATGAGCAGCCGACCTTCGTCACGCTGCGCATCCAGCCCGAGCCGGCGCACGTCGTCGGCGCTCGACAGCCGGTACAGATCGGCGTGGGCACACGGTGGATCGGTTTCGAATTCGTGAACCAGAGTGAAGGTCGGGCTCGTGACGGGGACGCGCGCGGGCAGGCCGATTGCGCGGCACAAGGCGCGCGCGAAGAAGGTCTTTCCGGATCCGAGCGGCCCGCTCAAGATCAAGAGATCGCCCGCAGAGACGAAGCGCGCGACTCGGCGCGCGAGGTGGATCGTCGAGCGGCGCGTGGGCAGCTCGAAACGAAGCGCGGGCTCCGTCATTGGCGGGCCTGCTTCCCCGCCGCCTTGGGCGGAGCTTGGCCCGCGTCGCTGCTGACGACCACGAGCTGGCGCTCGAGCTTGCGACCACCCGCGAACCCGCGCCGTTCGCTCGACCACAGTTCAGACTCGGCCTTTGCGAGCTGATCCTGGGCGCGCGCGTGCAGCTTGGCGACCGCGCGTGCATCGTCGACCCGCTCGAGCGGGAAGCGCGACAGCACCTGCGTCGCGAGTTGAACGGCGTCGCGACCGAGCACCTCGTACCAGGTGGGAGCAGCTCCGGAGGTCGCTTTCCAGCGGCGCAGCGATTCGGGCGCGGTACGGGCCCGCCAGGGAAAGCTGCCTGCGCCGGCAGCGAGCTCGTGCCGCGGGGTGTCGCTTTGCGCAAAGAGCTCGGCACACTCGAGCCCGAACGCGAGCTCGAGTCGAGCCCCACGGCGATGGTGCTCGGAGATCGCGTCCTTTGCGCACGCGGCGTCGCCGAGCAACAAGAGCGCGTCCGGGCCCGCTTTGCCGCGCAGGGCCCCGAAACGCGGCTCGCCGGCGCGCTCCGGACGCTCGTCGCACGACAGACCACCCGGGCCGACTCGGGCGGGCGCGGCCACTCCGCGCTGCTCGAGCTCCGCCCTCAGCACCTGATCTTCGCTGCCAATCGCGGCGCCGAGCACGAAACCGAAGCCGTCTGGGCGCGGCGCAGTGCTCGGTGCGTAGAGCACGATTACCGGAATCGACGCGAGATCGGCGTACCGCAGCGCCTCGGTCGCGGACGCATCGTCCACCCCCGCCACCAGGATCGCGGCGCCCTCGCCGGCTAGCGCGGCCAGCCCTTGCGCCACCCCGCCGCCCTCGCCGTCATCGCGGGTGATCAGGCGTACCGCCTCGGGATCCGAGCCCGAGCGCGGCAAGCCGAGCGCACGAGAAATGCCCGCCGTGACCTGAGCGGAGCGGCGGCGCGCCGTCGAATCCTGCAAGCTCAGCAAGAGGCCGAGCGCTCGGCCGGCAACCCGCGGAACCACCGACGACGTGGTGGCGATCCGCGACAGCGACAGACCCTGATCGCTGCGGCGTTCCGCGGGCGGCGCGGTCTCGAGCAGGCGCCGCGCCAGCGCACCGTCCCGCGACTCGAGCGCGAGCCGGGTCAGGCGCGCTCGCACCGCCTTGCGCAGCCACTCACGCGCGGGGGCCAGGCTGGAAGCCTCGGCATGAGCCAGCGACGCCGCGCCGAGCTCGCTCAGACTGCGCTCTAGCTGCACGGGCGGCACGCGTTCGAGCCGCGCCTCGACCAGGGTTTGAACCGCGTCGCGGTCCTCGGGCGGAGCCTGCGCCAGCCAATCGAGCAAGTACGCCATCGCCTCGGCGTGATGCCGGCCGGTCAGGGCAGCGCGCACGAGCTCTTCGCAATAGAGCAAGCGCTCGCGCGGATCGACGACGCGGCCGCGCAGCGGGCGCAGGAGCTCGAGCGCGCCGTCGGCGTTGCCTTCGCGGGTTAGAATCGCGGCGCGCGTGATCAACGCCGAGTCGTGGGCACTTCCGTTCGGCCCCCCGGCGACCGCTTCGACCGCGGCTCGCGCGTCGGCGAGCCGACCCTGCTCGATGCGGATCCACGCGAGATACACGCGGGCCACGCGGGCGTTGCCGTCGCCGCCGTGCTCCGCGAGGTAAAAAGTGATCTCGCGCTCGAGCTGCAAGCGCTCGCCGCGCGTGGAAAGCAGCCAGCGCTCGTGAATCGCTCGAAATGCCTGCTGCGCGCCGCTCGATTCGGACAGCGTCGCTTCGGGGCGCTCGAGCTCGGAGCGTCCCGAACCGCAGCCCGAAGCGCCGCAGACCAGCGCCAAAAGCACGCAGAGTCGGCCGGGCGAAGCAGAGGATGGGCGGTGGCGGAGGCGACCAGCCGCGCTTGACGTGCGCACGCTATTTACGTAGCACCCGCCTCGGGAAGAAGCGATGCGGCTCGACAGCGATCGCGAGACCCAGCTCCGGAAGCTTCACTCGCTGACCGGCGTCGTCCCGCTCGGCGTCTTCTTGCTCCTCCACCTTTCGATCAATGCCCGCGCCATGCAGGGCCGCGTCGCCTTCGATCGCATGGTGGAACGCCTCGTCAGCATACCACTTCTCCCCTTGATCGAGCTCGTGCTCGTCGCCTTGCCGCTCGCGTTCCACGCGGGCTATGGCCTTTACCTCGTCTACGTTTTGCGCGGCGCTTCCGAGCCCGGCAAGGTTTCACCGTACACCAAGAACTGGGTCGTGCTGGAGCGCGCCACCGGGATCGCCGCGCTGATTTTCATCGGCTTCCATCTTTACGATTTGCGAGGTCCTGTGCTCTCGGGTTACCTGGTCGAGACCGATGTCTACCCCAAGCTCGCGGCGCAGCTTTCGAGCACGACGTCCTGGGGCATCCCGCTGTTCGCGCTTTTCTACCTGGCCGGCGTGGCGGCCACCGTCTTCCACTTCGCGGCCGGGCTCTACGCGTTCTCGGTCACGTGGGGCTTCGTCCAGTCCGAACGCGCGATGCGAGTCGCGGCCAGGGCTTGCGGCGGCCTCGGCATCCTGCTGTTTCTGATCGGGGCCAGCACCGTGATCTACTACGCAACCGGATCGCGCTTTTTCATTGCCGGCTGACGCGAGAACGACCTTGCCCAAGTGTTATCTGCTCACGGTCACCAGCGGTTCGTCGCTCGACCAGTATTCGAACAACGTGACCCTGTTCAATCTGGTCGAGCAGCTCAACGTTCCGCCCGGTGCGCCGCCGCCGCAGGGCGGCATCGTGCCGCTCGAGATTCACGCCTACTTTCAGCTCTTGCCACACGAGGTCAACCAGCCGTTCGATGTGCGTTTTGCGATGGTCGCGGCGTCCGGACTCGAGACGCTCACGGAGGGCTTTTCGCATCGATCGGTGACTCCGCGCTATCGCACGCGCACGGTCGGGTTGCCCTTTCCGCCGGTAGCGGGGCCGTACGAGCTTCGCGTCGACTGGCGCGAGGCCGGGACGGAGGGCTGGCACCGAGAGCCGATCGCCTGGCCGATCGTGATTGTCGAGGCCAGCCCGCGCCCGGCCGTCACTCACTGACCGGCTTCTCGAGCCGCGAACGCGCCGCCGCGATCTGCGCGGCAAACGCCGCGGCTTGCTCGGCGATGTCGGTAATCTTTCGCTCGATCGCTCGCTGCTCCAGCCGCCGCGCGCGCTCGACGCTCTGCTCCATGCGCAACAGCGCCTCCCCGAGCCGGGCCCCGAAGTTGGTCTGGTCGTCGGCGCCGGGCACCAGTGTCTGGAGCGCCGACGCGATGGCTCGCGTGTCCTCGCCCAGGCTCATCAGCTCGCTGGTGAGCTCCGCGAACTCCGCGCTGCGCCGCTGCAGGCGCTCCGCGGTGCGCTCGAGCACGGCGGTGTGCTCGCGCTGGCGCTGGTGCGCATCGGCCACCGCCGCACCGAGCGCGCGCATGCGATCGACGGCGCGGGCGTGCGATGCAAAGGCTTCGCCGAGCATGCGGCCCGCCGCGGCCAACTGACGCTGGGAATCGAGCTCCACGCGTTCGAGCTCGCGCGCCAGCCGCTCGAGCTCGGTGAGCTCGGCCTCGACCGCGCTTGCGGCAGTCGAAAGCTCATTCACGGGCGCGGCTTGCTCTTCTCGCTCTTCGCCCAGCGTGCGATCGCAAGCGCGATGTTGCCGACTTCGACCGCGGCTTCGATCAGCTCGTGCGACCGCGCTTGCGCGAGCTCCTCGACTTTGAGGTCGAGCGCTTCGATCAGCCGCCGCACGTCGGTCGAGCTGCTCGGACGCGCGCGCACGCGCCGGTTCCGGCGGTCGAGCAGCTTGGCGAACCAGCGCACCGCCGGGCGGAGCTCGACCGCGCGCGGATCGGCGGGCGGCGCCGCCACCGCGAGCGCCTCGCGCCGCGCTCCCTGCACGTGCGAAAGCTCGCGCTTGAGCTCGTCGCGCTCGCGCACGGCCTCGCCGGCGATGCGGCGCAGCTCCTGAACGATCTGTTCCGGATCGTCGCGCTCGATACCGTGCTCGAGCTTGATCCGATCGAACGCCTCGAGCAGCCTCGGCCATGCCGGCTGGAGCTCGGTCAAACGCGCGAGGCGGCGCTGCGCGCGCTCGATCTCACCCCGGAGCGCCTCCACGGTGCCCCACGCGGCCCTTTCGGTGTGTTCCAACCAGAGCGGATTGGTGGGCATCGGTAAAAACCTCGCGTCGCGCGGGGAAAGCCATCCTAGCAGAGGGCCTCGGGTCCGCGTCAGGCGGTGTAAATTCGAAGCATGAGCGTGCTCGAGCACATCGACGGTCATCTCGCTGAACGGCGCGCCGAGGCGCGCGAGCATTTCGCGAGACATCTCGAAGAATTGGCGCGTCGGGTGCGCTCCGACCCGGGCGAGCCGATCGGGGTCGCCGCGATCGCGCTGAAGGAGGACGGGGCGCGCGACGTCGAACTGTGCTGCGACGGCGGGGTCGAAACCTTGGCGCTCGCCGCGGCGCTCGAGGCCCTGGCTCGGTCGCTGGCCAGCGAACAGTAGTTGCTCGGAAAACTCAGAACTCGAGGCCGCCGCTCAGCCACAAACGCGAGCCAGTGGCGGTCGTGCTGGTCTCGAACTCAGCGCCCGCGACCGAGCCTTCCACTCCGCTCAGGCCAATCGTGTACCACTGGAACGTGAAGTCGCCGCGCAGCGCCACCCTGCCCAGCGAGCCGACTACGCCGACACCCGCGCCGAACGTGGCCCCGAAGTAAGGACCGTCCTTCACTTCGCAATCGCCCGCCAAGGCTTCGACCCCGTTGCAGACCGTTTCGAGCGCGTCGTTGGCGTCGTCGAGATCACCTCCCGGAATCAGCATCATGCTGCCCAAGAACAACCGGCCCGCGAGCGCGATGTCCGGCGTCACGTCGAGCAGGCCCTCGCCGATCAACGCCAGCGTGACGTCGCTGCCGAGCTCCGTCTCCACGTTGGCGTCGTTTTCGATCTGCGTGTCCGGCACGAACCAGAGACCGCCGCCAAGCCGAAAATGGCCCGACAGATTGCCGAGCACGTCGACGCCGAAGCCGAGCCGCGACTCGTCGTCGTAGTCCGCCTGCACTTCACCGACCGTGCCGCAAGCGGTACCCGCGACGCCCGAGCCCTCGCAGTCGCCCTCGGTCTCTCCGCCGCCCGTGATCTGCACGCCGATGCGGGGAATCACCACCAAACCCGAGCGGGTGGCGTTGTTTTCGCCGCCGCGGGCCTGAGCCAGGGCGGAAGGCGCGAACAAAACGGCGGCGAGCACGAGCATCCAGGATCGCATGCCGCATCGATCTACTCGAAGCGCCGCACCGCCTACAAGCCGGCACCGTTGCCCCCGGAGCCCGCTCAACCGCAGACGGTGAAGCCAGCCGGCAGAATCGTGCTCTGAACGCAGTTTCTGCCCGGCATGCATTCGGCCTCGGAACCGCACAACACTGTCTGCTGGTTTCCGTCGCAGGTCTCGCTGCACTCGACCTTGACGTACGAGTCGAAGGCACCGCCGGTGCGCGTTCCGCAGCACACGCTGCCCGACGGACAGTTGGCGGCGCTGCGGCAACCCGCCGGGAGCGCGCCGCTGTCGCACGAGCTCTGACAGACGAACCCCGCCCACTGGCCGAGGGCGCCGCGCGTCCCGCAGCACACACCGCCGGCGCAGTCCTCGTCGCCGTCACACTCGTAGCTCACCGTGCAGCCCCCCGCGCTTGCCCGGCACTCGAAGGTGACCGAGCCGACCAGCGGCTGGGTCGCGCAGCAGAGCTGGCCTTGAGCGCGCTCGCACTGCCGTTCGCCGCACCGGATCGAGCCCGCGCCGGGCCCCGTGCTGACGTCGGCTGCCGCATCGGCCTGCGAAACGCCCGCGCTTCCGGCAGTGCCGGCACCACCGGCGACCAAGACATCGGGAGAGCCGCCCTGACCACCGCTACCGCCGAAAGCCGAAGTGCCGGAGCTGCCGCCGGATCCGGCCGGCAGCGGGCCCGGCTCGGAAAAGCCGGCGTCAGAGCCGCCGCTGCAGGCTGCGCTCACCGCAGCCGCCAACGCCACAGCAACCAGCGCCCGTCGCAGCCGGCTCATCCTGTCAATTCAGTTACCGCGCAGCGGGGAAAGCGGCAAGCAAAGGGCCGAATTCCGGCTTGCGCGTCACTGGCCGGTGCCCGGCATACGGCCGAACGTCTCCAGTGCTCGACGCTTCAGATCGCCGCAGCCCGCCTCACCCAGGTTCTCGAGCTCGAACGGGTCGGTCGCAAGATCGAAGCACTGCCAGCCTTCGTTCCACGAGCGCGCTTCGAGCTTGCGGCTCTTCTGCATGTAACCCCAGTTCTCGAACGCACAGCTCCAGACGCCGGCACAGTTGGTGAGCGGCAGCGGGCGCTCGGTCAGCTCGGGTCGCAAGAGACTCGTCCCCAGCATCTTGCTCTTGAAGGCGAGGAGCTTGGGATCGTCCCAGACCCCCATCAGATCGAGGATCGTGGGCGCGATGTCGACGTGGAACACGAACTCGTTTTTCTTCTTTTTCAGGTTAGCGCGCTCGTCGGCGCCGAGCAGACCTGCCGGTGCATCGATCCAGCCCGGAACCTTGATCTCCTCGTCGAACACGCTGAAGGTGTGCCCCATCTGGTTGTGTTCGCGAAACGCCTCGCCGTGGTCGCTGGTGTAGACGACCACGGTGCGCTTGCCGAAATCACTATTTTGCAAGTGGCGAAAAATCGAGGCGAGTTTCTGATCCTGCTGGTGCACCGCGTTCTGGTAGTGATTGAAAAACGAGCCGTTGACGTCGGGATCCTTGCTGGTCGTAGCGGGTTGAAACGGCTGCGGGCCGTGCGGATCGAGATGATATGGGTAGTGCACGTTGGAAAGCTGAATCACCGCCAGGAACGGCTCGCGCAGCTGGTCGATCTGGCGATTGACGTGGTCGGCGAGGAGCTCCTCCGGCGCGCCCATGTCGAGATCGCAAGTCGGATCGAGATCGGTCGCGCTGACGAAGAAACGCACGCCCAGGTTCTTCACCCACAGCCGGGCGTTGCCGAACATCATGTTCTGGCTGGTCCAGAACGCGGTATCGAAGCCGGCGGCGCGGGCGTAGTCGAAGAGCACCGGCCAGGTATGCAGCACGTCGCGGGATTCGTGCGGGCCGACACCCGTCCACAGCACCGCGAGCGAAATCGCGGTCGACGAATCCATCGATCGCATCTGATTGAAGGCAAAGCGCTCGGGCGCCAGCGCGTTCGTGAACGGGGTGCGCTCGCAGTCGGCGTCGTACTCGACGCATACCGCGTCCGAACGCACGCTTTCGAGGATCACGAGCAGCACGTTGCGCGGCGCGGGCGGCCGCGGCTGAAGCCGCGCCACCGGCAGTGAATCGCGCGTGCGCGGCCGCAGCTGGTTGCTCTGCTCGGTCATGCCGAGCTGGGTACGGATCAGGCCGCCGACCGCGTGCAGGTACAAAACGTCGGGGGTCGCCGCTTGCAAGTGGCGGTGCTGGGTCGGGATGAAAAACGCGGCCACCAGAAACAGCGGCGCGAGCACACCGGCGACGCGAGCCGGACGCCGGTGAGGCCGCACGATCTTGCGCGCGACGAACACGAGCCCGACCGCAATCAGGAGCGGCGGCGTCTTGGCGGCCAGGTAGTTGCCGATGTCCGCGAACAGCTGGTTGATGACGCTGTCCTTGAAGTTCGACGCGAACAGCGAGACGTCGACTTTCAGGTATGCGTGGTATTGCTTGTTGAATTACTTGTGCTCGTCTATAAGGATGGTGATCGCGACCACGA
>Ga0111539_10008822_pt1 | contig 12778 bp, 7 predicted proteins | sample RhiMethybrSRZTD1_FD_79667 | JGI IMG/M metagenome (GOLD analysis project Ga0111539, IMG submission 79667) | Populus rhizosphere microbial communities from Tennessee, USA - Rhizosphere MetaG P. TD hybrid SRZTD1 (version 2) (version 2) | ecosystem: Host-associated > Plants > Roots > Rhizosphere >...
GCAGTCTCTGCGATCATCGCCATCGTTCAATTTATCCAGGCGGAAGTTACATTTCTGAAAACGGGAAATCTTGCGGACGACCCTACTCTGCTGAATCGCGTTTCCGGAACACTCGGTCACTGGCTGACCTTCAGTGGAGTCCAGCTGCTTGTCTGGTGTGCCGCAATACCGGCGACGGTCTTCCTGGGGCGGAAGTGGATCGCCGCGATTGTCACGTCCGGTATCGCGATTATTCTCAGCAATACACGGGGGGCGTGGCTCGGCGCCGCCGCAGGTTTTGCATTTGTGGCATGGGCACTGCCGAGACGAGTCATCCTGACGGTACTTATCTGTTTGATAGCCGTCGGCGCTGCAGCATCTCCGTTCATTTATCGACGTATCGCCATGAGTCTGGACATGAGCCTGGCGACCAACTATTCGAGGCTCGCGTATTTGTCGGCCGGAACCCGCATGATTCAGGATCATCCTCTATTCGGCGTAGGTCCGGAGCGCATCCACCAGGAATTTCCCAGGTTTTACGATGGCAAACAACAACTGGACACGTTCTATTACGGCCATCTTCACAACAACTTTCTTCAAATCGCCGCGGAGCGCGGACTCCTGACTCTCGCGGCCTTTCTCTGGTTCCTGGTGGATCTCTACCGTTCCCTGTTACGGTTTCTGACGGAAAGCGAGGACACAACGCGCTGGGCAATTCTGGGTTCGCTCGCAGCACTAACGGGGTTCGTAGTCGCCGGCATTACGGAGTACAACTTCGGGGATTCGGAGGTACTTGTCCTGTTGCTCTTCCTGGTTTCAATACCCTTCGGGCTTTCTTCGCATGTTCAAAAAGATCCTCATCGCGAATCGCGGTGAAATTGCGGTCCGCGTGATCCGGACCTGCAGAGACATGGGGATAACCCCCGTAGCGGTTTACTCTGAGGCCGATCGCGGCGCGCTCCACGTACGGCTTTGCGACGAAGCCATCATGATTGGGCCGGCACCGTCATCCGAGAGTTATCTTTCCATTGAGAAGATCCTGGACGCTGCCAGACGTACGAACGCGGAAGCGATCCATCCCGGTTACGGCTTCTTATCCGAAAATGCTGCTTTCGCACGCTCGTGCGAGGAGGCAGGCCTCACCTTCATCGGACCTTCCTCAAAATCGATCGCGCTGATGGGTTCCAAAGTGGAATCTCGACGTGCCGTCTCGCAATTCGGCGTTCCGATGATCCCTGGAACAATGGATCCACTTCACGATGAGCAGGAAGCTCGCCGCATCGCTCAATCCATCGGATATCCCGTCATGCTCAAGGCTTCCGCCGGCGGTGGTGGAAAAGGCCTGCGTCTGGTGCATTCGGCAGACGAACTGGGGAACGCGCTCTCCTTGACGCGATCCGAAGCCAGGGCCGCCTTTGGGGATGATGCCGTCTACCTGGAAAAATTTATCGAGCGGCCACGGCACATCGAAATACAAATCCTCGCGGATCAGCACGGCAACGCTGTCTTCCTTGGAGAGCGTGAATGCACCATTCAGCGCCGGCATCAGAAAGTTATTGAGGAGTGCCCGTCACCCATCATGGATGAGGATTTGCGACAACGCATGGGCCAGGCCGCCCTGAACGTGGTGGGAGCAGCGCAGTATTCCAACGCGGGAACCGTGGAGTTCCTCGTTGATCAAAACCGGCAGTTTTACTTCCTTGAGATGAATACACGACTCCAGGTAGAGCATCCCGTGACAGAGATGGTCACCGGAATCGACCTGGTCAAAGAACAAATCCAGATCGCAGCGGGATCACATCTTCAATTGCGACAGGAAGACGTCACGCTTCGAGGATGCGCGATCGAGTGCCGGATCTATGCGGAAGATCCTGAAAACAACTTTTTCCCTTCTCCCGGGACAATCCAGGTTCTGAGAGCGCCGGGCGGTCCAGGAATCCGGGACGATAGCGGGGTCTACCAGGGATGGACCGTCCCGATCGATTATGATCCCTTGATCTCGAAACTGGTGGCCTGGGCACCATCACGCGATGGGGCGATTCGCCGCATGTTGCGAGCATTGGGCGAATACCGGGTGGAGGGAATTCAGACGAATCTGATGTTCTTCCGGGAAGTTCTCGATGATCCGAAGTTTAGAGAGGGAGACATCGATACGGGATTCATCGATCGATGGCTAGGGCAAAGACGGGCCTCTGTAGCCGAGTCGGATCTTGAACGTGATCTGGCGGTTATTGCGGCTGCGTTGCTGGACTCCCAGGCGGGTCCCGTGCCGGATCCGGAAGCTTCTCCCGCGACACCATCCGCCTGGAAGACCACCGCGCGATTTCGAGGCCTGCGCCGATGAAGGAACGGACTGCCGTTGTCAGCGGCGAACACTTCACCGTCACGTGGAATGAATCTGAAAAGACTCTCGAGGCGACCGTTAATGGACGTCGGTACAACCTTCAGGTTCGGAGGTTAAAAGACGGAGGATTCTGGTTCGGATGGGAGGGTCATTCAGCAGAAGTCATCGCAGTATCCAGAGATGAAGGTTACGACGTCGCGATCCATGGCCGACACATTCAGGTCGAGTTCCTGGAATCCAACAAACGACTTCGGCGCCATGGATCGGGAACTCACAGCGGCATCATCGAGGTTCGAGCACCGATGCCGGGCAAAATTGTGCGAGTGTTGTCGAGCGAATCCGATCAAGTCAAGGCAAAGCAGGGGATTGCTGTCATCGAGGCAATGAAGATGCAGAACGAGATTCGCTCTCCCAAGGACGGCAGGATCGTGGAACTCGCCGTCTCGGAGGGAGACGCGGTGGGATTGGGAGATCTGATCGCGCGGGTGGAATGATTCCAACAAAAAAAACGGGGCCAGAGTAGTCTGACCCCGTTTTTATTTTGCTTCGCGCCTACTTTGCTGCGGGAACGGCTGGGACTGCCGGCTCTGCGGGTTTCGGTTCTTCCTTCTTCCCTTCCGGCTTCGGGTCTGCGGGTTTCGCTTCTTCTTTCTTGGCGTCGCCGGCCACGGGCGTTGCCGCTTTGCCTGCGCTGTCCAGCAGGCGTTCGGCCAGGTAGTTATTGACCTGAGCTTTGTTACGAGCGACTTCCGAAAACGCTGCTCTGAGCATCTCCTGCTTTTGGTTGAAGATGACCTGACGGATTTGCGCCTGGACCTGTGCATTGTCCAGATTCTTCTGCCCGCCAGGATCGCGGGCCATCAGCTTCAGAATGTGGAATCCATACCGCGTTTCGATCAGCGGACTGCTCTCGCCAACCTTCAATCGCTGGACCGCCTGCCTGAGCTTTGGATCGATCTTTTCGAGGTCTTCCAGGGAGCGGAAATTCAGATCGCCTCCGTTGGGAGCGGAGTCCGCATCTTCAGACCAGTCGCGGGCAACGACCTGAAAGTCCAGACCACCCTGGATTTCGCGGAGCAAACGGGCGGCTTTTGCCTGGGCTTCTGCAGGGCTCTTGGCGTCGTCTTTCTTTGCGTTGTTGACCTGCTGGTCCTGGTACGGAGTCACCATGATGTGTTGCAAATGGTAGCCTTCGGGGAGATTGAAGCTCTCCTTGTTCTTTTCATAGACATCTTTGATTTCCGCATCGGAAACATTGACGCGGGAAGTGATCTCCTTCGTCACGAGCTTTTCCAGCGTCAAGCTCTTACGCATGTCGGCTTTGATGTCTTCGGGTTTGACCTTCTGCGCCTTCAGCATTTCCTGAAACTGCTCTTCGCTGTATTGGCTCTTCAGGTCCGTGAACTTGGTTTCAACCTCGGCGTCGGTGGCATTCAACCCACTCGCTGCAGCCATTTGAAGCAGGATCTCATCGTTTACCATCTGGGTAAGGAGCTGAAACTTCAAGGCTTGGGATTCTTCCGGTGTGGGCTGTTGTGGTGCACCCGCAATGCGACCCTGATACTGTTTGTCCAGATCGGCGGCAGTGATTTCCTTGCCATTGACCCGGGCCACAATGTCTTCCGATACGTTGGTATTTGAACTACAGCTGCAGAGCAGTAGATAACAGGCAGCCGATAGCACTCGAAGAGTCGCAGATTTCACAAAGAAACTCCTTGTAAGTTAGTAGAACCGTGGATTGTAGCACGTGTTTTACGTTATACTTTGCGTTCATTTCTCGAGGGAGATTGCCTTCATGGCTCGTTGTCAAATTTGTAATAAGGGCCCGGTTTATGGTCATCGGGTAAGTCACGCCCACAATCTGACGAAGCGACGCTGGGAGCCGAATTTGCAGCACGTCCACGTCGTCGTCGGGAAGACCCGAAAGAGCATGCGCGTGTGCACCAGCTGCATTCGATCCGGTCGCATCACCAAGGCCTGACAAACAAACAAGCTGCACCGGACTTCCCCGGTAATCCCGATTTCCCTGCCGAGCGTCGAAGACCCCTATGATACGACGCTTGCTAATCCTGCTGTGGTTGCCGACGGTGGCGTTTGCCCAGCAGTCCTACTACGGGACTACGGCAGTCGGCATCACCTTGTCGGATGGCGGTGATCCGTCTGATCTGGATCGCCTGCCTATAAAGACAGGTGACACCATTACGGCCGAAAAGGTCCGGGCGTCTCTACAGGTGTTGTTCGACACGGGACGATACCGTTCGATAGAAGTCGATGCGACCCGTTCCGGCGACGGAACCCAACTCACGTTCAATGTCGTCCGTCACATTTTCTTCAGTACATTCCAGCTCCTCCCGCAAGAACTCCTCCAGGATAGGAGTTTATCCACGCTGACCCGGCTGCCCGTCGGTCAGAGATTCTCAGAGGAAAAGCTTCAGGAGGTCGTCGCGCAAGCCAGGCAGGCTTTGCGAGAAGTGGGCTATTTCAACGTGGAGATTAACCCGGTCGTTCTCGTGGACACCGATCCCCATCTTCGAAAGGTCGACCTTCAGGTTACGACGGGACCGCGCGCAAAGATTGGGGAAGTTGTCATTGAGGGCGGCGGACAAATATACACCGACGACAAGCTTCGAGACGATTTTCACGTCAAGACTGGAAACAACTATAGCCAGTACGAGATCGACAAGGGTGCTAATGCGATCCGACAGAGATTTCTCGATGATGCCTACCTGAACACCAAGGTGGAGTCAACCGACGAGTACGACGCGCAGACCAATACAGTGCGTCTGAAGGTCGTCATCGATCCCGGCCAGAGGACCGTAGTCGAAGTAACCAGCACGGGACCGGCTGAGATCGACGAAAAAGAAATCCGGACGTTGCTACCGGTGTATCAGGAAGGCGCTCTTGACGAGGACCTCCTGCGCGAAGGTCAGGCCAATATCGTCGAATACCTTCAGCAGAAAGGCTATTTTGAAGCCATCGTCGAAGCGCCCAAGGTTGTTCCTGCTGTGGAAGGAGGCCTCACCAGAATCACCGTTTCGATTGAACCTGGCGAACGGCACACCGTGAACTCGATTCGGTTTGTAGGCAACACGGTCTTTACGGAAAAAGCACTGAAGGAAAAAATCAAGATCCGGGCCAAAAGAATCTTCGGACTCAACCACGGCTTGTACAGCGACGATCTGGCCAGCCGCGACGTCCTTACCATTCAGGCGATGTACAAGCGTGCCGGTTATGAGGCGGCGTTTGTTGAATACAGGGCGAACGATCCCGGTACTCATGAAATCGACGTCACCTTCGAGATTTTCGAAAATTTCCGCTTCAATATCGAGCGTATCGACTTCGTGGGAAACGACTCGATTACTGAAGAACAGCTGCGGGCAGCGATCGCAATCAAGGAGGGAGATCCCTACTCCCTGGTAGGCGCCGACGACGCTCGAACCGCGTTGACTCGACTCTACTACAAAGAGGGTTTTCCGGACGTTCGAGTCGAGTGGTCAGCCGATACGAATCCTGATACCCGGAACAAGACCATCACCTACCGCATCGAAGAAGGACCCCGATATGTCATCGTGCAGATCCTCGTTGCGGGGAACACGAAAACGGCCGAAAAGGTCATCAAACGAACGAGCGGCCTGAGAGAGTACGAGAACTTCGATCCGGAAAAGGTTCTCGAGGCCCAGCAAAAGCTCTATGCTACGGGCCTTTTCCGTCATGTGGAGATTGTTCCGCTGGATCGCGAAATGACAGACCGCCGGACCGTGCTGATCCAGGTCGAGGAAGCAAAACACATTCTGGTGGTCCCGGGAGTCGGTGTGAAGGAATATGCCGGACCCCGGGCACTTCTGGACATTTCCCACACGAACCTGTTTGGTTTGAACCAGCAATTAACTTTTCGTTTCAGGGTCGGTGTCCAGGAGCAACAATTCCAGACGACCTATCGTCAGCCAAGGCTGTTCAATCACGATGATCTTGAGGGCATTGGCGCCCTGACGCTAGGGGTCGTAAACCAGAAGACCTACAGATCCAGCGGTGTGGATATGTCCGTGCAGGCTCGAAAGCGAGTGTCGGCGACAAAGACGTTCATAGTTCTCGCCGGCTATCAAACCGTCGACGTTCGGGAAATTAAGTTTAGTGACGTCGTTTTTGAGGCTATACGATCCGAGGAACTCACCGGCGTCTTCCAGATAGCCCGTGTGGGTGCGTCTTTTGTGAGAGATACGCGGGATAACCCTCTGAATCCTAAACGCGGCACCTACATCACGAATAACCTCCAGGTTGCCAGTCGCGCCTGGGGGTCGGAGGTCAACTTTCTATCCTTCTTCAATCAATCGACTTACCAGAGACCGGCGGGCGGGGGAACCCTGGCGATGTCCAGCCGTGTAGGATGGAAGGTTCCCTATGGTCAAACCCCGGGAGTACCGATTACGGAGCGGTATTTCGCGGGTGGATCCATGACGTTACGCGGGTTTGGTCTTGATGAAGCCGGGCCAGCGGCCGGCGGACAACTGTTAACCATTGGGAACGTCGAATACCGAGTGCCTATAAAATCCTTAGGAGCCCTTGGAGAGCTCGGAGGTGCCTTCTTCTACGACGTCGGCAACGTCTACCCGCGGCCCTCGGATTTCACGCTGAAACTCTGGACGCACAGTATCGGCCCCGGGCTGCGGTTCATTACGCCGTTGGGCCCGGTTCGGTTTGACGTAGGATTCAACATAAACCCAAGGTTTCGCCTTAATAATGAGGGAGTACCGGTGAAAGAGAAACGGACTCACGTGTTCTTCACGCTCGGGCAAATGTTCTAGCATGAAGAAACTTCACCCAAACCTGGCCCTCGCCCTGCTTCTTCTTGTGGGAGTATCCTGCTTTGGCGAGGTCATCGACAAGGTCGTTGTCGTCATCAACGACAAGTTCATCATCACCCTCAGCGACATTCAGAAAGAGCGCATTACCCAGCTTGCTCTGGGGACCGACCTGGGCGATGACGAGTCCGTTGCGAACATTCTTGTCGAGAAGTATGTGATCGAAGAACAGGTGACGCGATATCGCGGCATCGAGATACCGGAAGAACGGGTGCAAGAACATCTGCAAGCGATCAAGAATTCACAGGGACTCTCTCCCGAAGAATTGCGCCAGGCCGTCGTCGAGAAGCTTCGACGGGCTGAGTTTGCCACACAACGATTTGGACCGTTCATTCGGTTTTCAGATGAGGAATTACGCAAGTACTACGAGGACGAATATGCTCCACTGGCGCGCCGCAACGGCCTGCCAGTCCCGACGTTCGAGCAGGCAAGCAACGATATACGGCAAATCCTGGTCGCATTGAGAATCAATGACGAATTGGAAACCTGGATGACGGAACTGTTGAGGAGAACGAAGGTTGAGAAGGTTTCTAAATAGACGTACGCTGCTCATCGCCGCATCGGTCGCAGTGTTGGTTTTCGTCACTGCCGTCGGCGCCGTCTATTTGTACCTCAATTCGCCGGCATTCAATCAGCGCCTCAGAACCTTGATCGTCGAGAGAATAGAAGCGTACACGGGCGCCAAGGTAACGCTGCAGTCCATGTCGTGGAGTCTGAAGCAGCAGCGCGTTGTGCTCGAAGGGTTGACGCTGCGAGGAACCGAGCCCGCATCGGAGCCTCCTCTCGCGCGAATTGAATCGATCAGCGCCGGTGTAAATTTTCGAAGCCTTCTCAAGCGCCATCTGGATCTTCACGAACTCCATATCGTGAGTCCCGAAATCCGGCTGAACGTGGATCCGGAAGGACGAACGTCCCTGCCCACGCCGATTCCTCCGAAAGAAAGCCCGGACTCGGAGTTTGTAATCTCGGTCGATAGCTTGAAGGTGACCGGCGGCAAGGCGATTATCAACAACCAACAATCGAACATCGACTTTGCGGTTACGAACCTGAAGTCCGATTTGCGTTATGGCGGCGATACGCGGCGTCTTACGGCCCAGGTTTCCTACGACGGAACACTGACGCAACCGAATCAAAAGGCCGTCCCTTATTCGCTGACGTCTTCGTTCGATTTTACGAGCGGAACCGTTATCGCACACAGCTTGAAGATCACGTCGGGAAAATCCACCGTGAGCCTCCAGGGACGGATCGACAAGGCGCTGACACCCGACCTTTCCGCGAAGTTGGATTATTCAGCCAGTGTGGATGCCGCATTCGTAAAACGCTTCTTGCCCCAGCAGGCATTTGCAGGCAACGCAACAGCGCGTGGAGCGCTGGAGTTCTCTTCCGGGAAGTTCAGCACGACCGGGGACCTGGCATCTGCCCAGGTCGAGTTTCAAGGTTGGAAAGCTGGCGGAGTAAAGGCGGCTTACACCTATCAGTATCCAATGAAGCAACTCAGCCTCAAGCGGCTCTCTGCGCGCGTACTGGATGGCACTGCACAAGGCGTGGTCGTTATCGACCAGGTCCCCGGAGTTCCACGTGTAACCGCAAATCTCAACTATACCGACGTCGACGTCGCACAACTGGCGCGCGTTTATCCGTGGGATCCCAAATACGTGATCTATTCACGAGCGGACGGAGAACTGAGCGGTTGGTTCGAGGGTTCTCTCGAGCGATATGAGTTCGAAGGCGACTCGACCTTGACGTCTTATCGGCTGGGGTCCCCGGATACCTCGTCCACTAATGCGTTTCCTGTCGATGGCTACCTGGCATTCGCTCTCAAACCTGGCCAAACAGATATCAAGCGAAGCGACCTTCGTCTCTTCAATTCCAGTGTCAAGGCATCGGGCCGGATTGTCGGAAATGCGCAGGCGGACCTCGTCGTCGATGTGACTTCAGCTAATTTGGCTGATTTCCGTCCTCTCTATCCGGACGCCAATGGAAAGGGATCCTTTAAGGGCACGATTAAGGGAGCGATTGCAAAGCCTGTTCTCGATGGAGAAGTGACGCTGGATGGTCACAAATACCGCGACTGGACCGTCGAACACGCAGAGGGTGGTGTCCGGCTCGATATGGGAACCGAGATGGCAACACTGCGCAACATCTCGGCCAAGGTCGGCGAATCGACGGCGACTTTAAATGGCACAACAAGTCTCGATGGAAAAACGCTGAATCTTCGAATTCGCTCCGATCGGATCAGAGCACAGGAATTTGAAAGCCTGCTGAAAGAGAAAGTGTTCGGTGTCCTTTCGGGGGATGTCACTGTGACTTCACTGAACCCAATCAAAGTCACCGGCCGCGTGAAGGGAGTGGGCCTGTCCGCCCGGGGCCACACGTTCGACACTATTGAAGCCGAAGGGACTTACAACGAGCCGGTGGTTTACCTCCCGAAAGTAACAATTTCGGAACGCGACACGCGGATTACAGCTCGGATGGTAGAGTACAACCGATCTACCGGAACGATACGGGCGCAAGCCGACATTGCAGCGCTGGCTCTGAGCCGTTTGCGGGAATTCGGTATTCCTGAAACGCTTGACGGCACCATCCAGAGCGCCAACTTTGAGGTCCGCGGTCCGCAGGATCGGCCGAATATTTTTGGCGAGGCTACAGTCGTGAATCTCTCCTTCCGCGGGGAGACGTTTCCTCGGGCTGTTCTGAAATTCGGGACCAATTGGCCGAATCTGAGTGTGAACGTCAGTGAAACAGGCAATGTCCGCCTGGAGGCAAACATCAATCTCTCCGCTGCCGGCTATCCCTTCGAGGCTACAGCGAACTTCACGAATTACTCTGTTGAGCGATTGGCGAATTTCTCTCAGGGCACCTTGGCGATAACCGGGAACGCGGATCTCCGAGGCGAGTTGACCGGCGATGCCCCGTTTTCAGGTAAGGGAACCATTCGAACGCTGGATGCAAAAATCCGAAACGTGGAATTCCATAGCGCCAGTCCCTTCGAATTTGTTCTCGAACCGAGTCGGATCCGACTGGATAAGGAAGCAACATTTGCCGGCGCCTATGGAACGAAGTTCAACATCAAAGGATCGGTAGGCTTGTCGCCTGCGCCTCCACTGGATTTGGAGGTTCGTGGAAACTTCGATTTGGCGCAGATGACGACAGAGGATTGGTCTGTCACCGGACTTGTCGCCCTGGATGGACGGGTTAACGGCACCGCGTCGAACCCTGCGATTAACGGCACTCTGAATATCAAAGACGGATCGCTGGGGCGATCCGGCGTATACACGACTCTCTCGGCGCTTAATGGAGACGTGCGATTCAATGACAATCGCGTCACCTTCGACAACCTCAAAGGCCGTGTCGGATTGGGTGATCTTCAAATTCGAGGTACGGGGTTGATCCAGAACGGCCAAATCGAAGGTTTGGAAGTTCGTATCGACACTTTGAGCGACGTAAGGCTTCGATACGAAAAGGAATTGCGTACTTCGGTCACCGGGACTCTGCTGTTGACGGGCACGTCCAGCGCGCCATTGATCGACGGTGATCTCAAGCTCAACAGCCTTTCCCACCGAAGCGACTTCGAGTCGTTTCTCGCACTGTTCCGCTCGGCGGGCAGTTCGGCGGGCAGTCTCGACACTGGGGGCGGCATACTCGATCACCTTCGATTGTCGGTACATGTCGCCGGAGGCCGAAACATTGCGGTAAAAAACGAACTCGCCGAGATCAATTCCGCCAACGTGAACCTTGACATCCTCGGAACCTGGGGCAACCCGGTAGTTACGGGTCACATCGAAATCAGCGACGGAACGATATTTTTCCAAGGCAGGAAGTACGAAATTACGAGAGGGAACATCGACTTTGTGGACAGGCTCAGAATCGAGCCCGTTTTAGACATCCAGGCAGAAACCGATCTCCGGGACTATCGCGTCATCATGATTATTTCGGGAAAGGGAGATCGGCCCCTCATCGACTTTATTACCGATCCACCATTGCCGAAAACGGAAGTCGTCAGCCTGGTAGGCGGTGGCAAGACGCGAGATGAACTTACGGCGGGCGGAACCTCGAGCAGCAGCGAGGAACTATTTCAGGGCGGCGCAAAAAACATTATCGCGTCCCAACTGCTTTCCCAGGCGGGAAGCCGACTTGGCTTTATGGGCCTGGACTGGCTTCGTGTCGATCCACAACTTGAAAACGCCTCCAACCCTTCGCTTCGACTCACGCTGACTCAACACGTCAGCAAGGACTTCGCTGTAACGTATTCGCAGGACGTGTCGTCCACTCAGCAGCGCGTCATCATGATCGAGTACTCCCTCTCCAAAAACCTCTCCATCGTGGCGACGCGCGAAGAGACAAACGACTCCTCTGCATTTGGCCTCGACATCAGACTGCGCCGCCGCTACTAGTCGGCCATCGCGATGCAATCGATCTCAATCGCAACGTCCTTCGGCAATCGTGCCACTTCCACCGTGGATCGAGCAGGCGGGTCGACGTTAAAAAACTCGGCATAAACACCGTTGAAGTCCGCGAAGTCGCCCATGTTTTTCAGGAAGACGGTCGTTCGCACGACATTGGCAAGCGAAACTCCGGCGCCTTTCAGGACGCCCTCAAGATTCTGCAGTACGCGGCGCGTCTGAGATTTGATGTCCGCTTCCGGGATGAGACTTCCCGTCGCAGGATCGAGTGGAATCTGTCCCGATACGAAGATCAGATTGCCTGAAATAATCGCCTGCGAGTAAGCGCCCACGGCCTGAGGGCCGAGCGTTGTGCGCACAACACGTTTTGGCATGATTCTCCTCTTACCTGGTTTGATTGGCAGTCCGAACATTGCGCGTCACGTCGTACACGCCGCCGATGCGTTGAATTGAAGCGATAACCTTTTCAAGATGCTTCTTGTCGGGGATTTCCACGACAAGGTCGACAAGGCCGCGATCGTCTGCAGTTCGCGCTTCGGCATTTACAATGTTGGACCCGACGTCGGCGACAGCAGCGGCAATCTCCGCGAGCATACCGGTCCGGTTTTCCGTGACGATCGTCAGAGGCACCGCATAGGCTTCCGAAGCGGGAGAGACGCCGGCCCACTCGACCTCGATCTTTCGTGCGGCTTCATACATGAGGTTTTGTACATTCGGACAATTCTTGGAGTGAACTGCAACGCCCTTGCCGCGAGTAATGTATCCAATGATCTCTTCGCCGCGGATCGGGTTGCAGCACTTTGCGCGATAGACAAGTAATTCATCGAAGCCGGTGACCTTCAGCTTTGCATCATTACCGATGCCGAGGACCTTCTTCACCGCGGTCGTCAGACGCGACTCCGGCGCCGCGGATTCCGTGGCGCCATCCGGTACCATGCGAGCCAACACCGTCTTCGCTGAAATCTTCCCGTACCCGATCGAAGACAGGAGATCCTCGATCTTGCTTGCGCCATAGTCCTGAAGGATTCCGGCGAGCTTTTCGCTTTCCATGGTCGCCTTCGGATTCAAGCGAAACTTGCGCGCTTCCTTCTCGAACATTCTTCGGCCAAGCTCAATTGCCTTTTCACTTTCCTGCTCGGTCAGCCAATGGCGAATCTTGTTCCTGGCACGTGAAGTCTTCACGTAGGAAAGCC
>Ga0111539_10008823_pt1 | contig 12778 bp, 3 predicted proteins | sample RhiMethybrSRZTD1_FD_79667 | JGI IMG/M metagenome (GOLD analysis project Ga0111539, IMG submission 79667) | Populus rhizosphere microbial communities from Tennessee, USA - Rhizosphere MetaG P. TD hybrid SRZTD1 (version 2) (version 2) | ecosystem: Host-associated > Plants > Roots > Rhizosphere >...
ACATCGTGAGCGATGGATGGTCGATGGAAGTGCTGGTGAGAGAGATGTGCGTTCTCTATGAGGCGATGAGCGAAGGTAAAGGATCGCCTCTTAAGGAGCTGGAGATTCAGTACGCCGATTACGCGAAATGGCAGAGGGAGTATCTGGCCGGCGGAGTGATGGAAAACGAGATCGAATACTGGAAGGAGCAACTCAAGGATGCGGCAATCATAGAACTCCCGACCGACCATGCGAGGCCCGCGGAGCCGAGCTATCGAGGCGGTGAAGTGAAGATAGCGATCGATAAGGAACTCATCGAAGGTCTGAGAAGGCTGAGTCAGCGAGAAGGGGGCACGTTATTTATGGCGCTCATGGCGGCGTTCAAAGTGCTTTTGATGAGGTATAGCGGAGAGGAGGATGTTAGTGTCGGAACGGCGATCGCGAATCGCACCCGGAGAGAGATTGAGGGGTTGATTGGGTTCTTTGTCAATACGCTGGTGATGAGGACAGACCTCGGCGGGAATCCGAGTTTCAGAGAGTTGGTCAAGAGAGAGCGCGAGGTGGCGCTGGGCGCTTATGCGCGCCAGGAGGCGCCGTTCGAGAAGCTGGTGGAGGAGATCAATCCGAATCGGGATCTGAGCCGGAGCCCGCTGTTTCAAGTGATGATGGTATTGCAGAACACGGGGCGCGCAGAGATAGATCTCAGAGGGTTGAAAGTAAGGGAGATTGACGATGAGACGAAAACGGCCAAATTTGACCTGACGCTAATGCTAATGGAAGGAAGAGAAGGAATCGCCGGCTGTCTGGGATATAGCCATGATCTCTACGAGGAAGAGACGATCAGAAGGATGGTTAGGAATTATGAGAAGGTAGTGAAGGAAGTAGTCAGAGACGCGGAGCAACGTGTCAGAGAGATAGATCTGATGAGCGCGGCAGAGAAGGAGCAGGTTCTCGTCGAGTTCAATCGAACCGAGCGAAAATTCGAGAGAGCGCACTTCATTCATGAGCTGATTGAGATGCAGGCGGAGAGAAGACAGGGAGAAACGGCTGTCGTCTACGAAGAGGAGGTAGTGACATATGGGGAACTGAACGCGCGAGCCAATCAACTAGCCCATCACCTGAGGAAATTGGGAGTAGGCCCCGAGGCATTGGTGGGTTTATGCCTGGAGCGGTCAGTAGAGATGGTGGTGGGGTTGTTGGGAGTCCTGAAAGCTGGAGGAGCATATGTGCCAATGGATCCGTCTTATCCATCCGAGCGACTATCCTTCATGCTGGAAGACGCTCAAGTCTCAGTGCTGTTGACTCAGGAGCGATTGCTGCCGTTTTTGCCTGCCCACATGGCGCGAGTCATCAGTCTGGACAGAGACTGGAGTGATATTGGAAGCGAGAGCGCGGAAAATCCGGAGAAGTGGGGAGGGTTCGCCAATCCGGCATACGTCATCTACACATCCGGCTCAACGGGGAGACCGAAAGGAGTCGTGATCGCGCATGGGGCGATTATGAACCATATGCTCTGGATGCAAGAATCCTTCCCTCTGGATGAGCGGGATCGTGTCTTGCAGAAAACGCCGTTCAGTTTTGACGCGTCGGTATGGGAATTCTATGCGCCGTTACTGGTTGGCGGACAGTTGATTGTCGCGCGTCCGGGCGGGCATCAGGATAGCGCCTATTTGGCGAGGCTGATTATCGAGCGAGAGGTGACGATCTTGCAGGTCGTGCCGTCAATGCTACGAATACTACTGGGCGAGCCGGAGATAGAGCGATGTCAAAGTCTGAGACGAGTCTTCTGTGGGGGTGAGGTGTTGACGCCGGATCTGCGAGATCAATTTTTCTCAAGGCTGTCAGCGGAGTTGCACAATCTCTACGGGCCGACGGAGGCAACCATTGACGCGACGAGTTGGATCTGCCGACGCGACGAAAAGTCAACCAGGGAGGCCGTGCCGATAGGTCGCCCGGTTGCCAACGTAAAAGCCTATGTATTCGACGAGTGGCTGGAGCCGACGCCAGTTGGCGTGGTGGGAGAGCTTTACCTCGGAGGAGCCGGAGTTGGACGGGGATATCTGAGACGGCCCGAAATGACGTCCGAGAGATTCATTCCGCATAGATTCAGTGCGGAGCCTGGAGAAAGGCTGTATAGGACGGGAGACCTGGTGAGGTATTTGCCGGACGGTAATCTAGATTTTCTGGGCCGCATGGATGACCAGGTGAAGATCAGAGGATACCGGATAGAACTGGGAGAGATCGAGAGAGTGCTGGAGCAAGAACCATGGATAAAAGGCGCGGTAGTAGTTGTACGAGCGGGCGCTCTTGGGCGCAGGCAGTTAGTGGCATATGTAGTAGGAGACGGAGAAAGAGAGAGAGAGACAACGAGGCTGAGAAAGTACCTTAAGGAGAAGCTGCCTGATTATATGGTACCGTCGGCAATTGTTGTGCTGGAGAGGATGCCGCTGACGCCTAACGGCAAGTTGGATCGTGACGCCCTACCCAATCCGGAACAGGAGCTAAGGGGCGGCGGGACGGCTGATGTCCCCCCTCGGACGTTGGTGGAGGAGATTCTGGCTGAAATATTCAAGCAATCGCTGAATCTCGATCGAATAGGAATACACGATAACTTTTTTGAATTGGGCGGAGATTCGATCCTAAGCATTCAGATTGTCTCGAAAGCCAATGAGGCGGGTCTGGGGCTCACACCAAAGCAACTGTTCCAACACCAGAGCATTGCAGAACTGGCTGCAGTTGTGGGTCAGGCAGGGGTGATTGAGTTAGAAGAGGGGAATGTGGGAGGCGAAGTTCCGCTAACGCCAATTCAGAAGCAGTTCTTTGAACGCGATGACGAAGAACCGGAACACTTTAACCAGGCGGTGATGCTGGAGGTGAAGGAATATCTAGATGTTGAATTGCTCAGGAAGGTGATCGGACAGTTGGTGAAACAACACGATATCTTGAAGCACAGGTTTCTAAAAACGGAGGGGGGCTGGAGACAGGTGCGCGAGGAGGTGGACGGAGGGCTGGCGCTGGAGGAGATCGACATCTCAACGGCGGGTGAGAGTTTAGAGAGCGAGGTGATAGAAGAAGCTGCAGAGAAGTATCAGAAGGGGATGAATCTGGAAAAGGGACCGTTGATGAGAATCGTGGTATTTGGAGTAGATCAGGGGCGTCGGCAAAGGGTGTTGATTGTAGCTCATCACTTGATAATAGACGGGGTGAGCTGGCGCATACTATTGGGTGACTTCGAGAGAGGATACGAGCAGGCGAAAAGCGGAGAAGAGATCAATCTGGGCGCGAAGACTACGTCCTACAAGCGGTGGGCGGAGAGGCTGAAGGAGGAAGCGCAGAGCAAAAGGCTTAGAGAAGAGGCAGGCTACTGGTTACTAGGAGATGGAAAGGGAGTGAGAAGGCTCCCAACGGATAGGGGAGGGGTGAATACCATGGCGAGCAGCATGGACGTGATTACCAGCCTGAATGAGGAAGAGACCGGATGGTTATTGGAGAAAGTCCACAAGACGTATAAGGCGCAGATCAATGAGGTCCTGCTCAGCGCGGTTGCCCGCAGCGTGAGCGAGTGGTCACGGGAGCAGGCAGTATTGGTGGAGATAGACGGGCACGGGAGAGAAGAGATAGTAGAAGATGTGGACCTGGCGAGGACGGTGGGATGGTTTACGAGCGTGTACCCGGTGAAATTGGAAGTGAGAAGTGAAAGCAACATGGAGTTGTTGCAGAGTGTCATGGAACAGATCAGAAAAGTCAGCAGGCGAGGAATCTACTATGGAATTATGAAGTATTTGAGCGAGGAGTCTAATATACGCGAAAAGCTGCGAGCTTTACCCCAGGCAGAGATCAGTTTCAATTATCTTGGGCGACTCGATTTAGTCCTTAGAGAAGGATCACTGTTTCGAATAGCGAAAGAGCGCGTGGGAAAGACACGAAGCTCTAAAGAGAAAAGACAGCATCTGATCGAGATAAACGGGAGCGTGAGCGGTGGGAGGCTACATATGGTGTGGTCCTACAGCGAGAATGCGCATCGGCGAGAAACGATAGCGGCCTTGGCAGAGAGAACCATCGAAGTGCTGAGAGAAGTGGTGGCCGGGTGTCCGTAAGCCCAGGGTGGAGCCGAAGGCGAAACCCTGGGTCAGGGAATGCCAAACAACTCAGTTTCCAGAGTAGTAAGCACACCGTTAACTGAGTTTTTCCGTGTTTCCCTCAGATAATAACCACGCAGTAACGACTAATGGTGTTTGATTATTAACTGCAACAACAACGTAGGGGCGGGTATTCCCCGCCCGGGCGCCTCGACCACGGACGCGGGCGGGGAATACCCGCCCCTACGTCGGATTGCGTGGGTACATTTAATACTCAAAGACTATTAGTCGTCACTACGTGGCGCGTTTTCATTCCTTCAGGGGGGCGTATCGAAATATGCAGGCTCCCAGGAAAAACGCTAGACAACTTCGTTAAAGGTATAGTGAGCAGCGAGAGACAAAAGAACTTTTTCCTTTTACTTAATTATGCCGAATGACCAATTTTATTTGAAGCACAACGTCAAACTGGAACCTTTATTCACTCAGTGGTATGCTTGGTCGTACCTGATACCGCCAGCCACTGCGGCAATGAACCTCGTCAATTCACACCTGAAAATATTGAAGTCGTATGTATCCGCCCCCGAGCTTCATGTCGCCGCCGCCAAGAATCCCGCAATGCGCGGAGGGCCATTTATCAATTACCCGGCGACCCGAATGGAGGAAATCAAGGCTTTGATGGAAAGAACGCAGCGGGAGCAAGCTCGTTTGATAGAACTTGCCGGCGCAATAAAAACGCTAAGCGACATGTTGAGGAGCGAGGCGAAGGGATATTCCCTGGATACGTTATACCAGAAGATTCCTGAGGGGTTAAAAGGCTATGTCGAATTGGTCTACGACCTAAATAATAACTCGTCATTCCGGCTGATTGAAGGATTGCTTTATAACAGCCCGTTTTATAATCCCTCGGCGCAGTCGGTTGTCTTGTCAATCATCAATGGTGACCAGCGCCCCTTCGTCTTCAGCACTCCCAGGCTGGAAGACGGGGACCATTTGGAGTTGGACATTCCTTTCAACCATCCGGGGATCGATGAGCTGTCAAAGATGAGAGTGACGCCTCAATCGCTGGGCTACATTAAAGACATCTGTGGGTTACAAGGTAAAAACGAAACACTGCTCCGATCTTTCTTGTCAGAAGACAAACCGGCCGTCGCCAGTAGGTATGACGGCGAGGATATAAGAATCCGATACTTTGGACACGCATGCATTCTGATTGAAACGAAAGATGTCAGCCTGCTGACGGACCCGCTGGTGAGTTATGACTACGAGGCGGCGTTTCCACGTTACACCTTAAGAGGCTTGCCCAATAACATCGACTACGTGTTGATCACTCATGGCCATGCCGATCATCTGTCGTTCGAAACATTGATCCAATTGAGACACAAGATCAAGAACATTGTCGTGCCGAGAAACGGAACCGGATTTTTAGAAGATCCTTCTCTGAGACTGATGTTAAAAAAACTGGGATTCACCAACGTCATCGAAATCGACGATATGGAGACGCTGAATATCGACGGCGGGTCCGTCACCGCCGTTCCTTTCCTGGGTGAGCATGCGGATTTGAATATACGGACGAAGGCGGCCCACCTGATCCGGTTGGGAGACAGATCAATACTCTGCGCGGCGGATTCTTGCAACCTCGAGACGAGGATGTACGAGCATGTGAACGGTATCGTAGGCGCCATCGATGCGCTCTTTCTTGGAATGGAGTGTGATGGGGCTCCGTTATCCTGGATATACGGCGCGTTAATGACAAAGCCGGTCGAAAGAGGTATGGATCAATCCAGGCGATTATCCGGTTCTGACTACCGTCGGGCTATAGACCTTGTTACTAAGCTGAATTGCGGGCAGGTGTATGTTTATGCGATGGGGCAGGAACCCTGGTTGAGTTACATCACGAGCATCGAGTACACCGACGAATCAAAGCCCATCGTCGAGTCGAACAGGCTGGTTGAGGCCTGCAGGGAACGTGGAATTACGTCCGAACGACTTTACGTGATGAAAGAAATGTTTCTGAGTAAAAACCGTGGCCGGAGTCATGGCGGGAGATCAGAATCCTCAATCAAAACCGGACCGCTCTTGTCGTGGTCGCATCTTCCGCTTGAGGTTCAGCCTGTTCTTGACGGCTTCGATCTGATCGCATGGTGTGAAAAGAACGAGAGGCTCTTTGATGAGATGTTGCTTGACCATCGGGCGATACTCTTCCGCAACTGCGCCGTTCAGACAATCCAGATCTTCAGCAAACTCGCCGCCGTACTGTCGAAAGGGAGCTTAATGGGATATAAAGACCGGTCGACGCCGCGGCGGGAACTGGCTGATAATATATACACATCCACGGTGTACCCACAAGATTATAGAATTGCGCTGCACAATGAGGGCACCTACTGGACGACCTGGCCTCTCAGAATAATGTTTTGTTGTCTCGTCGAACCTGATCAAGGAGGCGAGACGCCCATCGCCGATACCCGGAGAATATATAACAGAATCTCAGCATCGATACGGGAAAGGTTTGCCCAGAGGAATGTGCTCTATGTGAGGAACTATAATGACGGATTCGGATTAACCTGGCAGGACTCATTTCAGACTCAGGATCGTCGCATTGTCGAAGAATATTGCCGCCTGAATGATATTGAGTTTGAATGGAAATCGGGCGATCGCCTGCGGACCCGCCAAGTCCGCCGAGCAATCGCCCGGCATCCCAAAACTGGAGAATATTTATGGTTCAATCACGCCGCATTTTTTCACGTCTCCTCACTCGAACCGTCCATTAGGGAGGCATTTATCCGCGAGTTTCGAGAAGAAGACCTTCCCTATAATACATTTTACGGTGACGGCTCTCCGATCGAGAGCGATGTGCTGGAGGAACTGAGGGCTGCCTACCAGGAAGAGATGATTGAGTTTGCCTGGAAGGAAGGCGATGTGATGGTTCTCGATAACATGACGGTCTGTCATGGCCGGGCCCCATATAACGGTCTAAGGAGAGTCGCTGTCGCCATGGCGGAGCCTTCTACCGGAAACGTCCACGCGCCTACTCTGTTATGAACTCGACAAGCGGCTTCGAAGAATTTGTAGGCAACCTGATGGCGGACGCGGCGTCACAGTATTGATTGGGACAAACAACAAGCGATCTGCTTCGTCCCCGTCATTAAACCAACGCAAGGAGCCAGTAGCAATGAAACTACCACCGGCGGAGGATCGCCTCGCCAATTCATCGCCCGGGAATTTCGTGATCAGCGGCGCCTCGCTGACACTCATCATCTTGTGCGCTATTTTCGCAATCCATCGTCAGACTCCGCCTGAAGCGCGGCCCGCCGACGCGCCTGCGGACGAATTCGCTTCCGGCCGGGCGATGAGGCATCTCAAGGTGATCGCTAGGAATCCTCATCCGATCGGATCTGAGGACCATGCGACCGTGCGTGAATACATCCTTCGACAACTGACCAGCCTGGGACTAAATCCGGAAGTCCAGCGGTCGTTAGCTTTGAACCGGCAGCGAGGAGGCCCCTACGTCTCGGCGAGTGTACAGAACATCATCGGGAAAATGGCTGGCGCCAATAGCCGGCAGGCGATCATGCTCGCGTGCCACTATGATTCGACGCCGACCAGCCCCGGAGCGAGTGATGACGGCGCCAGCGTTGCGGCTTTGCTGGAGGTCATCAGAGCCTTGAAGGTTGAGGCGCCGCTCAAGAATGACGTGCTTTTCCTCTTCACTGATGGCGAGGAACTGGGCATGCTCGGCGCAAAAGCTTTTATGAATGAACATCCTTACGCCAAGGACATCGCCCTCGCCCTCAATTTTGAGGCCCGGGGCGTGGGCGGGCCATCGATCATGTTCGAAACCAGTGAGGGAAACGAGTGGCTCATTCGGGAATTTGCGGATGCCGTTCAGCGTCCGGTCGCGAATTCGCTCACTTTCGATCTATACAAGCTATTACCGAACTCCACCGACCTCTCGATCTTCAAGAACGGCGGCTTGCGGGGACTGAATTTCGCATACATCGATGGGCTTTCATTCTACCACACGGCGCGCGATAGTTACGAAAATATTGACGAACGCAGCCTCCAGCACCAGGGCTCATTGGCGCTGACTCTAGTGCGGCGCTTCGGCCAAGTGGGCGATTGGCCGGCGCGTACGGGTAACGCTGTCTATTTCGATCTTTTCAGTTCAACTCTCGTCTCTTATTCCGGGAAACTGGTCCGGCCTTTAATGGCGCTGTGCCTGATCCTTTTCGTCGGTCTGGTCAGCCTCGGATTGCGGATGAAACGATTGACCGTCCGGGGGCTCGCTTTCGGCGCCGCTGGCTGGTTGTTGAATGTCATAGGTGTCCTGGTCATCATGATATTGATCTGGTTGGCGATCCAGAATGTGAGTTCGAATCCGACGAGCAACCAGATCCGGAGTCATCTTTACGCGATAGGCTTTCTATGTCTGACGATCGCTCTAACCGCGGCGTTATTTATCTGGCTTCGAAGGAAGACACAGATCGAAAACCTGATGGTGGGCGCGTTGCTGTGGTGGGTCGGACTCATGGTTTTGCTCTGCCTCCGGGTTCCGGGGGGGAGTTATCTGGTGACTTGGCCACTGCTGTTGATGTTACCGGCGCTCGGGGCGATTTTCATTTCAAGGGTAGAGCTGACATCGGCGAAAAGCCTCATCCTCTTAACCTGTCCGGCGCTCTCAGGCGTGATCTTGATAGTCCCGTTAATCAACTTGATGATCGCCGGATTCGGCCTCGATATTGTCTGGGTATTGATGGCCCTGGTTGTCCTGCTGCTGACGCTGCACTATGCCCACTTGAATGCGCTGATGTCTATCAGGCTCAGGCCTGTAATACTGATTTCGGGGCTCCTGGGACTCGGTTTTATCAGCGCAGTCCTGCTCTCGACTGAGACCAGCCGCAAGCATCCGAAGCGGGACTATCTTCTATACGCCCTGAACGCAGACACTGGAAAAGCCATTTGGGGCAGTATTGATAATCGCCCTGATGAATGGACGTCGCAATTCTTTGGGTCGAGCGTAGAGAACATCAGCATGTCTGAATTTTTCCCATGGGGCAAAGGCGCCTTCCTCAGGAGTGAGGCGCCAGCCTTGTCGTTGGCCCCGCCGAGCGCGGTGATGCTGGATGACCGGAGGGACCGTGAATTGCGAGTGATACGGGTGAAGGTCGCCTCGCCCAGACGGGCTCAGGCCATGACCATCTATTGGAAACAAGAGTTGAAACTGCAAGAGCTGGCTGTCAATGGGAAGCGGGTCGAGGGGGTGGCTTTTGACCCGGCTGGAAACCCGGCGATACAGCGAATGTTGCTCTGCGCGGGATTGTCGGAGGAAGGCATAGAGTTGATTTTGGAGGTTAAATCCTTTGGCCAAGTCGAACTTCAAATTGAAGACTGGTCATATGGACTTCCGGAGACCCTAACAAGGTTGTACAAAGAGCGGCCCGATTATCTGATCGCCTCTCCTTTCCCGGCTAACGACTGCACAATTGTGAGGAAATCCGTTACGTTTTAGTGGCTGTCTATACCGAAAACGCCTACTAAAGCAGGGAGTAAACAACTCAAAGCCGAGGAAGAGAGTTGGGACCGGCTCTCCCTGGCCATCGCGAAGGTCAGAAAAGCGGTCTGAGGAGGCTGATGATGAAATGGTTCAATTTTCTTATGGCGCGGCTGCGCGCCGTGTTTCAGCGCGAAAGTATCTTGCGGGACATCGATGAAGAATTTCGCATCAACGTCGAAATGGAGAGGGATGCGAATATCAGGCGAGGGATGCCGCCAGATGAGGCGCGAGCCAGAGCATTGAAAAGATTCGGCAACTTGAGCGGGAAGACCGAACTCGGCTATGACATCCGCGGCGGGGGATGGCTGGAAACGCTCTGGCAGGACCTGCGCTTCGGCATACGAATGTTGCTGAAACAACCGAGCTTCAGCCTGACCGCTGTCCTGACGCTTGCGCTGGGCATCGGCGCGAATGCCGCGATCTTCACGCTGCTGCATGCGGTGATGATGAAAAACCTGCCTGTGGTCGATCCTGATAGTCTGGTGCGGATTGGGGACGGCATGAACTCCGGTGTGGGCATTACTACGCCCGACGATGGAAAATTCTCAGTGTTTCCCACGGCGGCATGGCGTCTGATGAAGGAGAGGACTCCGGAGTTTGAAGAACTGGCCGCCATACAGTCGGGATTTGAATCCTGGCCGATCACCGTGCGCCGAGATGGAGAAGATGCGGGGGCGCGAAGCGGGGTGGGTGAGTTCGTTTCCGGCAACTATTTCAAAATGTTTGGGCTGAGACCGCAGGCTGGGCGGTTGCTTACCGACTCGGATGATGTTGCAGGCGCGCCGATGACGGCGGTGATGAGCTACCATGCCTGGCAGCGCGACTATGCGGGCGATGCCTCGATTGTCGGCGGCGCTTTCTGGATAAATACCAAGCCAGTGACGATCGTGGGGATCTCGCCGGCGGGATTTTATGGCGACCGTTTAGCGCGTTCTCAGCCTGATTTTTATCTCCCGATCGAGACGTTGCCTGTGCTCACAACCGCCCCGTACGTACATCAGCAGACAGCCCAGTGGCTGTATATGATCGGGCGCGTAAAGCCCGGCGTTCATCTGCCTGCGCTCCAGGAGAAGCTGAGCTTATTGTTCAGGCAATATCTGGAGGCAAACAGGCCATTCTATTCATCAGAAAATGGAAAGACTCTCCTGCCGAAAGTGCACGTAGTGCTCACGCCCGGGAGCTCCGGCATCAGGAAAATGCAGACGACTTATGGGCCGAACCTACAGATGTTGATGGCGCTCACCGGACTGGTGCTGCTTATCGCGTGTGCAAACATCGCGAACCTGCTGCTGGTGCGAGGGATGGCGCGGAAGTCCGAGATGTCCATCCGCACGGCGCTGGGAGCGGGACGGTGGAGAATTATTCGGCAACTGCTGACGGAAAGCGTGATCCTGTCCACGCTGGGCGGCATGGCGGGGTTGGCGCTGGCTTATGCCGGCGCGCGAGTCCTGCTGGCGCTGGCGTTTCCGGGAGCGCAGAACATTCCCATTGATGCGAGCCCGTCTCTTTCCGTGGTGGGGTTTGGATGCGGACTCTCGCTGCTGACCGGCATCCTGTTCGGCGTAGCGCCCGCCTGGATCGCCTCGCAAGCGAAGCCGGCCGATGTGCTGCGGAGTGGGGCGACGAGAACGACAGCGGCGGGGGCCTCCAGGTTGCAACGCGGTCTTGTGGTTCTGCAAGCGGCGCTGTCGATGGTGCTGCTGGTGTCCGCGGGCCTGTTCTCCCGTAGCCTCTACAAGCTGCAAAACACTGACCTGATGCTGGAAACGAAGAACCGGTATATCGTCCGTATCAATCCGGAGGCCGCAGGTTATTCGCCAAAACAGGTCGAGGCGCTCAACCGGACTATTGAAGAGCGATTCCATGCGCTGCCGGGAGTCGAGAAGGTCGGAATCTGCACCTATACCCCGATGGAAGGCGCCGGCAAGAGCAGCATCGACGTCCAGGTTGAGGGAAAGCCGGACCCGAATATCGGGTCAACCTATGTCAAGATCAACCCGGAATACTTCGACACGGTGGGAACACGACTGGTGATGGGGCGCGGCATCCGCCCACAGGATACGTCCGCTTCCCGGCCGGTGGCAGTTGTAAGCCAGGCATTCGTGAAAAGGCTGTTCGATCCCGGCGAGAACCCGATCGGACGCTCCTTCGGGCGGCCGGATTCTACCAGCGACTTTGAGATTGTCGGCGTAGTAGAAGATACGGTCTATTCGAACGTGCGCGAGAAGGACCAGCTGATGTATTTTTTCCCGCTGCCGCAGCGACGATTAGGCGCGACAGATCCGATCGAGAAAGATCCGGGGATGTACGCGCGCGCCATCGTGCTGAAAACGGCATGGCCGGTGAGCGACATGGAGGCCATGACGCGGCAGACGCTCGCGCGCATCAATCCGAACCTGGCGGTAGTGAAATTTCAGACGTTAGATCAACAGATTGCCGACCAGTTCAACCAGGACCGACTGATCGCGAGGTTAGCGACATTGTTCGGCGGGCTGGCGCTGCTGCTGGCGACCGTCGGAATCTATGGCGTGACCGCTTATACCGTGGCGCGGCGGACGAGTGAGATCGGCATTCGCATGGCGCTGGGCGCGGATCGCCCCAGAGTGATCGCCATGGTAATGCGGGGAACAATGATACAGGCCGCTTTGGGTTTGGCTATCGGTGTTCCAGCAACGCTGCTCTGCGTGCGGTTTATAGAGGCGCAGCTTTACGAAGTGAAAGGCATGGATGCCGGTGTGCTGGCCGCATCGATATTGACGCTGGTTCTGGCCTCAGCCTTAGCAGGACTGATTCCCGCACGCCGGGCAGCTACGATCGATCCGGTCCAGGCATTGAGAACGGAATAGATATATTGGGTTCTGTTGGGAACATTTGCTTTCCTACTTATCCGCCGCCGCCTAATTTGGATAAAGTCGAGTTGAAGAGATTGGTTTCGGCCACAGGCAGACCTCCGAGGAAGATTCAGGATCGGGACAGTCTACCATCATTGATACGAGACCTCCGTTTTTTGCAACACAACCACAGAACCCTAAGCCCCATTGGTCGCATCATCTTTTCAGGGCTCGATGCCGAATGGGACGCTGCGTTGAAGAGGCCGTTTCATCTTTGAGTCTTTGATCGACACGCGCATATCGTAAATGCCCGGCTGAATGTTCCGCATGGCGAATTG
>Ga0111539_10008824_pt1 | contig 12778 bp, 13 predicted proteins | sample RhiMethybrSRZTD1_FD_79667 | JGI IMG/M metagenome (GOLD analysis project Ga0111539, IMG submission 79667) | Populus rhizosphere microbial communities from Tennessee, USA - Rhizosphere MetaG P. TD hybrid SRZTD1 (version 2) (version 2) | ecosystem: Host-associated > Plants > Roots > Rhizosphere >...
GAGCACGCGAGGCATCTGCTCCGGCTGCGATACCAGTTCGCAGTAGTGACTGCACTGTGCGAACAGATGCTCGGGATGGGTTTCCTGAAAGTAGCCGCTGCCAATCTCGGCGCTCGGAACCTGTGCGGCAATGGCGAGCACCGGGACCCGGCTGCGCTGGCATTCGTAGAGGCCGTTGATCAGGTGCAGGTTCCCGGGGCCGCAGCTCCCGGCGCAGACCGCCAGCCCGCCGGTGAGGTGCGCTTCCGCTCCGGCGGCAAATGCGGCGGTCTCCTCGTGCCGCACGTGAATCCATTCGAGCTGTTTCGTGACCCGAATCGATTCCGTGAGGGCGTTCAGCGAATCACCCGAGACGCCGTAGATGCGATGAACGCCGGCCTGAGCAAGCACGTCGACCAGCAGGTCGGCAACGTTCTTCCTGAACATCATGACCACTCCGAATCCGGTTGCCCGATAGCAGTCGTTGACGCGGGCCAGGTGATCTCTCTGGCCGCCCGCGTCACGATCGCGATGACGTCGTTGCTGCGGTGCAACGAACGATCCGGCCGAAGCGGCTGAAATCGGCCTCTCTCCGCGACGGCGGTCGGGCAGCGTGCGCGTAATTTGACAGACTGAGTGCTCAGTGTGCACACGCGCCGATGCCAGGAACGCCGAGAGCGTTCCCGCGGCGCTGGCTTGCTCCTTGCCCCGCATGCTGGCGAGGAACCGCGGCGGGCTCCGCAACCGTCGGCCTGCCGGCGTCATACCAATGGATGATTGCGCGCGGCCGCGCGTGCAGATTGTTGTGGCCAACCTACTCACCCTCTTCACCCAATGGCTCTGTCCGCACTCGGAGACGGTGGTGCTCCGCAAACGTGGGCACATCTGTCTGCTATGTCTACGCTGTGAGCATGAGACGACGGGGTGGACGTTGACCAGCGTCCTCCGGTGACGAAGTTCTGATCGAACCCGTGGACGCCAACCTGATACCGAACTGCATATCGCTGACACTTCAGTTTCGCTGCCGCAGCCGCGTCCTCTCATTTCTTGTTGCCGGTCGGGATCTGCGCGCAAGCGCGTGCGCATCGTGCGCACCCACACACAACTTGCGTTGGCGCGAACGTTTTTCGGCCTGAACGCGCACGCGCCGCATGGCGCGGCGGTTGCCTTCGTCAGAAACGGAGGCATCGCGGACCATGCGGAGAATGTTCACCATCTGTGGATTCATCGGATTGAGCGTGCTGCCGGCCGGCTCAGCGCAGCCGTTGACGCTCGCCGTCTCACCGGCGCACTCGTTCGCGCCGGCGACGATGCGAATTCGTGCGCGGCTCGAGCCCAACGCCGACAATCGCGTGTTGACGATCGTCGCCGACGGTCCGGACTTCTATCGCCGGAGCGACGTGCCGCTCGAGGGCGAGGATTCGCCCAGGACGTTCGAGTTGTGGTTCAAGGATGTTCCCGCCGGTAACTACGAAGTGTCGGCCATCCTGACCACCAATTCGGATCGTCCGCGCGTGGCCGCGCGTTCGAGCGTGAACGTCCTGTCGATGTTCGGCCACTGAGCCCGGCGGCGATCGAGGCGATGGCGTTGCCCGCTCCAGGCTTCGCATGCGCATGACCATGGACACGTCCGACGCCGCGGCGTACATCGCCGCCATCAATGGGATGAAGCGTGCGCGCGGTGTCGCGATCCTCGCCCACAACTACCAGGCGCCAGAAATCTTCCATGGCGTCGCGGATATCACCGGGGACTCGCTGGCGCTGGCTCAGGCGGCGACCGAGGTCGACGCCGACATCATTGTGCTCTGCGGCGTCCACTTCATGGCCGAAACGGCGAAGCTGCTGAACCCCGAGAAGGTCGTGCTGATTCCCGACGCGCGCGCAGGGTGCTCGCTCGCTGAGTCGATCACCGCCGCGGACGTGCGCCGGCTGCGCCAGGGCCATCCCGGCGTACCGGTCGTGACCTACGTGAACACATCCGCGGCCGTCAAGGCGGAGTCCGACATCTGCTGTACGTCGGCCAATGCCGTCGAAGTCGTCGAGTCGCTCGGCGCCAACCGTGTGATCTTTCTACCGGACGAATATCTCGGACGGTACGTGGCCGCGCAGACCGCCGTCGAGTTGGTTCTCTGGAATGGCCACTGCGAGGTCCACGAGCGGTTCAGGGCGTCCGACCTGCGCGCCTATCGGCACGCCGATCCCGCCGTGCGCATCCTGGCGCATCCCGAATGTTCACCTGATGTCCTCGAAGAAGCCGACTACGTCGGCTCCACGGCCGGCATGGTGGCGGACGTCGCGGCACACCGTCCCGCCCGCGTCGTCATGATCACCGAATGCTCGATGAGCGACAACGTCGCGGTGCGATTTCCAGAGATCGAATTCGTCCGCCCCTGCAACCTCTGCCCGCACATGAGGCGCATCACGCTCCCGGGAATCCTGCTGAGCCTGCGCCGCATGGAGGCGCAGGTGCACGTCGACGGCGATGTCGCAGCGCGAGCCCGCCTCGCCGTCGAGCGCATGCTGCGGGTCGGACGCGGGGTACGGCGATGAGCCCGACGGCGGCAGACCCCATTTATGTGACAACCACCGATGTCGTCGTGATCGGAGCCGGTGCGGCCGGCCTCAGCGCCGCTCTCGGTTTGGCACCGCACCGCGTAACGCTCTTGACGAAAGGACGACTGGGAAGCAGCGGATCCAGTCCGCTCGCCCAGGGCGGAATCGCGGCAGCCGTCGGGCCCGACGACGAACCCGACCTCCATACTCGCGACACGGTTGACGCGGGCGGGGGTCTCTGCGATGGCGCCATGGTGGAGATTCTGACGGCTGAGGCGGCACGGCACATTCAGCGACTCGCGATGTTGGGCGCACGCTTCGACCGCGAACCCGACGGCCGCTTCGCGCTGGGTCGCGAGGCGGCGCACAGTCGCAGGCGCATCCTGCACGCGAACGGCGACGGCACTGGCGCTGAAATCGTCCGCGCTCTGGGGACCGCAGCCGATCGCGCGGAACACGTGCGTCTCACCGAAGACGCGTTCGCGGAGGATCTCTGTGTCCTTGGCGGGCGCGCCGTCGGCGTCTTCGTCCGACACCGCAATGGCGCCAGAGTGCTCCATCTCGCCCGCGCCGCCGTGGTCGCGACCGGTGGGACCGCGCGTCTGTTTCGCTACAGCACCAACCCCGTCGGCGCGACGGGCGACGGCCTGGCGATGGCGGCACGCGCGGGCGCGGTCCTGACCGATCTCGAGTTCGTGCAGTTTCATCCCACCGCGCTGGACGTCGGTGCCGATCCGATGCCGCTGGTTACCGAAGCGCTTCGCGGGCAAGGAGCGGTGCTCGTCGATGAGCGCGGAGAGCGCTTCTTGGTGGCGGCGCATCCGGCAGCCGAGCTTGCACCACGAGACGTCGTCGCGCGCGCGACGTTCGCTCACGGCGAATCCGGTCACCAGATCTTTCTCGATGCCCGTGCCGCGATCGGCAGCCGTTTCCCATCGCGCTTCCCGACCGTGTTCGAGCTCTGTCGCCGCCATGGCATCGATCCACGGCAGGAACTGATTCCTGTCACCCCGGCGGCGCACTATCACATGGGCGGCGTCTCGAGTGACGATCGCGGCCGCTCGTCGGTGCCTGCGCTCTGGGTCTGCGGAGAGGCGGCGTCGACAGGCGTCCACGGCGCCAATCGCCTGGCCAGCAACTCGCTGCTCGAGGCTCTCGTCTTCGGAGGCCGGGTTGCCGACGATATCCGCCTGGTGCTCCACTCGCTGTCGCTGCCGAGCGGCGCGGACGTCACGAGGTGGGTCCGCTCACGGTCAGCCGCCAGCCGCACCGACGACGATGCCGAAACGTCCCACGGCGATCGACTGATGCAGGACGTGAGATCCTTGATGTGGCGCGACGTCGGCCTCGTGCGCACGGAGACGGGATTGCGCCGCGCGCTGCGGGCGCTCGACCTGGCGTCCTCCGAGGCGCGCGGCTGCGGCGCGCGGAACGGCGTCCTCGTCGCGCGACTTCTCGCGATCGCAGCGCTCGATCGCAAGGAAAGTCGGGGTGGTCATTTCCGGGCCGATTTTCCTGATCCGTCGCCCCACCAAGGACACCGTCGCCACTTCCGGTTGCTGCCAGGCGGCCGCGTCGAAGCCGTCTCCTCATTTCAACCTTTTCAGCTCCGGACTGCGGAGTGCCACGCGACCGGTGCGGCCTGAGGCTGTTCCATGAATGTCCGTTCCCTGACCATCGCAATCGCCGTCTGCGGGTCAGTTGTCGGCGCCAGTGGATGTTCGCGCGCCGACACTCACACTGTCGCCCCGATGGCGGCGGTCCCGCGCGACAACGAGGTCATCCCGGTCGCCGATCGTCCGCCAGTTGAGCTCACCCAGATCGGGGAATCGGCGAAGTGGTTGTTCGACGCGGCCGAAGCGGCCGACTGGAGCGCTGCCGCGGACCGGCTGCAGTCGATCAACGACTCCGCGTCCCAATTGCCGGACGATCTGCCCGCTGGCGATCTCGTGGCGCAGTTCCAATCGCGTCTCGACAGCCTTCGTCAGGATGTGCCCGCTCGCGACCGCATCGCCACCATGGAACACGCCAACGCGATCACCCGTCTCGTTGCCGAACTGTCGGAGCAGTTTCGAACCGCGGTGCCATTGGAAGCCGTTCTGCTCGGTTATCACGGCCGACAGCTCGCGCTCGGTCTCGCAGCCGGCCGCTCATCGACGCTCATCCGGGCGACGAGCGACCTTCAAACCGCCTGGAACGCGCTCCAGGAGACGGTGGAAATGAACGGCTGGACGGACGAAGCCAGGCGATTCACCGACATCGTCGTTCAGCTCGAGGGAGCAACCCGCCCCGCCGACTTCGTCGCGCCGGTTCGCGCGGAACTGACCGAGGCGGATCGCATCGAGAAGCTGTTCACGTCCTCGGGCGGATCATTCAACCCGTAGGTCGTCTTCCTCAAACCGTTATGGCTGGGCCCTCGCGGGTAGGCCAGCCGAGGGACCGCTCGGCGCGGTGCGACGCAGCGGCACGTACATCACCGACGGTCGTCCCTCGCCGGCTTGCGGGTACAGATCCATCAACTCGTAGATGAGCGGCGGCATCTTGGTGGACACGTGAAGCCCGAGCTGCCTGGCCGCGTCGACCGTGATCGGAAAATCGTGAGTCCACTGCCCCTCGCTCAGAGCGGTCGCCACCGTATTGGCGCGCTCCTTCGGCATGTGCTTCAGGAGTACGTCTGTGACGAACGCCGAGGTTTGCACGCGGGCCTTCTGCGCCACGTCGGCCAGCACCAGCATCTCGTCGCTGATCCGGTCTGTCGACTTCTGGCCGAGCAGCTTGACGATTGAAGAAGCCGGCATCTCGCCGATCTGCGGGTCGACGGGACCGAGCACGGCGTGCGGGTCCATGATGATCTGGTCGGCGGTCAACGCCAGCAGGGTGCCGCCGCTCATCGCGTAGTGAGGAACGATGACCGTCACCTTCCCGGTCCGTTCGAGCAGCGCCAGCGCAATTTGCTCTGCCGCGAGCACGAGACCACCGGGTGTGTGAAGAATCAGGTCGATCGGCCGATCGGGCGGTGTCAGCCGAATCGCGCGCAGGATCGCCTCCGAATCTTCGATGCCGATCGAGCTCGAGACCGGCACGCCGAACAGGCTCACGGTGTCCTGCCGATGGATCATGGCGATGACCCGCGAGCCGCGGTCCTCCTGGAGGCGGTCGAGCAGATCGGCGCGCGCCGCCGTGGTCTGCGCCGGCCCGCACAACTGCTGGCCGACCAGGAATGCAAGCACGACGAAGATCAGCGTCCGCGTGCGTCTGAACAGCCCTCCCCACGACCATCGCGGTGTGCCGTCCATCCGAATGCTTTCGTCGGGCGTGCCGGCTTGCATCACGCGACCAACCCGGACCACGCCGCATCGCCGCCGCGACGCCGGCCGCCGAACTGCAGGTTGCCGGGACCGATGAAGCCGATGTTGAATCCCATGTTGGAAATCTCTCCAATCGACGCCGCCGATCGCCGTCATCGCCCGAAGACTGGCGTGACGGGTGGACGCGTTTATCGGGCTGCCGTCGAACCGGGCGGGAAATGGGCGAACAGCTTCGCGACCGCTGCCTGCGTGATTCTGCCGTTGTCCGTGCGGTCGCTCGGCAGCGCGTCCCTCGCAGCGCCACACCAGATCGCCTGTTTGGTCGCGGCGTCGAAGATGTCGACGACGAGCGTGCCGACCTTGTAGTCCTCGACGTCGGTGGCCGAGCCGCGCCACGGGCCGCCCCAGCCCCACCCGCCCCAGCCGTCGTAGAAGGTCTGACGGTCGTGCTTCGTCTTCGTCGCGGCATGAACGACCACGGCCGTGCGGCCCGCACCAGCGGGCGCTTCCACCCAGCCGCGGTTGGTGAGCGCGGTCTCGACGGCGGCGTGGGCGCGCTGATCCAGCAGCGGGTCTCCCGACGAACTGCCCTGAATCAGGAAAAACGTGTGGTAGGCCGAGAAATCGACGCCTGTGTCGTATCTGGTGTTGCTCTTGATGCTGTGGCCGCACCCGAGCGCGACCAGCGCCAGGACACCGGCAGCCGCCGATTTCACCCTCATGCACGACCCTCCGTCTGCATCGGTGGCAAGAACGACGCCGCGCGGCGCGGTTCCCTAATCGAGGAATCCGGGCAAATCAGGATCGGGCGATGCGCAGCCGCGCTCACACTGCTTATGCGTGCGCATCGCGTTGGGCGGCCCGCACGAGCGACCGCACGCGTCGTCAGGGTCTTCAATAGATCCGGCAGGTGACGAAGAGCAGCTGGCCGCCGCGCTCGACCTGCAGCACGACCTCGGAATCTGCCTTGGTGTCGTCCAGCAGCACCCGCAACCCGTCGACGCTCCTGACATTGAAGCCATTCAGCGCGTGAATCACGTCGCCGGCGGCGAGCGGCACCTCGCTGCCGGACGACTCCTGCGTGCGCGCCACCACGAAGACGCCCGAGCCGATCCGGAGCTCCGGCAGCAGCATGTCGGTGATCTCTCCCACGTCCACGCCGACGACGCCAAGCCTGTGAATCGCGCGCTTCTCGGGATCCGCCAGATCCGCCAGCTGGTCGATCGGGTGGGGCCGTTCCCGGATCGTGATATCCGCTGACAGGGTGTCGGCACCTCGCAGGAGACCCAGCGTCACGCCGTCGCCGGCCGCGTGGCGGCTCAACTCGAGCGCCAGCATCGGCACGCTGTCAACGGGTTTCCCGTTCACGGTCGTGACGACATCCTTGATGGCAAGGCCCGCAGCTTCAGCGGCGCTGTCCGGCAGCACATCCGACACCAGCACCCCCGAGCTCCGCGCCAGATCGAGCGCGGTGGCGATCGCCGGCGTGACCGCCTGCATGCTGAAGCCGACGAAGCCACGGTGCAGGTGCCCGTACTTTCGCAACTGCGGGTAGGCCGACGCGACGACGGCACTGGGAATCGCAAAGCCCAGCCCATGGCTGCCGCCCGACTGCGACAGGATGAGCGTGTTCACCCCGACGAGCTCGCCCTCGACGTTCACGAGCGGTCCGCCGCTGTTGCCCGGGTTGATTGGCGCGTCGGTCTGAACGTAGACCGTTGAACTGTCGGGGTCAGGTTGTCGCGCGACCGAGCTGACGACGTCGACCGTCACCGAGTTGCGCAGCCCCTCGGGGCTGCCGAACGCGAACACGAGCTCGCCCTGCTCGATCGCATCGTAGTCCGCCAGCGGGAGCGGCCGGAGCCCGCTGACCTCGACTTTGAGGAGTGCGAGATCGATATCGCTCGCAGTGCCGACGATCCGCGCCTCCACGGTCTGGCTGGCTGCCGCCGCTAATGAGTGCATCGGCCCGCCGCCGGCGGCGTCGCGATGCAACACGACCTGAACGTGCCTTGCCCCGGCTACGACATGGGCGTTGGTGATGATGTAACCATCGCCATCAATGACGACGCCAGACCCGATGCCACGCTGCCGCCCGATCACCAGGCTCGACGCGCCGCCGCCGGTCGGCTGCTCGACCAGGCCGTACCCGGTAACCAGCACCTGCACGACGCTCAGGGACACTCGTCGCGTGAGTTCTTCGACCGACGCGTTGAGATCGCGAAGGACGCTGATTGAAGGGCGCGTCGGCGGCGTCGGTTGTGCCAGAAGGGGCGATGCCACCAGCAGCGAGGCCGCCCAGAGACATCCGACTGCTTTTGTGAATCGCTCGTGCCGGGCGCGCGTGCGCATCGCCATTGGTCTATTCGTGGCAAATGCTGTGCCCGGGCAGGCAGGCAATGACCAATACAGCCTGGCACAGCCGGATCGAGGTCAGGAACGGAGCGGCCGCGCACAACGCGAGCAACCCTGCACATCCGCGCGCACGCGCGATTGGCACGACGGACACGACCGCGAGTTCTCAGCCCAACCCACGCACTTGTGACGCACGGGCGGTGGCATTTCATTTGCCCTCGAGCACCTGCAGGAGGAACGCTCGATGCAGAACTCACGAATCGGTCTCGGGGTCGCGCTGGTCATGTTGCTGGCCACCAGCGCGCTGGCGCAGAAGGTGACGACGGACTTCGCGAAGGATGTCGACTTCAACCAGTACAAGACCTTCATGTGGATCAAGGAGCCGAAGCCGGCGAATCCGCTGGTTCGACAGCGCATCATCGACGACGTCAATGCGGCGCTCCAGGCCAGAGGGCTGAAGCTCGTGACCGCCGACGCCGACCTCGCCATCGCGGGGCATGCGGCGACGAGAACGGAGCGGTCGCTCGACACTTTCTACGACGGCTTTGGCGGCGGCTGGCGATGGCGCGGCGGTTTCGGTTCGGCGACGACGCGCGTCACCACCTACGAGGTCGGCACGCTGGTGATTGACATCTTCGACGCGAAAACCAAGGTCGCGCTCTGGAGAGGCACGGCGACCCGGACGCTGTCCGACAATCCCCAGAAGAATGCCGACAGCCTCAATAAAGCCGTGGTCAAGCTGTTCAAGGACTTCCCTCCTTCCTCCGGCAAACGGACCCACTGAAACGGCGGACGACTGCGGCCCTCCTCGAACCGGGCCGCGGTCGTCGCCGACGCCTTGGATCACCCTTCCCGGCCACTCTCCGCCGGCGCCGATCTTACGGAACGAACGGAGCGGCGGCAGTCCGTCGCGACAGCCGCTTGAGCCGCAGCGGATCGTCCAGCTTGAGGAAGACGTGCCACCCTTCGTGCCGGCTGCGGCCGAAGTCCAGCCTGCCGATCGTCGTCTGTCGGGCGTGGACGCGCACCCCGGCGCCGTAGGACGTCTTGGCGAGATTCAGATCGCCCGCCCGCGCCGCGACGTTGCCGGCGTCGAAGAACACGGCGGCGTCGACGTTGCGCAGGAGCGCCCAGCGAGATTCGGCGTTGACGACCAGCAGGTTGCGATCGTGGAAGCGGTAGTCATCATACCCGCGGAGCGTGTCGTTACCGCCGAGACTTGGCAGCATGTAAAACGGCACGCTGTTGCCGGCCGGCGTGTCCGAGAAGACGCCCCAGCCGTGCGCGGCGATGACCCACCGCGGTCCGGCAACCGGGAGGAACTGGGCCGCCTCGGCCTCGTAGCGGCGGAAGCTGAATTGAGACAAATCGCGATCCGAATAGGCCGCGAATGCCGCCCGATAGAGTCCGCCTGAAGTCGGCCGCCCGGGATGATTGCGCGTGTCGGCCGCAACCGAGACGTCGCCGTGGACGAACCCGACGGGCTGCGCCACGCCGGGGTCCTGCGGAAACACCGTGCGCGCGTCGGGAAAGCCGCGGTCGAACGGACCGGCGGGCGCCGACAAGGTGGGCTGCTGCAGCCTCCCGAGCCCGCCGTCGATCGTCAACCAGTTCTTCGCTCGTACCGACGTGTAGGCGACCATATCGGTGCTCTTCAGCCGGAACTCACTGCGATTCGACTCGAGCGAATCGGCGCCGACGCCGAAGTAATTCACCTGGGTGAGATCCTGCCATCGAGCCAGCGCCCCGACGGCGATATGACCCTTCGCGAGATCGCTCCACTCGAACCTCGCCTGCGCCATCTTGTATGCGCGCCATGAGATGGCAGCCGAGCCGTCGACGAACGCGTGCCGGTTGAAGAGGTGTGCGCGATAACCGGGGCCAACCGACACCCATCCGGAACCGGTGACCATGTTGCCGAAGTCCGGATAGAGCCCGTCTCGGGGCGCGGCGTCTTCGTCCCCCACCCAGTGCCTCGCCACATCGGCAATCTGGCGCACTACGCCAGGTGCCTTGACCACGTCCGGGGCGCTGGTGGTCGCCGTATCCTGGGCGCCGCCGATTGCGGCAAAGCCGAACGAAAGCAGCAGAATGATTGCGGCAGTTCTCAAGGCTGTAGATCCTCTTCTTCGTGTTTGCGGGTCTTGGTGATCCGCTCGGCGATGTCCGCCGGGAGGTCGTCGTCGCGAATGAACTCCCACGGCCCGTCGGTTGCCCATGCGCGAAACCAGCGGGCGCCGACCAGGACGTAGAGCTCCTGATCGGTTGGCTCCCGGAAGACCTTCGCGGTTGTATTCACCAGATACTCCAACGAGGTGCCCTCGATTTTCTGGTAGTGGGCGGGCCCTTCCGTCACGATCAACGCCGCAGGTTCGGAGGAGACGACGATGCGCGGGACCTTTGTCGCCAGGCGTGGCGTGTCGGTCGGTGAATCGTCGTCATCGAGGCGATCGACGAGCTTCGCGTCGACGGCGCGCCTGAACGCTTCGATGCCACCCTCAGGCGCGACGCCCGAGACCGACCAGTCGCCGTTGAGCGCGTACGCCTCCATCCAGCCGTCGAACGCCTTCAGGTAGTGGATGCCGCCATGGTCACGAACGATGAACGCCCGCGTATTGACGATCCGCTCGAGATTTGTCCCGTCGACGCGCCGGCAAACCGGATCGCCATCGATGGTGATGAGCAGAGCAGGCGCTTGCTCGAAGAAGATACGCGGTGAGGCCCCAGTCAGGCTCTGTGCGTACTCGACCGGATCGCTGATGTGCGCGCTCGCGTTCCCGACACCGGCCGGCAAGACGAGTCCAGCCAGCGCCAGGGAACGAACCCATGAAGTCATCTCTGCTCCTTGGACCGCGTAGGCCTTTGGTCACCAACGCTGGCTGGAACGCGTCCCGGATATAGGAGACGAGCTGGGCAAGAACCATGCTCGCCCTGTTGGCGCCTTGGCGGCCCGTCGGGACGAACACGTGTGTGCCTTCACACAACATTGTCAACACGTGCGCAGCAGGCGCCGGCGCGCACGTCTGAGTGGAGTGCGACCGGACCGCTCACACGATCGGCAAGTACCGTGGCATTCGACTTGCCTGTCAGCTGTCAGCGCGTGACAGCGCGGCGAAATCCGGACACTTGCAAGAGCGGGGAAGGCATACAGATGACGAGCATCCAGGTGTATGGGACCGATTGGTGCCGGCTGACGTTCAGCGTCAGAGAGTACCTGATTAACTCACGCGTGGACTACGACTACTTCGACATCGAGCGCGATCCGCTGGCGGACGAATTTGTGCGGACGGTGAACGATGGTCGGCAGCGTTACCCAGTGGTCGTCGTCGAGGACCAGAGCGTGACGAACCCGACGCTTGCCGAGCTCGACGCCCTGTTGCGCGATCATCGTCTCGAGCCGAAATCCAGTCCGGGTGCGCGTAGACGACAGACCGACGATCTCTGAGGAAGCCGACCAGGGTCAGCCCGCCGGTTCCGCGTCATCTGCACCGCCAAACTGCCTTCTGCACGATCTCGAACCCGCCGCGGCCAACCAATCCTCGTCGTGCCGCTTCAGACGCCCAACGCGTTGCCGCTTGTGCATCTTTACGCACCAGTGCGCGCGGACCTGCGCACCATAGGGCAGCGGTCCGGCGTGCCTCAGATTCAACTGCGTCTGCTGAAGTCGAATGTCTGCTTGTGAACTGGCGCGATCATTGCCCTCCGCAGGTCGTCAAGGAAGGGCGGTTGTGATGTCGCAACAGAACGTCGGACATGTCATCCAAATCTTGCTGACAGACGAGGACATGCGGACTCGCTTCGCGGTCGACCCGTTCGACACGATCGCCGACCTGCATATGAGGGGTCTGGCGCTGACCATGGACGAGATCGCCATGTTCGTCCGGTCAGACGTGGAGTTGTGGTCCCGCGTGAAAGACGACCTTCCGAGCAGGCTGCACTGACTCGCGCTCGCCCTCCACGAACGCCGGCGCTGCCTACCCTCGGGCTGTGCAAGGGCGCGCCGGTTTGAGCTCGGTGTCCGGTCTCGACCTGACCCGCCGGCGGCAGCGCGTGGTAGGCTCCCATTTTGCCCGACCCATGGATGCTCCGGCCAGCGACCCCATCGTGTTCGTCATCGACGATGAGGCACGTATGCGTGCGGCGATTGCCGGGTTGTTGAAGTCGGTGGGGCTGCGATGCGAGACCTTCGCCACCGCCCAGGAATTCCTGGATCGTGGCGGGTCGGCCGGACCCGCGTGCCTGGTCCTGGACGTGAGGCTGGCGGGCGCGAGCGGTCTCGACGTTCAGCGGGAGCTGGCGGAGGCCGGCGTGCCGATTCCGATCATCTTCATCACCGGCCATGGCGATATTCCGACGACTGTGAAGGCCATGAAGTCGGGAGCGGTCGAGTTCCTGACGAAGCCGTTCAAAGATGAGGACCTGCTGGACGCGATCGGGCTGGCACTGAAGCGCGACCAGACCGCACGCCGACGGTACGGTGAGCTGTCGCTGTTGCAGCAACGCTACGCCTCGCTTACGGCGCGTGAGCGTCAGGTCATGGGCCTGGTCGCCTCGGGCATGCTCAACAAGCAGATCGCCGCGGC
>Ga0111539_10008825_pt1 | contig 12777 bp, 3 predicted proteins | sample RhiMethybrSRZTD1_FD_79667 | JGI IMG/M metagenome (GOLD analysis project Ga0111539, IMG submission 79667) | Populus rhizosphere microbial communities from Tennessee, USA - Rhizosphere MetaG P. TD hybrid SRZTD1 (version 2) (version 2) | ecosystem: Host-associated > Plants > Roots > Rhizosphere >...
CGGTGTCGTGGCCACGGGCGCCGGCTTCTCGCGGAGCATGAACACAAGCCCGAACGCCGCGACGGCGATGATCGCCGCAACCAGAGTCGCTCGATTCATTGCCGAGATGGTACACCACCGCCGTGACGCGCCGGCAAGGCCGGCTACACCTTTCATCCACGGATTTCACGGATTCCACGGATACGAGCGCAGGCGTCGGCCCGAAGGGCCGACGGCAGGGCGAACGAATGCCGGGAGGCAAGAGCGATCATCAAAGAACCGAGCTCTTGTCTCCCGGCATTCGTCCGCCCTGCCCGGCCGGTCTTCGACCGGCCGCCTGCGCGTCTCTGGTGACCGGCCACCAGCGCGGGACTGGCGTCCGATCAATCCGTGTAATCCGTGTAATCTGTGGATGAATAAAGGGGGCGCATGCGTGGTCGGCTGTTGATCGCGACGATTCTTGGCGCGGTGCTGATGGCAGTGTCATCGGCGCAACAGCCCGCGCCCGCCGAATGGTCTCAATGGCGCGGCGCGAATCGCGATGGCATCTCGCAGGAGACGGGCCTGCTGCAGGAGTGGCCGAAGCTCGGCCCGCCGCTGGTGTGGCGCGCCGCCGGCCTGGGCAACGGCTATTCATCCTTCTCGACATCCGGCGGACGTCTCTACACGCTCGGCGCGCGCGGCGGCATTGAATATGTGATCGCGCTCGATCGCGCGAGCGGGAAAAAACTCTGGGAGACGCAGAACGGCCAGCGCTTCGAGAACGATCGCGGCGACGGGCCGCGCAGCACGCCCACCGTTGAAGGCGATCGCCTCTATGTGCTCGGCGGCAGCGGCGATCTCACGTGTCTCGAGAACGCGACCGGCAAGAAAATCTGGTCGATCAACATCGTCTCGAAATTCGGCGGCGTGAATCCGTACTGGGGCTACAGCGAATCGCCGCTGATCGTCGGCGATCGCATCCTCGTCAACACCGGCGGCCGGCGCGCCGGCATTGCCGCGGTGTCGAAGGCGGATGGCGCCACGCTCTGGCAGCAGCACGGCGACGGCGCCGGCTATTCATCGCCGGTGCTGATGCGCACCGGCAGCCTCAACCAGGTGATCTTCTTCACCGAGAATCGCACCATGGCGGTGGACCCGCGCGACGGGCGGCTGCTGTGGTCCTACAACAAGGCGAACAACGGCACCGCGAACATCGCCACGCCGATCGTGCGCGGCACGAAGGTGTTCGTGTCTTCCGATTACGGCACCGGCGGCGCCCTGCTGGACGTGCGCGCGGCGGGCAACATTGCGACCGCGAACGAGGTGTATTTCACGCGCGACATGCGCAACCATCACGCCTCGTCTGTGCTGGTGGGCGATTACCTGTACGGGTTCAACAGCAGCATCCTCACCGCGCTCAAGTTCGACACCGGCGCCCTCGCCTGGCGCGACCGCAGCGTGGGGAAGGGGTCGTTAATCTTCGCTGACAATCGCCTGTATCTTTACAGCGAGGATGGCGTGGTCGGGCTGGCCGACGCCTCGCCCGACGCGTACCGGGAACGCGGCCGCTTCACACTTCAGCAACAAAGCGGCTTGCCGACCTGGAGCCACCCGATTATTGCGGGCGGCTTGCTGGTAATTCGCGATCAGGAAACCGTCTATACCTACAACGTCCGGGCCCGTTAACCGGGGCACGGCTCGGCGATAATATCCCTGCCCCCAACTGATGGACGGAAGACCCTCTACCCCGACGTGTGCCAAGTGCGGAGGTCAGGTCCCACCCGGGGCTGGTTTCTGTCCGCAATGCGGCAACCCGATAGGGGCGGCGCCGAGCGCGCCGACCATCCTGCCGGTCGCGCCGACGATGCTGCCCACCGGGGCCAACCCGTCTCCCGGCGCGGAAACCATCGCCACGCCGCCGCGGGCGGCCGAAGCGCGCACCGTCAGCCCTTCGTACGTCGCCACGTCCCTCGAAAGTCCCTCGCCGCGTCCGCCGCTGCGCGCCGGCGATGGCCCGTTCCAGGCCGGGCAGCAAATCTCGCCGCGCTACACGATCCTGAAGCTGCTCGGCACGGGCGGCATGGGCGCCGTGTATCAAGCCTTCGATCACGAGCTCGGCGTCGCCGTGGCGATCAAGGTGATCCGCCCGTCGGCGCAAGCGGACGCGACCGCGGCGAAGGAGCTCGAGACGCGCTTCAAGCGCGAGCTGGTGCTGGCCCGCCAGGTCACGCACAAGTACGTCGTCCGCATTCACGACCTCGGCGAGATCGACGGCATCAAGTACCTGACGATGCCGTTTGTCGAAGGCGAGACCCTTGCGCAAGTTCTTCGTAAACACAACACGCTGCCGCTCGATCGGGTGATCAGAATCTCGCAGCAGATCGCGCAGGGCCTCGCCGCCGCGCACGAGAAGGGCGTGGTGCACCGCGACCTGAAGCCCGAGAACATCATGATCGAGAAGGCCGCCGAGGATCCGGTGCCGAACGGCGGCGACGCGCTGATCATGGACTTCGGCATCGCGCGATCCGTCGAGCAAGGCGCCACGCAGACGCTGGCCGGCTCGGTGATCGGCACGCTCGAATACATGGCGCCCGAGCAGGCGCAGGGCAAGAAGGTGGATGGCCGCGCGGATCAATACGCGTTCGGCCTGATCATGTACGACATGCTCGTCGGGCGATCGCTGCGCATGGCGAACCGCGAGAACCCGATGGCGGAGCTGCTCGAGCGCATTTCCGCGGCGCCGAAGCCGCCACGGGAGATCAACCCGGAGATTCCGGAGACGATCAACGCGATCGTCATGAAGCTGCTCTCGCCGAACCCCGATCAGCGCTACGAGTCCACCGCGGCGCTGGTGGCGGCGCTCGATCGGCTGCTGCCGGACGGAGCAATCCGCTCCGACATCCACGAAGTGATCGTGCACGATGCGCCGGCGCGCTCGAAGCTGGCGATGGCCGCGCTGCTGATCATTCTCGTCGGCGGCGCCGCCGGGTTCCTGCTGTCGCGAACCACGGGCAGCACGGTGGAGGCCGCGCACGATCCGATCACGGTGCTGATCGGCGACTTCGACAACAAGACCGGCGATCCGGTGTTCGACGGCGTCGTCGAACAGGCCTTGAGCCTCGGCATCGAAGGCGCGTCGTTCGTCAACGCGCTGCCGCGCCGCGACGCGTTGCGCGCCGCCGTCGCGATCAAGCCCGGCGCCACGAAACTCGATGAAGCCACGGCGCGGCTCGTGGCGCTGCGTGAAAACGTCGGCATCGTAATCGTCGGCTCGATCGAGCCGAAGGGCAGCGGCTATCACATCAGCATCAAGGGCGTCGGCCCTGGCAACGACGGCGAGGTGAAATACACCATCGAAGACGACGCCGACAACAAGGGCGCCGTGCTGCAGACGGTCGGCACGATGGCCGGTCAGGTCCGCAAGGCGCTCGGCGACACCGCTGCGCCGGCGCCCAGCGACGCCTTCACCGCGGCGACCCTCGAAGCGGCCTCCGCCTACGCGCAGGCGCAGCAGCTGCAGGCGGCGGGACGCCGCGAGGAAGCGATCGCGAAATACGAGGCGGCGATCGCGCTCGACAAGGATTTCGGCCGCGCCTATTCAGGACTGGGCGCGCAATACGAAGCCCTTGGCCGCCGCGAGGATGCGGAGAAGGCGTACCAGGAAGCGCTCGCGCGCCTCGATCGCATGACCGATCGCGAACGGCTTCGCACGCGCGGCATGTACTACATGTTCGCGCACAAGTCGGATCAGGCGGCGAAGGAACTGACCGACCTGATCAAGGCGTATCCGTACGACACGACCGGACTCGCCAACCTCGCGCTGGCGAGTTTCTATCTCCGCAATTTTCCGCAGGCGCTCGAGATTGGCCAGAAGGTGTCGACCTTGCAGCCGTCGAACGTGGGCCGCCGCCAGAACCTCGCGTTGTATTCGATGTACGCCGGGCAATTCGAAACGGCGATCAAAGAAAGCGACGAGACGATCAAGCTGAATCCGTCGGCGTTCAAGGCGATGGTGGCGCGCGCGCTATCGGAGCTGGCGCTGGGCCGTCCGCAGGATGCGATCAAGACCTACCAGGCGCTGTCGCCGATTTCCGCGGATGGCGCATCGTTTGCCGCCGCGGGCCTGGCGGACGTGGCAGCGTACGAAGGCCGCTACGCCGATGCGATCGCCGCGCTCGATACCGGCATTGCCGGCGACCTGTCGCGCAAGAACGCCACGCGCGCCGCGGCCAAGCGCGTGACGCGCGCCGACATTCGCATCATCAGCGGCGATCTCGCCGGCGGCCTGAAGGATCTGCAGGCCGCGCTGGCCGAGACCAACGATCACACCGTGCGATCCGCCGCCGGCCTCGTGCTCGCCCGCGCCGGCCGCAAGGAAGCGGAACCGATCGCCGCGTCGCTCGAAGGCCGTCTCGAAAATGATTTTCAGGCGTACGGAAAACTGATTCGCGCCGAGCTGCTCCTGGCGCAGAAGCAGCCGCGGCCCGCGGTCGATCTGACAATCGAGGCTGAGAAGATCGCCGATGTGTGGCTCGGCCGCGTCATCCGCGGCCGGGCCTTGATCGAGCTCGAGGCGTACCCCGACGCGTATTCGCAGCTCGAAGCCGCGGTCAAGCGCCAGGGTGAGGCAACCGCACAATTTCTCGACGATGTGCCGAGCTACCGGATGTTTCCGCCGGTGCAGTACTACATGGGCCGGGCGCAAGAAGGCTTGCGAAGTCCTGCGGCCGCGCAGTCGTATAAAGCATTCCTGGCGACGTTGAAGAATCAGGACGCGCCGCTTGCTGGAGATGCGCGAATGCGGCTGGCGAAGCTGGGTAGCTGACCGGACCGAACGCCGCCGCTACCTTCTCTTCCTGCTCCACTTCCAGGCACGACTGGCAATCCGGATCCTGGCCATCGACCAGGCCATCCGCATCGTCGTCGATGCCGTTGGTGCAGTTCTCGACCGCATGGAAGCTGCCGCTCTGGATGAAGACCCATGAATCCAGGACAAAGTCGCCGGCGTCGGCAATGGCCAGTTTCATGTGGTGCGTTTCGCCCGGCACCACGGTCGCCGTCAACGTCAGCACCACCGTCATGCCGTCAGCCTGAATATCGATGGTCGCCGGTCCCGGATCGTTGGGATCGTTGTTGCGATACAGGGCCGGATTCGATACGGGGACGGTACCAAACGGATTGCCGCCATTGATCGAATTGATACTCACCGGCTCCCCGGTGCCCGGCACGAGCGCAAAGTTCCCGTTGATGCCCGGCCCGGTGATGAAGAACCCGAACACGTCGTTGAATTGCGACGAGACGAACTCGTTGTATTCCTCCGAGCCGAACACATAGCGGAAGCTGACCTTGTCGCCCGACGGCACGAAGTCGAAGTCGAGGATCGATGCGTCGTGGGTCGGGAAACCCGACAGCGCCGTCAGATCGGCGTCCCCTTCGGTGCCAAACGCCGTCGTCGTGTTGTCGGAACCGTTCGGACCCTTCGCGCCATGCACCGATCCCGAGCTCAGGATGATCCCGCTGTCGAGGCCAATCGTGCTCGCGCCACCTGCGAAGAGACCGGCGCTGGCGGCGGCGCCCGTCAGCGTGACATTGGATATCGCGACACCCTGTCCGAGCAGCGTCTGGGCGACATCCTCAATGGTCAGCGGCGGCTCGCCTTCGTTGAGCGCGAGCGTGCTGACGCTCGACAATTCCGGCTGACGGACCGTGATGCAAATGGTCAGCGTGTCGAACGAGCCGAGCGTATCCTCCGCCTTCACCGTAAAGGTGTAGGCGCCGGGTACGTCGGACACACCCGAGATGATGCCCGTCAGCGCGTCGAGAGAGAACCCCGTCGGAATCTCGCCACTGACGATGCTCCACGTGTAGGGCGGCGCGCCGCCGTCCGCCTGAAGCGACAGCGCATAGGGCACGACGAACTCGGCCGTGCGCTCGCCAATCGACGGCATCGCGATCTCAACGGGCGGCAGATTGTCGACGTCGAACGGCGACGATTCTGCCGTGGCCACGACGCCGGCGGTCATCGCCGACGCCATCAGCGTGTAGCCCGCGCCGGGCGCCGTCAGCTTCAACAGCGGGAAGACGGCAATGCCGCCGGCGTTGGAGACGGCGATGTTGCCGGAGATCCCGGCCTCTCCGGGATTGTTGCCGATCGTCAGCGTGACCGTGGCGCCGCTCACCGGCGTGCCGGTGAGGTTGTCTCGCACCTGGACGGCCACCGCGGGAACGATCGCCACGTTGGTAATCGCCGACGACGGCTGCTGGAGGAAGAAGAGATTGGTGCCGGTCGGCGTCACCAGCGGCGGATCGACCTTGCCGGCGTTCTTGTCGTCGGTGCCGACGCCCTGCGAGGAGATCGCCGGCGTGACGCTCGACGGCGCGAATGCGGGATCAATGCTGACCGTCGATCCGTCGTCCTTGGTGATGATCAAGTTGTTCGACAGGTCGTCGTCGATCACGCGCAGCGTGATGCGCCCTTCTTCGCCGGGCGCGAGCCACATCGATGCGTTCTTGTCGGACGGATCGTTCTGATCCGGCACGCCGCCGGTCGAGGGCACGATCAACGTGGGATGCAGGATGCTGCTGAGCAGCACGTTGCGCGTCTGGAACCCGAGCTGGCAGCCGTTGGGCACGGTGACCGGCGTGCGATAGGTCTTGAACAGGATCAACTGCGTCTTGATGCCGGCCGGAATCGTTTCGTTGGCGAGGAAGACGTTGACGTTGAATCCCGCGGTCGTGTTGCCGGTGTTCGACACCTTCCACGTCACATCGGCGATCGATCCGTTCTCGACGTCCGGATTCTCGACGTCCGGGTTCGCGAGATCCTGGTTTTCGACGTCCGGATTCTCGACGTCGGGATTGGAGATGTTGAGATTCTCGACGTCCGGATTCACCACGCTGACGTTTTCAACGTCCGGGTTTTCCGGATCGGGATTCTCGACGTCGGGATTCTCGACGTCCGGATTTGCCAGCCGGCCGTTCCCGATCGTGAGGTTCTCGACGTCCGGGTTTTCGACATCCGGATTCTCGACGTCGGGATTGTAGACTTCCTTGTTTTCGACGTCGGGATTCGCCGGGTTCGTGTTTTCGGGATCCGGATTCTCAATCGGCGGATTCTCGACGTCGGGATTCAGAATCACCGTGCTCTTGAGTCCGAGCGGCTGCGCCCCGCCTGGATCGGTGATCTCGAAGACGTCGACGAAGATCGAGGCGTCTGGATCGCTCGACGTCGCGTACACCGTGCGAGCCGCGAGTGACCGCGGCGGCACCGACATGTCGAGCACGGTCACCGGCGGAAGGTTGGTGTGGAACTGATCGAACGAGGCGCGGCCGCCGATCGGCTGGCTTCTGATCTGCATCCGGAAGCTGCGCTGCTGATCGGTGGTGTTGTGCGCGTAGACCACGAACGCGCGCTGCAGCGTCGTCGACAGCGGCTTGGCGTTGCCCGGTGATCCGGCCAGCAACCCGCCGGTGATGCGCGCGGAGTACACGTTCTGGTTGCGCGATCCCGCATTGCCGTCTTCGCACATCGGAACGTCGATCGACGGATCGATCAGGCTCTTGCGAGGCGGCGCGGATGGGCTCATCTGCGCCGGCGTGTACTTGGTCCAGTCGCCGTTCTTCGGCGGCCTGACGTCGCGATTGTCGGTCCACGCCGCGTGGAACACCGGCGTCGGTCCGTTGGCCGCCGTGTTGTAGATCCACTTGCCGCCGCCGGCCGGCACAAAGGCCGGCGCCGCGGTCACGTCGATGTAGTCGCCCATGAACGGTGTCGTGCCCGAGCGGAACATCGGGAAGTTGGGCGGGTTGAACTGCAGCTGTTGCACGTTGCCCGTGGTTGGGTGGAGGCCCGTCACGTAGTCCGAGACTTTCACCGACGGTGCGAATGCCGGGAAGTCGCCGGGCGATGCCATCGCGGCACGAATATCGATCGTCTGCCGCAGACCGCTGTTGGTGGCTTGATCGGTGATGAATTTGCGGTGTGTATTGGCCTTGGTCTCGCGCAGGTCGTAATAGACGAGCATCAACTTGCCGCCCGCGAAGGCGAGCGTCGGCATCAGCTGGTGTCCAAGCTGCGAGTAATCATCGACCGCATACGGCTGCGTAAACGTCCGTGCATCACGCGTGGTGACCATGACGATGCGAGCGCCTTCGTGGCCGGTGGACTCGGTCGGGAACCCGCGCTGGGTCCATGCGATGTAGACGCGACCAATGCCATCCGTGGCCATCGTCGGATACGCGTTCGATCGGAAGCTGAAACCGGAGCTGCCCTGGTCGAACTCCTCGAGCGAGGCGGCTTCCTCCGACTTCAAGTCCTTGCCTTTCTTGCCGCGATGCTCGAACAGGTTTTCGATCTGCTTCGCTGTCCTCCTGGCCTGTGCGGCCGGAAAGCCGTGCGCCTTGCCTGGCGGATCGAACTTCTTGCCGCCGTAGGGCAGGCGCGCGATCATCAGCGCATCGTTGTTGGGCGGATTCGGATTCTGCGCGCTCACAAACGGCGAGAAGCGGCGCCACGCCACGTAGACGCTGCCGTCACGCGGATCGATCGTGATATTGGCGCCCTGGTTGATCGGATCTTCGGCGCGGCTCACGCGCATCGGCGCGGCCCAGGTCTTTCCGCAGTCCGTCGATCGTGTCAGCAGGATCTCGGCCTTGAGGGCCGTGCCTTCGCCGGTGATCGACGTGTACGCCACATACACCGGGCCGGCGGGAATGTTCTGCGTGCCGGGCGGCGGCAACGCGGCGCCGCCCTTTTTCTTGGGCTTGCCCTTTCCCTTCCCGACCGTCGTTGCAATGATGCTGTCGGCGGTCACCGTGCACATCATCGAGTCGGTGCGCGGGATGTCCACCGCCATCCACGGCTTGTCGAGAAACCGATCGCCGTTGGAGGTGGCGACCATCGTGGTGCCGAGGTAACCAATCGGGTCGCCGTTTTCCTTGTTGTTGTTGTCGATGAAGCGCGAGAGGAAGATGCCGCTCTTGCCGCCCTCACCGCGATTGAACACCAGACCGCTGTAGTAGATCAGCCCGTGCGTGCCGGCGCGTACCACAGCGTCAGCGCCGGCCTGGTAGGCCTTGAGCGGAGACGACAACCCGGCAGGGGAGGTGTCTTGCGGATAGCCCGGCAACAGGCCGCTGCGCCAGCGCTGGCCGCCGTCGAACGACTTGAAGAGTCCGAGCCAGGCATCGCCGGTTTCTTCGTCGTCGTCCGGCGGGAAGGGAATATCGACGGTGCGATAGTCGTTCGATCCGCCCAGCAAGTGCAGAGGGTTGCGTGTCGAGGCGGCGATCGATGGTTCATTCTGCCGCTGCAGATATGGATCGCCGTCGGGATGCGTGGTGCCCGAGACCATGTTGACGTTCCGTCCCGGGACCTGGGCGGAGATGGTTGCCAGGGCCAGGCCCAGCGCGATCGCAAAGGCACAACAGAACTTCTTCACGACTTGCCTTCCTTACTCACTGCAAAATTTCCAAGTTACGTGCCACGGGGTCTGGCACGTAACGCCTTCCCTGACTCCAACACTTTCAAGGCGACGTGTTACGGCGTATAGAATTCGACGGACGCGATGTAATTGTTCCCAGAGCTCGTGCCGCCGGAAATCATGACGCGGCCATCCTGCAGCAGGATCGCCTTCGGGTCGACGCGGGTCTGCGCGGTGTTGCCAATCTGCGTGAAGACGTTGGTGACCGGGTCGAACAGCTCCGCGGTGTTCAGCGGCGTGTTCGAGGCATTCAGGCCGTTGGCGACGAGGACCTGGCCGCTCAGCAGCTTCACGACCACGTGGCCCGAACGCGGCGTGGTCATCGAACCGACCGACGTGAACGTGCCCGATATCGGGTTGTAGACTTCGGCCGCGGCCATCACCGATCCGTTGTAGCCGCCGGCGATCAGCACGCGCCCGTCATTGAGCAGCAGTGCGCCCTCGACCTGGCGTGCGGTAATCATGTTGTTCGTCGCCGAGAACTGTCCCGTAATCGGGTCGTAGATCTCCGCGGTGTTGCTGAAGCCGACCGGCGTCTGGCCGCCCGCAACCAGCACGCGACCGTCGAGCAGCTTCACAACCGCAGCGCCGTTGCGTGCAACCGACATACTGCCGGTCGCGCTGAACGTTCCCAGCGCCGGGTCATACAGTTCCGCGCTCGAGTACGGCGAGAACCCGTTGTGTCCGCCGAGTACCAGCACCTTGCCGTTGTTCAACAACACGGCGCTCGCGCCGAGGCGATTCGCCGTCAAGCTGCCGGTCAGCGAGAACTGCCCGGTGGCCGGATCGTAGAGCTCGGCGGTGTTGAGGACCGGACCGCCGTTCCAGCCGCCACCGACCAGCACTTTGCCGTTGTTCAGTTTGACCGCGAAACATCCGTAGCATCGCGCCTGGTTGAGACTGCCAGTGGCAGCCGTATTTCCAGTTGCCGGGTCGTAAATCTCTGCCGACGTCGTTCCGAATGCGTCGCTGCCGGCGAGCAGCACAGTGCCGCTATTGAGCTGCACCATGACATGGCTGCGGCGCGCCGTCGTCATTGGCGTGGACGCGGCGAACATTCCGACCTGGTCGGCGAGATCGAACTGCTCGATCGTGATCCCGGTGATGGCGCTGTGCCCATAGCCCGCGGCGACCGCGAGCTTCAGGCCATTCGGCGTCGAGACGACATCGGCTGAATGCGTGTTGCGCTCCGCAATCAGGTAGCCGATCTCGGTCTGCTCGTCCGTCTCCGGGTCATACATCTCGACGAGCGAGGTCGTGCTCCAGATCGACGTATCAACCACGCCGCCGGCGAACACGATGCGGCCGTTCGGCAGCCTCGTCGCCGTGTGATCGAGACGGCGCGTCAACAGCGCCGGCGCATTGGCGAACGTGTCGGTCCCCGGGTTGTAGAAGTAGCTCGCGCCCAGAGTGGGATTGCCATACCCGCCGGCGATCAATACCTCGCCGGCGTGCGGTCCGGTGGTCAACAGCGTGGCCGTATGTTGCGTCGGCCAGGCGAACCCTGGCATCTCCGCCGCCGAGGCACTGAAAGATCCGTTCGCGCCCGCGGACGGATCGTAAATTTCCGCCACTGCTCCCGGACCGTTCGTCCATCCGCCGACGATCAGCACCTTGCCGTTGCTCAGCAGCGTGGCCGTGTGCTCGGCTCGCGCCATGGTCATGTTCAGCGTGGCGATGAAGTTGCCGTTGCCGTCGAACAGGTCGGCCGACTGCCGCGTGATCCACGTGTTATCGACCAGCGATTGCCCGCCGGTGATCAGCACGCGGCCGTTGTTGAGGCGCGTCGCCGTGTGCTTGATGCGGCCGACCGACATGTTCTGCGACGCTTCGAACTGCCCGGTGCCCGGGTTGAAGAGTTGCGTCGTGGCGGCACTGACGGTCTCGTTGCCGTTCCAGAAATTGCCGCCGGCGACGAGCACCTTGCCGCCGTTGACCACCGTCGCGGTGGCTTCCTGCCGCGCGTGATTCATGTCCGCGGTGAGCGTCAGGTTGTTGGTCGCCGGGTCGTAGACCTCAGTGCGGTGATCGGAGCCGGCGAGGAAGATGCGGCCGTCGTTCAACAGCGCCGAGGCGTGACCGCCGCGCCATCCCGCGAGGAAGCGCAGCGACGGCGACGGAGTGATCAACGTGGTCAGCGGCAGGTCGGCGCGCTCGACCAACGGGTTCTCGCTTGCCAGGCCCCATCCTCCGCCGTCGTGCACCCACGCATCGCCCCACTGGTAGTAATCGTTCTCCGGCCAGTCCTTCACCACGCAGTGGCCGCTGGTCGAGAACACGATCGAGAACTTCGTGGCCTGATCCATCGAGACGGGCGGCGAGAAGATCAGATTGTTGCTATCGAAGAACCCGAACTGGTTAGAGGTCAGCGACGCGGAGCGCATCGGCACGCCGGCGTCGTTCGGCATGTCGATTTCGGTGACCGGGAAAACCTTGCCGAACAGCGTCACGCCCGCATCGCACTGGATGTTCCAGATTTGAATGCCGCTCACACCGTACGGCGTGCCGGTCCGGTAGACCTGGGCGATCTTGCGGCCGGCATTGAAGTTGATGTCCGGCAAGTTGCCGAACGAGGCCCCCGCCTGGTCCTGTGCGTAGACGTTGAGGGCGATGTTTCTCGACGCCTGTTGCTGCACCGCCGACGCGTCCGTCACGTGCGCGGCGATCGTGAATGACCCGGCCTGCCGCAAGACATTCTCAGGGTAGCTGTTCAGGAATTGTCCGCTGCTCGGGTCGATCGCCAATCCGATCGGCCCGCCGCTCATCGACCAGGTGTACGGCTGCAGTCCGCCGAAGGCGAACAATCCGCCCCCGTACGTCGAGCCGGCGGTGCCATCCCACAGCGAGTTGGTGCTGATGGTCAACGCCTGCTGGACAGAGATCGCGAGCGTCTTCTGCGTCGTCTGTCCAACGCCGTCCGTTGCCCTGACCGTAAACGAGTAGTAGCAGCAGTTGACGGTCGGCGCGCCATCGATGATGCCGGTGCCGGCATGGAGCACGAGTCCGGGCGGCAGCGTGCTCGACCCGACCAGCGACCACGTGATCGGCCCGATGCCGGTGGCGGCGAGCAGGCCGTTGTAGTTGACGCCCTCGTACGCCGTCGGCAACGACGCCGTGGTGATCGTGATCGGATCGATCCGCAGCGTGAAGAGCTGATAGCTTTCGCGGCCCGCACCGTCGACGATCTTGATCGTCATCCTGAACGTGCCGGACTCGGTCGGAGTACCGGTCAGCTGGCCGTTCGCCAGGTTCAATTGCGCGCCGTTCGGCAGCGAGCCCGACAGCATCGACATTCCGTAACCGGCGCCGGATCCGCCAGCCGGTGTCAGCGTGA
>Ga0111539_10008827_pt1 | contig 12774 bp, 12 predicted proteins | sample RhiMethybrSRZTD1_FD_79667 | JGI IMG/M metagenome (GOLD analysis project Ga0111539, IMG submission 79667) | Populus rhizosphere microbial communities from Tennessee, USA - Rhizosphere MetaG P. TD hybrid SRZTD1 (version 2) (version 2) | ecosystem: Host-associated > Plants > Roots > Rhizosphere >...
GAAATTCTTCCCGGTGCGTCCGACGCCGGTCATGACCTCGTCGGCGATGAGCAGCACGTCGTACTCGTCGCAGAGGGCGCGGGCCCGCTCGAAATACCCCTTCACGGTCGGGACCGCCCCGAGCGTCGCCCCGACCACCGGCTCGGCGATGAAGGCGGCGACCGTGTCCGGCCCCTCCTGTTTGATGGCGGTCTCCAGCTCGTCGATGCAGGAGACGGCGCACTCCGGGTAGTCGAGCCCGAGGGGGCAGCGGTAGCAGAACGACGGCGCGATGTGCGGGGACGGCGGCAGCATCGGCAGGTACAGGTCGCGCCGCGCCGCGTTGCCGGTGACCGACAGCGCCCCGAGGGTGGAGCCGTGGTACGACTGCCAGCGGCCGATCACCTTGTGCTTGCCGGGTCGGCCGCGCTCGACGTGATACTGGCGCGCCAGCTTGAGGCCGGTCTCGACCGCCTCGCTGCCGCCGGAGACGAGGTAGACGCGGCCGGTCTCCTTCATGTCGCCGGGGGCGAGCGCCGCGATGCGCGCCGTCAGGTCCATCGCCTCCCGGGTGATGAACTGCGAGGAGTGGGCGAACGCCAGCCGCCGGGCCTGCGCGGTCATGACATCGGCGATCTCCCGGACGCCGTGGCCGATGGAGCAGACGACGGCGCCGCTGCAGCCGTCGAGGTAGCGCTTGCCGGCGGCGTCCTCGATGAACACCCCCTCCGCCTTGACGGCGACCGGGTAGGCGGCCTTCAGATTGCGCGGGAACAGGTGCGCGGCCTCCCGGGGCAGGAGGGCGGGCTCCGCGGCGGCAGCGCCGCGCTTGGCCTTGCCGCGTCCGGAGCGGGCGGCGTCCTGCAGGCGGCGCGCCGCCGGGGGGATGCCGGACTCGATGCCGGGGGCGGGACGGACGCGCGGGTGCCGCGGCCCGACCGGCTGCGGCTTGAGGAAATAGTCCCCTTCGTCCGACAGCTCTTCCTCCCCGGCGGGGTCGTCCCCCGACTCGTCGAGGAGCATCTCGATCTCTTCCGCCTCGTTGAGGGCCGCCTCCGTCATCCGATCGGCCAGCTTGTGGTTCAGCTCGGCGCGCACGCTCGCCTGGGCGCGGCCGGTGGCGCGGGCGATCGCGGCGGAGGCCAAAAGCGTCTTGGGCAGCGTGCGGACCGCCTTCCCCTTGCCGGAGGCGGCCGCCTGGCGGCGCCCACGCGGGGCGGCCCGGCGCGCCGCACCGCGGCGTGCGGCGCCCCTGCGGGCGGTGACGGACGACTGCTGCCGCGCCGACCGACCTCGCGCCGCGCCCTTCTTCTTGCCCTTGGTCTTCATCCTGGGTTCCTTTCGGTCGGTCGGACGGAAGGTGCTGCTCAGCCGGCGCGCGAGCGCAGGAAGATCCCCTGCGGGTCGAGCTCGTCGCGCACGATGCGGATCTCCTCGGCGGTCGGCGGCGGGGTCTCCTGGAGCGTCTTCGCCGTCTTCACCGGCCAGCCGATGTTCTCGCGGATCGTGTCGAGGGTGACCCCCGGATGGAGCGACTCGAGCACCATCTCGCGGGTCTCCGGATCGAAGGAGTACACCCCCATGTCGGTGATCACCAGATCCGGACCCCCGGAAAGGCCCAGCGCCTCGCGCTCCCGCCCGCCGCCCAGGTATCCGGGGCTCGTCACGAAGTCCACCTTCTCCGGGAGCGTGCGCTTCGAGTTGGAGATGGTGATGACGACCTTCTTCGCCAGTGCGGCGATTTCACAAGCGCCGCCGCTCCCCGGCAGCCGCACCTTCGGCTTGCGGTAGTCGCCGATGACCGTCGAGTTGATGTTGCCGAAGCGGTCCACCTGCGCGCCGCCGAGAAAGCCGACGTCGATCTTCCCCCCCTGCAGGTACAGGTTGAACACGTCGAGCATCGGCACGACCGCGAGCGAACCGGTGACCAGGCACGGGTCGCCGATGGAGATCGGCAGCCGCGTCGGCACGCAGCCGACCGCCCCCGACTCGTAGATCATGCAGAGGGTGGGGGCGTGCATGCGGTAGGCGAGGTTGACGGCGAGCGACGGCACGCCGATGCCGACGAAGACCACGTCGTGGTTCTTCAGCTCCTTGGCGGCGCGCGACACCATCAACTCGCTGGTCGTGTATTCCATCATCTCTAGAACCCGTAGTTGACCGGCTCGCACATCTGTCGATCCGCCTGGAGCGCCTCGCGGCGCGCCGCCATTTTCTTCGTGTAGGTCTCGCGGTCCGCCACGCCGTACACCCACTCGTCGAGGTACTTCAGGAGCCCCGCCTCGTCCTTGGAGATCGCGTCCCACTCGACGTAGAAGTCGTTGTCGCGGTCGTACGCCCCCTGCACGAACGACGGGTGGGCCCCGAACGGCTCCGGCACGACGGCCGAGACGATGATCCCCGGGATGATGGTGCGGTTCGGGTCGGAGCGAATCACTTTTGGGTCCACGACCTCCTCGACGGTGACGATGACCCGCTTGCTCGCGAAGGCCGCCTCCTTCTGCACGCCGTAGAGGCCCCACACCTGCGTGTTGCCGGTTTCGTCGGCGCGCTGCGCGTGCACGATGGTCACGTCCGGATGCAGCGCCGGCACGCACCAGAGGTCTTCGTCCGCGTACGGCGAGCGCACCTTCTTGAAGTTGGGATTCACCGTCGTCAGGTCGGTCCCCGGGTAGTTGCGCGTCGGCAGGAACGGCAGGTTCGACGCCCCCGCCATGAAGCGCAGCACCATCCCGAAGTGGGTGTACTCCTCGATCTCGAGCGGCCGCGGGATCCCCTTCTCGACCGCGCGGCGGAAGGCGTGCAGCGCTCCGACCCCCGGGTTGCCGGCCCACGAGAAGATCATCTTTTTCACGCAGCCGGCGGCGATGAGCTGGTCGTAGATGAGGTCCGGCGTCAGGCGCGCCAGCGTCAGGTCCCGGCGCTTCTGGCGGATGATCTCGTGCCCGGCGGCGAACGGGATGAGGTGGGTGAACCCCTCCATGACGACGAGGTCGCCGTCGCGCACGAAGCGCCTGACGGCGTCCTGCATGGTCATGAGCTTGGACACGGGAGGCGGATGATAGCACGGGCCCTCCGCCCCTCCGGAGGCCGGCCGCGGCGGTTTCCCGCCGGGAGGAACCCCCGTCCGGAGCCGGTTTCAGCCCTTGCGGTCGATGCTCATCGCCAGGGTGTAGCGCTCCGCCCGGGACGGGTCGGCCTCGAGCGTCAGGAGGCCGTTCCACTCCGCGCCGTCCGGGCCGCTCTTCTTCCAGCGGCTCCCGGTCGCGCCGGCGCCCGGCCCGCTCTTGAGGCGGGTCCACTGCGCCCCGGCGAGGGCCGCGTCCACCTTCTCGAGGATGCCCTGGGCGCCGAGGGGGCTCTGCACCTCGACGGCGATGTTCCAGCGCTTCCGGTCCCCCTCGGTGCGGAGGACCTTGAGGGTGGATCCCTCCCCCAGGTCGACGCCCGGGATCAGGCGGTCGGCGAGGGCGGCGCGCGCCCACCCCGAGTCGGGGTGCCAGTCGTACTCCATGTGGAGCGCGGTGGCCTGCGCCGTGCCGTGGCCGCGCAGCTTGTCGATGATGTGCAGCGCCCCGTCGATGCCGGAGGAGAGCCCGGCGGTGGTGATGATGCGACCGTTGTCCACGTAGCGCTGGTCGTTGACGACCTTGGTCTTCGGCGCCTCGGTGCGCAGGTCGTCGATCATCCCGTAGAACGTCGTGGCGCTGAGACCGTCGAGGAGCCCCGCCTTCGCCAGGATGAAGGCGCCGTTGCACACCGACATCGTCTGACGGCTCTCGTCGTGGCGGCGCTTCACCCAGGCGACGGTCGCCGCGCTGCGCGTCGCCGCGTCGACGTTCCCGCCGGGCACGACGAAGACCTCGGCCGGCGGGGCGTCGGCGAAGCTGTACTCCGGGACGACCGTCATCCCCATCGCGGTGCGCAGCGGCGTCTTCGCCTCCGCCACCGTGAAGACGCGGTAGCCGCCCTGGCCGAGCACCTCGTACGGCCCCGTGTAGTCGATGATCTGCACCCCCTCGAAGAGGAGGATCGCCGCCGCCGGCCGGGTGTCGGCCGCCGCGCCGTCCGCGGTCTTGACGACGAGCGCCGCGCCGCACACCGGGCAGCGCCCGGGCTGGTCGAAGACCTTGGCGTCGCAGGCCATGTCGCAGGGAGGGCAGACGTACTGCGCCCCCTCCTGCGCCGCCGGGGCCGGCGTGACGAAGACGGCGAGGACGAGGCCGAGCAGGGAAAGACCCAGGGCGACTTTCTTCATCGATTCCTCCGGGAACTGAAGCGCTCGCGGTAACGACTGGGTGGGATGCCGAGCATCCGCTGGAAGGTGCGGCGCAGGATCTCGGGGGAGCCGAGCCCGCTTCTGGCGCAGACCGCCTTGAGGTCGGCCGGACCGTCCTCGAGGAGCCGCCGGGCGGTCTCGACGCGCGCCCGGGCGATGAAGCGCGCCGGGGTGATGCCGACCTCGCGCGTGAAGACGCGGGCGAAGTTGCGCGGGCTCATCGCCAGGCGGCGCGCCAGCGCCGGCACCGACAGGTCCGCCTCCGGGTGCTCGAGGATGTACGCCTGCAGATCGCGGATCGGCTCCCTGCCCGCGAGCTGCACCTGCAGCTGCGCGCTGAACTGCGACTGCCCGCCGGGGCGGCGCAGGAACATCACCAGCTCCCGCGCCACGTGCAGCGCCACATCGCGGCCGTGGTCCTCCTCGACGAGCGCCAGCGCCAGATCCATCCCGGCGGTCACGCCCGCGGACGTCGCGATCGCGCCCTCGCGCACGAAGAGGGAGTCCGGCTCGACCTCGATGTCGGGATAGCGCTCGTGCAGTCTCGAGCAGTACTCCCAGTGGGTGGTCGCCCGGCGCCCCTTCAGGAGCCCCGCCTCCGCCAGCAGGAACGCCCCCGTGCACACCGAGGCGATACGCCGCACGCGGCCGTTCTGCCCGCGCACCCAGCGCAGGAGGGCGCGGTTCTGAAGCGCGCCGGCGGTGCCGATCCCGCCGGCGATCATCAGTGTGTCGATGCCGTTCTTCACCGATGGGAAGGCGCGTGCGGCGTAGAGGCGCAGCCCCGAGGAGGTGCGGAACGGCCCGCGCGTCAGCCCGATGATCTCGACCGTGTAGGCCTCCGGCCCCGTGCGCCCGCGGTCGCGCAGCCAGCGCGAGGTGCGGGCGAACACCTCGAGCGGCCCGACGACGTCGAGGATCTGCGCGTCGGGGTAGGCCAGCATGGCGACGGCGAGCGTTCTTGCGGGTGGGGCCATGGGGGAGAGTGTCCCGCAGACCGGCGGTGGAGACAATGCCAACGTTCCAACTTTTTCTGCCAACGGGTCCCCGGGTGCAGCCAGCCGACCGGAGGGCGGGGGCGGGGCGTTTCGGTGTAAGGTACGCCATCCCTTCCCCACGATAGAGGAGCCGAGACGACCGATGAGACGAGCGACACGCTGGACGGATGGCTGGACGCGGGGCGGGTCGGCCCTCGCGGTGGCGTTGATGGTGGGCTGCCTTGGCGCCTGCGGCGCGGCCCCGAAGCCGGTGGAGCCGAAGACCGAGGACGAGAAGACGCTCTACGCCCTCGGGCTGTCGCTCGGGAACAACATCACCTCCTTCAAGCTGACCGGCCCCGAGATGGAGCTGGTCAAGCAGGGGCTGGCGGACGCCGCGACCGGCGGCACCGCCAAGGTCGATCTCGCCACCTACGGGCCGAAGATCCGCGAGCTGTACACGGCGCGCATGACGGCCGCGGCCGGCGCCGCCAAGGAGGCCGGGAAGGGGTTCCTCGCAACGGCCGCCAAGGAGCCGGGAGTCCAGGCGCTCCCCTCCGGCGTCCTCTACACCGAGGTGAAGAAGGGGGACGGCCCGTCGCCGCAGCCCACCGACCAGGTCAAGGTGCACTACCGCGGCACGCTGACCGACGGCACCGAGTTCGACTCCTCCTACAAGCGCAACGAGCCGGCCACCTTCCCGCTCAACGGCGTCATCAAGTGCTGGACCGAGGGGGTCGGCAAGATGGGAGTCGGCGGCAAGGCGAAGCTCGTCTGCCCGTCCGACACCGCCTACGGCGACAGCGGCCGCCCGCCCGTCATTCCGGGGGGGGCGACGCTGGTGTTCGAAGTGGAGCTGCTGGAGATCGTGAAGTAGCCCGCCAGGACCTTGGCCCCAACGCACCGGAACATCTTCGACAACCGAGGAGGCCCGATGAGCAACGGACCGGTGGTGGAGATCCGTCTGGGACGTCGCACCCTCGTCCTCGTCGCGCTCGGCGCGACGCTGGCCCTTGCCGCGCTCTTCCTGCCGGGACGCGTCTCGGCACAGAAGACGCAGGAGAACTTCAAGGACAAGATGGCGATCGCCGGGGAGATGGGCGGCGTCGCCGTGGCGACGAGCGCCGACGGCAAGTACGTCTACGTCGCCGGCCCCGCCGGCGTCATCGTCTCCGAGAACTTCGGCAAGACCGGCACCTGGTCGCAGACGGTGCGGCTGAAGTAGGCCGCGTCAGAGCGAACCCTGGTTCGCTCGCGCGACGAAGTCCTCGAGGGTGACGATCCGAACCTTCTCGGCGAGCGGCAGGTGCGACTTCAGGCCGCCCTGCGTGTAGAAATCGCGGAGCGTCCACCCGAGACCGCCGAGCACCAGGTACGCGGACTCGTAGGCGCCGCCGGCGAGCGCGTCCGCGAGGCAAATCACTTCGAAGGGGACTTTCTGTTCGGCCGTGCCGCCGACCTGCTGCCACTTCATGGAGACGAGCCACGCGCGTGAGTCCTTGACCGCGACCGCGTCCACCTTGTGCTGCCGTCCCCCGGGGCGCTTGCCGATCTTCACCTGCGTTCGGAAGTCGTATCCACCGCGGCGGAGCGCCGGCAACACCATCTGTTCGAGCACGGAGCCGGTCGACGTGTCCCGGGGCGACATCCGCTAGAGGTTTCTCGTGGCGAGGATTTCCTGGGCCGGAGTCCTGTCCCCGGTGCAGTTGATCCGGCGCGGCGCGGGGAGCAGCCGCTCGGTGTATCCGAGGGTTCTGTACAGGTTCCTGATCGGAGGGGTCGCCTGATTCACGAGGATGACGGGTCCCTTGTGCCGGGCCAGCCATTCGGCGGTACGGACCTGGTCCTGCCATGAGAACCCTCCCTTCGAGTAACTGGTGAACTCGACGTCGTAGGGAGGATCCGCATAGACGAAATCGCCCTGCTCCAGCGGGAGGACCTCGAAGTCCTGGTTCTTGAAATCCCACCTGGAGAAGGCCTCGATATAATCGGAGAAGTCGCTCTTGTAGTTGATTTTCTTGTAGCGGCCGAACGGGACGTTGAACTCGCCTTTCCGGTTGAAGCGACAGAGCCCGTTGTATCCGGTCCGATTGAGGTAATAGAAGAGACCTGCGGCCTCCGCCGTCATCTCCTTGCCATCCGCGAGGATCGTGTTGAACCGCGCGCGGGCGCGGTAGTACGCCTTCTCGTTCTTGTGCATCTCCAGATCGGTTCTCAACCCGCGCTTGAGCCACGTGTAGAAGTTGATGAGGTGTGGGTTGACATCATTGAGCAGGGCGCGCTTCGGCCGCAGGCCGAGTGCGACCGCCAGGCCGCCGCAGAAGGGCTCGACCAGGCGTCGATGCTGATGCGACGCCCAGTAGGGCGACAGAAAGGGGACCTGCCAGCGCTTGCCACCAGCCCACTTCAGAGGGGGAGGCAGGAAGGAAGCCCGGGTGGTGGCCCGCGGGGATCGTGTTCCTGCCTGTGAAAGCGAGCCCGGCATGTCGGGGGCAACTATAAGGGAAAGCGTTACGGCAGGAGCGCCTTTCCGTCGAGCCCCGACGGGACCGGGATGCCGGCGAGGCGGGCGAGCGTCGGGGCCAGATCGACGGTGCGGGCGTCGTCGGACGACGCGCCGGGAGCGATCCCCGGTCCCATGAAGATGAGCGGCACCGAACGGTCGTAGCGATACGGCGAACCGTGCACCGACGTGTCCAGGTCCGGCATCGCGTCGGCGACGAGGCGCACCGCCACCCCCGACTCGGCGACCAGGGAGCGGCCGCTGTCGAAATCGAAGAGCGGGAAACGCGGCAACCGGTCGGGGCGCGACGAGTGGCGATACAGCTCGACGTACTCGTCCTCCGCCTTCCCCTCGAACAGGTCCTTCGGCGTCATGGCGTCGGCGACGAAGTCGGGGACCTCGACGATGCGCGCCACCGCCTCCGCCAGCGCCGCCGGGTCCTTCACGCGCTCGCGCTCGACCTTGACGCGATCGAGGACCCCCATGTAGTCCTTCATGCCGACCCGCCGCGCCTTCTCGCCGCGCGCCACCCGCTCCTCGGGCACGCCCGGGATGCCGTGGTCGGCCGAGAGCGCCACGACCCAGCGGTCCCTGCCGACGCTCGCGTCGAGATGGTCGAAGAACTCTCCGAGCGCGCGGTCGAGGCGGATGAGGTTGTCGAGCTGCTCCCGGCTCGAGGGGCCGTACCAGTGGCCGATGTCGTCCACCTGCGAGGGCACGATGCCGAGATAGTCGACCACCCCGCGCTTCCCGAGCTGCAGGGCGTCCACCCCCGCCGCGGCGAGCGCGAGCGTGGCGCCGTCGAGCATCGGCATCGCCGCGAACCACGACCCCTTCACCCGCGGGTCGTTGAGCCGCTCCTTCGGCGCCAGCTGCGCCAGGGTGTGCGGGAAGGAGACATGCTCGTGGTCCGCCTCCCACTTCGCGTCGTCGGGACCGGCGAGCCGTCGCAGCGGCTCCGGCGTGACCTCGCTCCACGCGACCCCCGCGTCGATGAGCGGGGGCAGGGTCGTGGTGTTGAAGCGGCTCACCCAGTCGGCGTCCTGGGCCCGGTAATAAGAGGATGTGACGTAGCGGCCGACCGCGCCGTCGTACCAGTAGACGTCCCCCTTCGCCCGCCCGGCGTGGAGCAGCGACGAGAACCGCCCCGAGCCGACCGCGACGACCCGCGCCCCGGGGGAGGCGCCGGCGATCCACTCGGCGAGCGTCGTCGCCAGGAACTGCTTCGGGGAGGCGCCGGGGAGCTTCGGCGCCCCGACGATCGGCGCGTCTTTGTCTTCGACCGCGTCGGTGAAGATGCGCGCCCCCGGGGGGCCGGCGTAGAAGGCGGCGTCCACGATGCCGTGGTGCGACGGGTGCATCCCGGTCGCGAGCGTCGCGTGCCCCGGGTGCGAGACGGTGATGGCATGGTCCACGTACGTGTGCGTGAACCTCAGGCCCCGGTCCCGCAGCCGCTTGAACCCTCCGGTGAACGCCGTGGCGTACCGGTCGAGCAGATCGGCGCGCAGCTGGTCGACGGCGATCACCACCACGAGGGAGGGCCGCGCGGCGGCGCCGCGGTCGGTGGTTCCACCCGCCGGCTTCTTCGGGCAGCTCGAGAGTCCGAGCGCCACGCCGGAGCAGACTCCGGCGACCACGAGACGCCACGCGGTCGGACTGCGCTGTGTCATCTGGGCCTCATACGATAGACCGCTTCCCCGGGTTGCCAAGGGTGCCGCACCCGTCCGCGGAGCATTGCCGGCCGGAGCGCCTCCGTCTATGCTCTCGGGCCATGGCCGACATCGCCTTCCATGGAGCCGCCGGCACCGTCACCGGCTCGCGCTACCTCGTCACCTCGCGCGGCGCGCCCGGCGGCGACGGCGACGAGCGGGTGCTGGTGGACTGCGGTATGTTCCAGGGATCGAAGGAGCTGCGGCAGCGCAACTGGGAGCCGATCCCCTTCGACGTCACCGAATTGCCGTTCGTCGTCCTGACGCACGCCCACATCGATCACTCCGGCATGCTGCCGCGCCTGGTGCGGCAGGGGTTCCGGGGGGCGATCCTCTCCACCCTCGCCACCTTCGAGCTGTGCCGGCTGCTGCTGATGGACGCGGCCAAGCTCCAGGAAGAAGACGCGGCCTTCCTGAACCGCAAGGGGTTGACCAAGCACACCCCGGCGCTGCCGCTCTTCGACGCGCGCGACGCCGAACGCACCCTGGAGCGCTTCACGACGCGCCCTTACGAGGAGTGGACCGACCTCCCCGATCGCATCAAGGTGCGCTTCCGGAACGCCGGCCACCTGCTCGGCTCCGCCACCGTCGAGATGGCCATCCAGGAGGGGGAGGGCCGCACGACCCTCCTCTTCTCGGGGGACCTCGGGCGCTACGACGTGCCGCTGAACCCGGACCCGGAGCCGCCGCCGCAGGCCGACTACATCGTCCTCGAGTCCACCTACGGCGACCGCCGCCATCCCCAGGAAAGCCTCTACGATCAGATGACGCAGCTCGTGCACGCCGCGATGAAGCGCGGCGGCATCCTGGTCATCCCCGCGTTCGCCGTGGGCCGGGCCCAACAAGTGATTTACGTCCTCAACTCGCTGATGCGCCAGGGGCGTATCCCGGACCTGCCGATCCACCTCGACAGCCCGATGGCGGTCGAGGCGACGCGCATTTACGCCGCCCACCCGGCCGAGCAGGAGGCGCGCGGCGAGCTGACGGCGCGCAACGTCATCTCCCATTCGACGGTCGAGGAGTCGAAGGCGCTGAACTCCTTCCACGGGCCCGGCATCCTCATCTCGTCGTCCGGGATGCTCACCGGCGGCCGCATCCTGCACCACCTCAAGCGGTTGCTCCCGGATCCGCGCAACACCGTGGCGCTCGTCGGCTACCAGGCCGCCGGCACGCAGGGACGGTACCTGCAGGATCACGCCCCGTTCCTGCGCATCCACGGCCAGGAGGTTCCGTCCCGCGCCGCCGTCGCCGATCTCTGCGGCTTCTCCGGCCACGCCGACACCGACGAGCTCCTGCGCTGGCTGGGCGCGCTGCAGGAGAAGCCGAAGACGATCTTCCTGACCCACGGCGAGCCGGAGGCGGCGCAGGCCCTCGCCACGACCCTGCAGCAACGCCAGGGACAGGTGACGCTCATCCCGAAGATGGGGGAAGTCGCGACGCTCTGAAGCGTTAGCGCGCCGGGCCGGCGAAGGCCCGCAGCCGGGCGGTGGCGATGTCGTACACCTCGCCGGCGCCGTCGAGGATTTCGATGAGCTCCGGGTCCTCGCCGACCCGGATCGTCTCCGGAAGGAGCGCCGGCCGGAGGGGCGGGAGTTGCAGCGCCGACCACGGGAGGGTCCGCCGCACGCCGTTGGCGAAGTCGATCCGGACGGTCCGGTCGGCCGGGGAGTACTGCACGTCGAGCACCGCCTCCGGATCGAGATGCTTGCTGAACTCCAGGAGGCACGCGCCGAGGTCGGTCTTCAGTGTTGAGAGACCGAGCTTGTAGACCCACAGCCGGCAGGCCGAGGCGCGCATCAGCCCGTCCATGAGATGCGCCCAGCGCTGGTCGTCGCGATGCCGCACGAAGGCGACGAGCAGCGGGCTCATGCTCGGGAAGCACTCCCGCCATGCCGCCCAGCCGCTGCGCGCGTACGCCGCCGCCAGGTCCGAGAAGTCGGCGACGATCACCTGGCGGCCCCGTCCCCGCTCCGCCGCGCGCAACGCCGCGCCCGGGGAGGCGGTTTCGTGCCCCAGATCGAGGACCGCCTGCTGCACCGCCTCGCGGAGCGGGCCATCTGCGATGCGCGACACATCGACTGCAAGCTGCATCTGTGGGAGGGCTCCGGCCTCGGCTGGCGGCCCATTTTAACCCGCCCGGGCGCGCCGGTTATGGGTAATTTCACCCACGGACGGAGTGCGGCCCGCCCGGGAAGGCCTCAGGCCCCGGAACGTTGGGTTACCATGCTGCCTTCCGGGGGGAGCGTTTGGCGCTGACCGCGACGATCCATACCTTCGAGATCCAGCTCGCGGACGCCGATCGGGGGGTGTACGGGACCATGTCCTTCCGCGCCGCCCGCCACCCCTCCGAGTCGGAGGAGGGGTTCGTCGTCCGCATCCTGGCCTACAGCCTCGAGCGCGCCGAGGGGATCGCCTTCTCGAACGGCATCGCCGAGCCGGAGGAGCCGGCCATCGCCGTGCGCGACCTCACCGGCGCCCTGCGCGTCTGGATCGACATCGGCGCCCCCAGCGCGGCGCGCGTCCACAAGGCCAGCAAGGCCGCCGGGCGCGTCGCCATCTACACCCACAAGGACCCGGAGAAGCTCCTGCGCCAGTGGTCCTCCGAGCGCATCCACCGCGCCGCCGACATCGAGCTGTACAGCATCGACCGCCGTCTCGTGGAAGAGCTCGCCGCCCGCCTCGAGCGCCGGATGGTCTTCTCCCTTTCGCTGACCGGCGGGCGTCTCTACCTGACCCTCGGCGAGATCGGCCTCGAGGGGGACATCGAGCGGCACCGCCTCGCCGCCCCGGGCACGTCCCCCGCGCCGCGGCGGCGCTGATCGTCCCCGGGCGCGTGATCGGCTCCTAGGAGCGCGGCCAGCGCCAGTCGCGGGTCTCCGGCAGGTCCTCGCCGTGCTGCTCGGGCGACCACGGAGAATTTCCGCGATCCCCCTGTCGCTTTTCCCGCGCTCGATTTCGATCTCAAGGACAGCCTTGTCTGAGGAGCCCCCGATGCGACGACCCCGGCCGATCTCCTTCACACTGATCTCGGCGCTGCTGCTGGCGCTGGTGCCATCCGGCAGGACCGTCCCCGCGGCACCGGCGCACGGAACGACCCCGGCCCCCGCCTGGCTCGACCAGGTGCAGCGCGACCTGGCGGCGCAGGAGTACCACGCCTCGTGGCAGGGGGCGCCGCCCTTGCGGGAGATCGAGCCCTCCTGGCAGGCCCCCAACCGGGCGCACGGCTTCAGGACCTACTTCACCTCCGAGGGGATCCGGGTCGTCCCGCGCACCGAGGCGACGCCCTCCTGGCGCTGGGGACTGTCGTTCGTCCGGTACGGGCGCGGC
>Ga0111539_10008830_pt1 | contig 12771 bp, 9 predicted proteins | sample RhiMethybrSRZTD1_FD_79667 | JGI IMG/M metagenome (GOLD analysis project Ga0111539, IMG submission 79667) | Populus rhizosphere microbial communities from Tennessee, USA - Rhizosphere MetaG P. TD hybrid SRZTD1 (version 2) (version 2) | ecosystem: Host-associated > Plants > Roots > Rhizosphere >...
CGCGGGAACGCTCACCGGTGCAAGCGATGAATCCCTAATCACTGATCACTGATCCTGACTCGCTCATACCCGAATCGCTCATCCCCGAATCGCTCATCCTCGAATCGCTCATCCTCGAATCGCTCATCCTCGAATCGCTCATCCCCGAATCCTTGAATTCGTGAATCGCCGCGCCGCGTGTCAGATTCGAGGATTCGAGGATTAGCGATTCACGGATGAGAGATTCAAGGATCAGCGATTCACGATTAGCGATCAGTGATTAGAGATTCAGTGACACCGGTCCGAGCCGGAGTCGGCAAATCCGTCGCCGGTCGATACGAAGTTCCACGAGTAGCCGTCGTCGCCCAGTGTGAACGAGATCACTCCCCAGGACACGCCGGTGATCTCGCTGTTCGGACGCATCCGCGTCGGAGGACGCAGGCCGGCGCCGCCTGTGCCGACCACGAACTGCCGGATGCCGCGACTTGAATTGGCGCGCCCGTCTGCGTCCATGGCGGCGAAGCGCTCGTAGTGGTGGTCGTGGCCGCTAATCACGACATCGGCATTGTTGTCGTAAAGCACCTGCCAGACATCGCTCATGTCGGGATTGTCGCCGTGTTCGCCGGAGCTGAATCGCGGTCGGTGGAAGATCACGGCGGTGCAGCGGGCGTTGCTCGTGATCAGCTCGCCGCGCAGCCAGACCACCTGGGAAGAGGTGCCGCGTACATCGATTTCGCTGTTGAGCGCAATGATGCGCCAGGCCCCCACCGTGTAGCTGTAGTAGCCCTGCCCCGGAGATCCGGCGCTCGGGCCGAAATACGCGAAATATGGCGCCGCGCCAGGCGTTTCGTACTCGTGATTTCCGGCAACGGGGCGGGTCCGCGCCTTGTGGCGACCCCACGTCGGCTCGTAGCACTGCCGGTAATTGGCCTCGGATCCGCTGGGATAGGCATTATCACCGGCGGCGAAGAGTGCCCCGGGAATGCTGTCGAGCAGTTTGGCCGTCTGGACGGACCCCGCGACGCCGCAGTCGGCGATGTCTCCGGCGCCGGTGAGTGTCGTCGCCCCGCCGCCAGGCGGTCCCGGTGACGTGGGTCCCCCCCCGCAGCTGCAGGTGATCGCCGCCGCGGCAATGACTCCGAGCATCCTTTTCATGTGTGAGGAAGCCGCGGCGGCTCCGGCTTGGAGTTTACCGTATCAACATCAAAAATGGGTCCGCCAGCCCCAAGGTTTCATGCCGATTTCGGCTGGACTCGTAGTATAAAGGGCGCTCCCATCGTGACAGTCGAAAGTTGGTCGCTCTCCGTGTCGATCCGCTATTCCTGCGGCGTCCTGACGACAGCTGTCCTGGTTACGTCGTTTGGCGCGCCGGTCGCGGCGCAACCGTCCCAGTCGCCCGCGGTGGTAGCGACCGCGTCGGGTCAGACGCAGAAGCCAATCGATTCCGACCAGCCCAAGACGAAAGCAGGGGAGTTCCCGAGGTTCGCCTGGGACCAACACCCCTCGGTGCTTTTCGGAAAAGGCACGCGCATCTCGGCGCTCGCGCGATTGCAGGGACATGTCCGCGATTCGGAGGCTCCTGAGATCGAGGAGAGTGCGCAGACACTCGATTTCGCGCGGCGCCGTGTGGGCGTCGAAGGGGAGATCGCGAACAAACTGTTTTTTCAGGTCGAGGCAGAAATCGGATCGAGTGAGATCTGGCGCGACGTGTATGCCAACTACACTCAGTTCGACACCGTCCAGATTCAGGGCGGGAAGTTCAAGCTCCCCTTCGGCCTCGAAGAGAATACCGGCTCCACGAATCTTGATTTCGTCTACCGTTCGATGGCCTCGACGCGCCTGGCGCCCGGACGCGATATCGGCGTCATGGTGCATGGTCGCGTGCTGAATCGGTTTCTACGCTATGAAGTTGGCGGGTTCGATCACGACGGCCGCAATGCGCGGTCGAACGATCCGGAACACGTGTTCGGTGGACCGACGTTTGTCGGCCGGGTCGATGTCCTGCCGTTCAGGCACCAGAAGTCGGAACTCTCCGACCTGATGGTCGGCGTCGCCTACACCACGACCGACGTGGACGAAGGGCTCTCAGGCCTGCAGGCGAGAACGGTGTTCGGGTATCCGTTCCTGAGCGAGCCCGATCTCTGGGTCAACGGACCACGCAGGCGGTTGGGCGTCGAAGCGCGAATCAGGCCAGGGCCCGCCTCGATCAAATCGGAGTACATGCGTCTGACCAGCGCCCGGCTCGGTCAGGGCACCGACGGCAGCGATTTGAGGGACTTTGAGGCATCCGGCTGGTACGTCAGCGGCACGTGGGTGCTGACCGGTGAAAAGAAGGCGGACAACGTCGATCGGCCGCGTCATCCTTTTCTGCGCGGAGGTATTGGCGCTGTGGAGATTGGGGCCCGACTGGAAGAACTGACGTTCGGAACGGTGAACGGAGATCCCGAGGCCTCGACGAGCCCGCGCGCCGACGTGGTGCTCGGCAACGCCAATCGCGCAGCCACGTTCGGCGTCAACTGGTATCTGAACCGGTGGGTCAAGATTCAGGGCAACGTCATCAAGCAGACGATCAAGGATCCGTTGCAAGGACCGCTGCCCGAGCGCCCCAGTTTCTGGAGCAGCGTGCTGCGCTTTCAGCTCAGCATCTGATCGTCACCGCCGCTCGCGTGCGAGCTGCGCGAGCACGAACGCCGAGCGGCGTCGCGCAAACTCTTTAAAAAACTCAACTGCGTCATCGAACTCGTCGTTGCTGGATGGCTTGTTCCTGTCGGCGCGCACAGCGCCATCGACCAGGGCCGCGCTGTTCACGACTTCCTGCATCAGCCAGTCGTCCTCGACAGCCGATCGCGCGCACTGCTCGAGCACAGCAAGGTACTGTCTCCGTAGCTCCGGAATCGCGATGGCGCGGCGGAACCAGATGTTCTCGTCGGCGCGCTCGAAAATCCCTGACTCAATGCTCGCGAAGACTTTGTCCTGGTCCCAGGGCCCGATCCGGTGCTGATTCGACGATCCCTGTCGGTAGAGGAAAAAGTTGTTCATGCCGTAAATGCCCAGGACCCCGTCCTCTTGAGAGAGGAAGGTTTCGATCGCGACATGTGTCACGAACTGCGAGAGGTCGAAGTATTTCTCGACCATCTGACGATAGACCGCATCGTTGGGGCCATTCAACTGGCGAAGCATCTCGCGTATCGGCGTGTAGACCAGCGTGTCGGCATCCTTGTCGTGATTCTGGCGTTCGAACTTCACGGTATACGGTTCGAAATCGTTGCCGAGATCCTCGCCCAGGTACTTTGTATCGCTCAGGCGGAACTGGAAGAGATAGCCGGCCGAATCGCCGAGCCGCGTCATGAGTTTCGCGTCCAGCGCTTCTACAATCGTGTAAACGCCCTGATAGGTGCCGTTGATGAACAGCCGGGCGTAGGATTCCCGCGGTGCCGGGACTCCCATCCGAGAGAAGAACGACATCGCAATTCGCTCGCGGATCAGACTCGGATCCTGGACGGAATTGTCGAGAACGAGCGCGCTCAGGCCGAGGAACGTGCCTTTCGTCGTGTACCGGTTGAAGTCGAGGCGCAGCGAAGGTTTCGCTGGGTTCCGGGTCGTATTCCCGCGCGACCGTATGCCGATGTTCCGGACGCGGAGGCCGCGATACTGTAGCTCGGCGGTGTAGTAGGTGTCTTCGTGGACATGCGCCCGCAGCGTCTGCAGATCGCGGACGGCCATGAAGAGCTGTATGTCTTGAAGCGTGGTCGGATCGAACAAATCGTCGACGGACTGCGCTCGAGCCGCGCCGGCCGGAACCAGCACCGCGAGAACGAGGACACTCGTGACAACTGAGCGCAGGGTCATCTCCGCCTCCCATCTACGCCACGACAAGCGACCGCCCGCAACCGCCAGCTCAGCTGTGATCCTATACTAGAACCCCCGTCCTCGGCAGCATTTCCGACGGCACTCGTGCGGGTAAGACGATCTTGGGACCCCGGCTGTTCCCGCAGGCCTGCAACTGCCCGTTTCGGGCCCGAATACGCATCTTCCCGCACGGCAACCGTCGATCCGCCGATTCAATGAAGGAACGGGCGAGCGTGACTCGGTCACGAGGATGACTCCAGCCCTCTCCAGTTGTATTCCCAAAGGAGATATGGCATCATCATTTGGGTTTCCCAAATGACGCAACCATCGCACGACGGCAAGACCGACAAAACCGAGGTGTGGCAGGGCACGCTCGCGCTCATGGTGCTGACCACGCTCGAGGCGCTTGGCGCGCAACATGGATTCGGCATCGCGCGCCGCATCGAACAGACGAGCGGCGATCGGCTGTCGGTCAATCCCGGCACGCTGTATCCAACGCTCTTGAAGCTCGAGCAGGAGGGCTCGATCACGTCGAAGTGGGGCGTGTCCGAGAACGGCCGGCGCGCGCGCTTCTATCAGCTGACGCGAGCCGGCCGGAAGCAGCTCGCCGAAGAAACCCGTCAATGGCAGACGACGAGTGACATCGTCGCTCGATTCCTCGCCGCCGCGAGGGCGCGATGAAGGCGATCCGCGCGGTGCTCCTCAGGCTCGCCGGCCTCCTGCGGCTGACGCGCAGCGACGCCGACATCAACGAAGAGTTGCAATCCCACCTGATGATGCTTGCCGACGAATATCGGCGGGCAGGACTCAGCGACGCCGACGCGCGGAGGGCGGCTGCCGCAAAATTTGGCAGCGTCGCGTCAGTCGCCCAGGCCTATCGCGAGCGGCGCGGTGTTCCGACCCTCGAGCAGGTGGCAGGCGATTGCCGCTATGCCGCGCGATCGCTTGGCCAGACCCGGATGCTGAGCATCTCGGTGATCCTGGTTCTGGCACTTGGCATTGGAGTCACGACGACTCTGGTGACGCTGTTTCATGCGGTGGCCTTCAGGGCACTGCCGGTGCCGGACTCGGATCGCGTCGTGAAGCTCTCGCTCGGCCTTGCCGGCGACTTCGATCGCAGGGTGCAGGGACACGTCTCGCAGTTCTCGTATCCGGAGTTGACGCTCTACCAGGACACCACACGCGCGCTCTCCGGCGTCGGCGGCTTTCGCCACGAGGTTTCGGCCTGGTTCCATGGCGGCAGCCGCCGTCCGATCGTGCTCGGCCTCGTCACCGCCAATTACTTCAACGTACTGCAGGCCCGGCCGGCATCGGGCCGGCTGCTGACCGACGCCGATCGTCTGCAGCCGGCCGCGGTGATTAGTTACCGGCTGTGGAGCGAGGCATTCGGCCACGATCCCGGTGCGATTGGCGCATCGATGCTGATCGATCGAATGAGCTATACCGTGATTGGCGTGGCGGAGCGGTCATTTACAGGCACGGAAGTCGAGAGCGTCGACGTCTGGGTTCCGCTGGCCGTCGCCGCGCCGGCGAGGGGACATGCGGATCGGCTCGGCGACGCGAGCCTGAGCTGGCTTCAACTCGTGGGCCGCCTTGCGCCCGGCGCGTCGTTGAAATCCGCAACGGTCGAAGCCGGTGTGATCGCTGCCCGCTACGACGCCATGCATCCAGGCCAGCGAACGACCGTCAAGGTGTCGCACGCCGCCGCGCTCGATGCCGGGTTGTTGCAGTCCGGGAACGACAGAACCAAAGTCATCGGCGTCGGGGCTGTCGTCGTCGCCCTCGCGGCGGTGTTGTTGCTCATCTGCACGTCGAACGCGGCCGCTCTCTTGCTGGCACGCGCGTCCACACGTCAGCGGGAGATCGCGATTCGAATTGCGCTCGGCGCCGGCCGTTGGCGGGTCGTCCAGCAACTCATGACCGAAAGCGCGCTGCTGGCCTTCGTCGCCGCCGTGACAGGGCTTGCGCTCTGCACCGTCGTGCTCCGCGCGACGGCGCATCTTCTGCCGTTGGCCGGCTACTTCGATCGTTTCGTGCCCGACTTGACCGTGCTCTCATTCGCGAGCCTCGCCGCGCTTGCGGCAACCGCGCTTTTCGGCACGGCACCGGCTTTATACGCAACGCGAGTCGATCCGCTGGCCGCGATCAAGCAGGACGTGAGCGGCCTTAGCGCGCGGATACCGGGCGCGCGTCTGCGACATTCGCTCGTGGCTGGACAAGTGGCGGTGTCGCTGGTTCTGCTCGTGATCGCCGGACTACTCGCGCGAGGTGTCGAGCACGCGCTGAGGGTCGACAGCGGTTTTCGACTGACCGATCTGTACGCGATCACCGTGGACGTGCCTGCTGGGAACTCGACGGCCGCGGATCGTTCAAACCTCGTTCGACGCTTGGCGCTTTCGCTCCACTCGACGCGCGGTGTCGACGTCGGACTCGCGGTCGTCCAACCGTTTGTCGGAGCCGGTTTCAACCATGCCCGCGCGGCGCACATGACCGACACCGTCCAGGTTCACTTTAATAAGGTGGATCCCGGATACTTTCCGACTCTCGGCGTCCCGAGCGTTGCGGGACGATCGTTCGCGACCGGCGACGATCGATCGCACGTGATCGTCAACGCGCGCCTGGCCAGAACCTTCTGGGGCGACGAGCGTGCGGCGATCGGTCAGGCGGTGACGTTCATCGACGAAACATCTGCTCCGGACGCTGGCCCGGCCGGCGCTCGTCGTCGCGAAATCGGATACCGGACCGGAACCGTCGTCGGCGTCGTGCCGACGCTGCAGTCGGTGGACGTCGGCGTTCCTGATGGCCCGACTCTTTATCTTCCGATCCTGGACGGGGATCTGCCCGGTGCGTCGTTTGTGGTCCGGTCGCCGCTGCGGCAGCCACTCGACCGCCTGACGGGCGACCTGACGCGAGGGACCGATGCCATGGCCGGCACGGCGTCAATCGCCGACAGAGTTGTCGCCAGCACGCAGCCGGCGCGGTTCGCGTCGGCGGTGACGGTCCTTCTCGGCGTACTCACACTGCTCGTCGCTGCGGCGGGTGTCTACGGAATCGTCGCCCACTCTGTGGTTTCACGAACGCGCGAGATTGGAGTCCACGTCGCGCTCGGCGCGCCGCGCGCGCGGGTTCTCCGGATCGTGCTCGGGTCGAGCATCCGCGCCATCGGCAGCGGCGTGGCGTTGGGAATCGTGGTCATGCTGATCGGAGCGTTCGTCGGATCAGAGGCGCTCGAGCCGATTCTGTTCGGCGTTGGACCGTTGGACCCACTGGCGCTGGGAGCAGTCATCGGCTTTCTTGGCGGCGTCATGGGCGCCGCCTCGTACCTGCCGGCGCGCCGTGCCCTCGGCGTGGAACCGATCGACGCATTGCGACGCATCTGAGAACGGCGGTCAGCCTCGCCGTGCCCGCTCGATCGTGGCGACGTCGATCTTCTTCATGCCCATCATTGCCTCGAACGCACGCTTCGCCTCAGCGCCACCAACCGCAAGCGCATCGATGAGCACGTGCGGGGTGATCTGCCACGAGAGTCCCCAGCGATCCTTGCACCAACCGCACTCGCTTTCCTGGCCGCCATTGCCGACGATCGCGTTCCAGTAGCGATCCGTTTCTTCCTGAGTGTCGGTCGCGATCTGAAAAGAAAACGCCTCGGTGTGTTTGAACGCCGGGCCGCCGTTGAGACCGACGCAGGGAATTCCCAAAACGGTGAACTCCACTGTTATGACATCTCCTTCTTTTCCGCTGGGGTAGTCGGCGGGCGCTTTGTGAACCGCGGTGACCTTGCTATCTGGAAACGTCGCGGCGTAGAAGCGCGCCGCCTCTTGCGCATCTTTGTTAAACCAGAGACAGATTGTGTTCTTCGGCGTCATGTACGTGTGCTCCTGTATTCGATTCGTGGCTTCGTCGAGTGTATCCAAGTTCTGCGTAGCGTGCGCGCTGATGGCGATCGGTTGCGGCCGTGCTTGAGTCGGTCTTGTCGTTCTGAGGACCAGCTTGTGACATCATCGATAGCTATGCCATCACGACCGCTGCAGATCAGAGGCACCCTCGAGACCAGCTATCCCGACGTCTTCACACCTGAGGCGCTCGCGGCGCTCGCGACGCTGGCGCCGCTCGACGCCGACCGCAAGGCACTGATGAAGGCTCGCATCGGCCGGCGTGCGGCGCGCGCGCGCGATCGCCGGCGAATCGCGTTCCTCGATCCGCAGTCGGTCATTCCTCGCACGCAGATCAAGGTGCAGGACGCGCGGGACGGCAAGTTCGTCGGCAGCGAGATTCCCGGCGATCTTCGCCGACAGTGGATTCAGGGCACGGGCCCGGCGGCTCGGCCCGGCGCGAAAGTGGAAACGTCGCTCCGCAACATCGCCTACGCGCTGCTCTCGGGCGCAGACGGCTGGATGTTCGACGGCGAAGACGCGCTGGGACAGGTCTCGTCGATGTCGCTCGACAATCAGCGCAACCTGAAACTCGCGATCCATCGTGACCCTGTCTTCCTCGAGGTTGCCGAGGAAGTTGCCGGAGAGATGAACACCTGGGCGAAGCGGTTCTTCGGCCGCGAGATCATCGCCGACTGGCGAACGCAGTTGGACTTCACCACGAAGATCTTTCGTGCGCGCGGGCTCCACCTCGACGATCGGCATGTGCGGCACAGCACCGGCGAGAGCTTCTCCGCGTCGATCGTCGATCTCACGCTCTACGTGGTCAACAACTACCAGCAGCTTCGACGGGCTGGATCGTCGATCGTCCTCTACCTGCCGAAGATTCAGACCGCGGAAGAGGCGGCACTGTGGGCCGACATGCTCGCAACGCTCGAACGGCATCTCGGGCTCGCGACCGGTACTATCAAGGTCTACGCGCTGGTCGAACAGATCGAAGCCTGTTTCCAGTTGATGGAGATTCGCGCTGCGCTCGGTCCGCACTTCGTCGGCTTCAATACTGGTCGCTGGGACTACATCAACAGCGTGTCGGACGCGATGGCGTGGGACCCGGCGTTCGTCAATCCCAACATCGACGCGATCACGATGACCTACGGCTACATGCGGATCTACGAGGACCGCGTGCGCCGTGCCGTGAACACGCCTGACGCGAAGGGGCAGTACGCGTTGTGGCAAGGTGGCATGGAGCCGAACATCCCGGTCGGCTCGGAAGCCGGCGTCACCAGCGCGATGAAGCGGGCTGTTGCCGGCGGCGAGCGCGAACAACGCGAAGGGGCAAGCGGCAAATGGGTCGCCCACTGGAAAATGGTCCACATCGTCAGGCCGGTCTGGGAAAAGGCCGGCGAGGAGAATCAGCTCGGTCGGAGATTCTCGCCGCTCACTTATGGTCAGGCGGACGCAGCTGCCCTGATCCTGCTCGAGAACGCGCCGCGTACGATCCGCGGCGCGCGCGACCTGCTCAGCGTCGGCCTCCAGTACGGCAACGCATTCCTGCAGGGGCTGCAGGCCGCAGCGCTGAAGCCTGCCGACTTCTTTGGCAATGACGATGTGCTGTATTTGATGGAGGACATGGCCACCGGCGAGATCCGTTTGAGCATCCTGTGGGAGTGGCTGCACAAGGGCGCGTCACTGACGGCCGATGATGATATCGGGATCAAGGCGGGCGACACGTTCACGCGCGAACTGTTCGAGAAGCTCCTCGAGCAGGAGTACAACAAGCTGCAGAGCGCCAGCAACCGCGACGTGCATGACGTCTCGAAACGGACGACCATGCCGATCGCCCGTGAGATCGTGCAGACCTACGTCATGGACGAGGTCAAGTTACCCTGGTACATCGATCTGTTGAACATCAATCTCAACAACACCGACCTGAACGAGTCGAAGCGGCGAATCCGAACGCTGGCGGATGCGTTCCGCAAGGACGGTACTCGCATGACCGAGAACCTGGACTTCAGCGAGGTGTCGGCATAGAAGCGGATAAGCTACCCGTCCATGACTGGAACGCTGTCGTACCCCCTGGTAGCCGCACTGTTAGCATGTGGCGCGATGCCTCTCATGTCGCAGACCTGGCCCTTTCCCTGGCCAGAGGATCGCATCGCCCAGTACACCGCGCGACGCGCGTCGTCTCACATCGTCATCGACGGACGACTCGATGAGGCCGACTGGCGAGCCGCAGAACGCTCGCCGCGTTTCGCCGACCTCATTGCCGGCCGACCCGGTGTTCACGACACACGCGCCGCCGTGCTCTGGGACGACAACAACCTGTACGTCGGGTATTGGGTCGAGGAGCCTTTCGTCGAGGCGACTCTGACCGAGCGCGACGCGCGGATCTACACCAATAATGACGTCGAGCTGTTCATCGCGGGACGCGACGCGTACTACGAGTTCGAGATGAACGCGTTCGGTACGATCTACGAGGTCTTTTTCATCTGGGAAAACGCGTTTGAACCGGGCGGCTACGCGCGTCGACCTGAGTTTGATCGCTCGCGTCCAGGGGCGAGGCCGTTCAATGGTGTTGGCTTCAAGCAGCATCCGCGCGGTCCGCGACTCGGCTACTGGAACTGGGACATGCCCGGCCTCGAGACAGCGGTCCAAGTCGACGGAACCATCAACGACAACAAGGATCGTGACCGCGGCTGGACCGCTGAGATCCGCATCCCGTGGCGATCGCTCGAGCCCCTGGCCATGCCGGACGGGCGCGCACTGCCGCCGCGGGACGGCGATGAATGGCGCATGGATTTCTCGCGATTCAACCAAACAAAGAAGCGGCGCCGGCGAAAGATCCAGGCGGCTGGGCGTGGAGTCCGCACGGCGTGTGGGATTCGCACATCCCGGAGCTCTTCACCCGCGTGCGTTTCTCGACCGCGCCGCTGCGCGGCCGATAAGGTGCGTCAAAGCGTTTCAACCCCGGCGCAGACGCTCAACGACTGACCGGAAATGTTTCTTCCGGCCTCAGAGCACAGGAAGATCACCATCGCGGCGATGTCCTGCGGCGAAACCATCCGTCGAAGGGAAGCTTTCTCGCGGTACTGTCGCTCCATCTCCTCGTAACTGACACCGAATTGTTCCGCTCTCGCACGGATGACGCGCTCAATCCGCGGTCCTTCCACCGGCCCCGGCAGAATGGCGTTGACTGCGATCCCATCAGGCCCAAGCTCACGCGCGAGGCTCTCGGTGAAGCCGACGATGGCCCACTTTGAGGCGGCGTACGGCGTGCGAAATGGGTATCCGAGTCGTCCCGCTACCGACGACATATTCACGATCGTGCCGCGTCGGCTTTGCCGAAGCAGGGGCACAGCGAAGTGTGTGCAATAAAACTGGCCATCCAGGTTGACGGCTATCGTCCTGCGCCAGTCGGCAGGCGTCACCGATTCAACGGCCGCCGTTGGCCCGGCGATGCCGGCGTTGTTGACCAGCGCGTCGAGACCGCCGAGCTGCTGGCGAACATCCCCGAACAAACGCTCCACCTGGTCGACCTCGGCGACGTCGGTCACGCTGGTGGTCACGCCATGTTCGCGACGGGCGTCATCCAGCGCTGCCACGTCGATGTCGCAGATGTGCACGCGCGCACCATCACCGACGAGCGCGCGGACGATCGCTCGTCCAATGCCTGCTGCGCCCGCCGTGACGAGCACACGCGTTCCTTTTTGTAGGTGCCGATCGAGCATCCTCGCTACCAGATCTTCACCCGTTCCTCCGGTTTGATGAACAGCTTGTCGCCCTCCTTCACACCGAACGCGGTATACCACGCGTCCATGTTGCGTTCCGGAATCGACCCGCGCGCGGCAAACGGTGCGTGAGGGTTCGTGAGGATCTGATTGCGCAAGGCGTCCTCGCGCTGCATGCCTCGCCAGATCTGAGCGTGCGACATGAAGAACCGTTGATCGCCGGTGAACCCGTCGATGACCGGAGCTTCCTGCCCTTTCAGTGAAAGCTTGTACGCCGTGTACGCCATCTCCAGCCCACCGAGGTCGCCGATGTTTTCTCCCATCGTCAGGTCCCCCTTCACGCAGAGTCCCTCGAGCGGACAGAACGCGTTATAGAGCGCGCCAAGCCGTTTGGTCTGAGCGACGAATTTCTGGTTCGTATCCGGCGTCCACCAGTTGCGGATCTTGCCCGTTTGGTCGAATTCTCTCCCCTGATCGTCGAAGCCGTGACCCATCTCGTGTCCGATCACTGCTCCAATTGCGCCATAGTTCACCGCTGGATCGGCGTTGGGATCGAAGAACGGCGGCTGCAGGATCGCCGCAGGGAACGTAATCTGGTTCATGAGCGGATTGTAGTACGCGTTCACGGTCTGCGGGTTCATGCCCCACTCCGTTCGATCGACCGGCTGATTGAGCCGCGCCACCTGGCGATTCCAATCGAACTTGCGGGCGTTGCGAACATTCTCGAAAAGTTTCCCGGCATCGACGGAAAGGGCCGAGTAGTCGCGCCACTTCGAGGGATAGCCGATGCGCGGCTCGAAGGTGGCAAGTTTTTTCTGCGCTTCCGCCCGGGTCGCGTCGTCCATCCATGCGAGTGTTTTGAGCCGTTCCCCCATCGCCGTTCGCAGGTTGGCGACGAGCTGATCCATCTTGGTTTTGTTTTCTGGAGGAAAGTATTTCGCCACGTATGTTTCGCCGAGGCCTTCACCGATTTGCGCGTCGAGCAGGCGAACGCCCCGTTTCCAGCGGTCGCGCTTGACTTCCACGCCACGTAGCGCTTTCGAGAAGAAATCGAAGCTGGCATCGTCGAACGTCTTGGGAAGGTAAGCGGCGTAGTCACTGGCCAGATGGAAGATGAGGTATTTCTTCCACGTGTCGACCGGCTCTGTATCGAGCAGTTTCGCGCCGTCCTTCAATGCCGTCGTTTCGTTGACGACGAAGTGTTGAACGTCACCGAGGCTGGCAACCGGCAACATCGAATCCCAATCGACCGCAGGAACCATTTTCTTGAGACCGGGGCGATCGACCGGATTGTTCGTCGCTTTCACATCACGTTGCCGCTCCGGCTCCCAATGCACTTTTGC
>Ga0111539_10008831_pt1 | contig 12769 bp, 11 predicted proteins | sample RhiMethybrSRZTD1_FD_79667 | JGI IMG/M metagenome (GOLD analysis project Ga0111539, IMG submission 79667) | Populus rhizosphere microbial communities from Tennessee, USA - Rhizosphere MetaG P. TD hybrid SRZTD1 (version 2) (version 2) | ecosystem: Host-associated > Plants > Roots > Rhizosphere >...
AGAAGTACGAGTAAGAGAAGAAGAAAATGAGCCATGAAAGCAGGTTAAGACAAGTGCGTACGGGGATTGAAGAAGGAAATAAGGGGGGAAGAAACCCCCAAAAAAGGGGGGAACGAGTTCCCCCCTTGGTTTCGACGTTACTGAACCGGATATCCGGTCAATCCTCCAGGTGCCCTACTCGAGAACATCGAGTATCGAACGACAAAGTCCGGACCGCTGTAGTAGTCGTATCGGGAAGTCGCCGGTGACACGCCATTTGCGAAGGCTGAGTAGTTCAGATTACCGCCCGACAGGGTAATCGTGAACGCGTAACCGTTAAAATTCGGGTTGTCATAGCGGTCATCCAGCAACCGTGCTGTGATGAGATCGCCCATCGTTCCATAGTTGCCGTTCGTCGAAGAGTAGCTGACCTGCGCCGTATTCAGATTCCGCATGTTTGCCACTGCGGCTGATTCGTTCGACGCCTGCCGTGATCGCAGAAGGCTCGGGATCGCGATCGTCGCAATGATCAGGATGATCGCAATCACAATCAAAAGTTCTAGTAACGAGAAGCCATTCGTCTTGTTCAAGTTACCCCCAAATGTCGCTGGGCCGCACTTCTCCCGTAGTCTTTACGAGAGGGGAAAGTGAAACCCGAAAGGTTGGAGAGGAGACGCGTCCCTCGTCTCCTCTCCGGGCCTCACGACAAATCCGTGTTCTTACTGAACGGATCTGCCGGACTGACCGGTAGGAGCCAACGTCGCAGTCGTCGAATACCGCACGACGGCGTCCGGAGTACTGTAGTACCCATAACGGCCGGTGTTCGAAGAAGCCGGGTTGGCTGTAACCGTATAGTCCTGTTTCAAGGCGTCGAGCACGATCGAATAGGTGTACCCTGCCTTGGTGCCCGTAAACGTGTCGTCAACCAGCTTGGTGGCGATCAAACCTGCCATGTCGCCATAGCTACCAGCCGCTGAGGACAGATAAGTGACTTGCGCTGTATTGATCGTTCGCACGTTTGCGACCGCAGCAGACTCATTGGCCGCCTGGCGCGAACGGAGCAAGCTCGGGATCGCGATAGTGGCAATGATGAGAATGATCGCAACGACGATCAAAAGTTCCAACAGCGAAAATCCTTTGTTATTGTTCTTCATTCCATTCCCTCCGTGAAATTCGAATCTCATGAGTAAGAAACCAACCGGTCACTTGCCTTACAAGGAACGTAAGGCGATGCCATCCTTTGCAATCCCGAGACCAGTAGGGGGGCGATTGAAAACAAAGGGGATGTATGGGGGCGAGTCCGCAAAAAGTAACAAACTTTGTCACTCGCCCTAACGAAAAAGGTTATTTCGCTCCCCTGCCGGGGGCGGCAGCGGACCACCGGGTGTCGATGGGCTTGGCTGGATCCGCCGTAATCTGCAAATCCGCACAATGATGGTAAGAAAAATCACCATCGCGATTCAGGCCGTGTTCCGCCATGAATTGAATGATCTGCAGGGTGCACTTCTCGCAGTTGATATTCGGAATGTCGACATCCGTCTCGAACACCTCTTCTCCGCGTGCCGTGTGCGCAAAGAGGCCGTCCGCCAGGATTGGCGGCCGAGCGGGGTTTTGAATAACGGCCGAAACGGACATCGGCCCTCGCGCACCCTCTTTCGTCGTCACTTCAGGATCCTTGGGGAGTTCTGCCCTCGAACTCACCGCAAGCGCAACGCGGTAATGGCCCGGATGGTGGACTGTCTCCTGAATCTTCAAGTGCAGTTTCGTGCCGCCCCGAATCTTCGTTACGGCAGCGGATGGCGTGCCAGGATTGGCAGAAGTTCCGCCGCACGGCGCCATCTTTTGCGGATCTCCGTTCGTTGCCTCGTTCAGCCATGATGCGGGCTCGAGCAATTTGAAGTGAGCCGCCGTGAATGGCGCGAATGCCGCAGTTGCGAGGAGCGCCGTCGCTATCAAGTACGCCAGATGTCTCATGTTAAACCTCCGTTCAGTGCAAGGAATCATAGAAGGGCATTTCAGTACAACAGCTTTGTCCTTCCTTCGTCAAAAACCGGGGCCCTGGGCGGCAATCGCCAACCAAAAAGCCAAAAACAATCGACATGTCGTGGTGTTAGAGTGTGCCCATGTTCGATCGTCTGGGCATCCGGGACCGTCATGAACTCCTCGTTTGGCTCTGCCTCGTTCTTCTGGTTGCCATAACGCCCGCAGGCAAGGAATCGACGCAACCCCTGGTTCTGTGGATGTATCGAACGCTTCTTCTCGTTCTCATCGCTTCGTACTTCCTTTGGACGGACAGATCCCGATTACAGCGCCTGCCTTTGTACTTCTTAGCCGCACTCACGATTGTGGCGGGCGTCATGGCGATCTCCGTTTTGCGGTGGGATGGATCGTCATTTGAGGGATGGTATGTCTTTTACGAGAACATCCTGTTTATCGCAGCCTTCGTTGTACTGGCTCACGGCGGAAAAGCGCGATCCACTGCATGGAAGCACGGAATACTTGCTGCTGTCGTTCTCATCAACGTTGCCTATATCGCTGGAACACTGATCATCGGCAAGCGTCCGTTGCTGGGGCCCTTTGTGAATCCGAATTATCTCGCGTCCTTTGTGCTGCCGGGAATCGCGGTGTGCGCGGCAGTCGTGCTGCTGGGATCTTCAAAGGCTCTGCGAATTGCCGCGGCCGCGGCAGGACTATTCCTCTATTACGGCATCGGGCAAGCATCATCACGCGGGGCAACTCTCGCCGGGCTGGCGCTGCTCAGTCTTGCGGCGTACCGTGCGGCGCGCCGGCGCGGAGTTTCGATCGCGTGGATGGCGTTGGCCGCAGTGGTCCTGTTGACGATCACTATCAGCGTCAATACCGCGCTTGTTCAGAAGTTTCTCGATCGCGGCGGCAGGGACCCGTACAACTATCAGCGAGGAAGCATCTGGGTGGGAACGCTGAGGATGATTGCAGACCATCCTGCCATGGGTACCGGACTCGGATACTTTTCCTACATTTCGAAAGCCTACACGCCTCCGGTCGAGGCGACTGTTGCCCGGTACCGTCGCTTCGCAAACATCGCGCACTCCGAATACCTGCAGTACGTCGCAGAGATTGGAGTTCCGGGAGCGTTATTGCTCTTCACGCTGGGAGGAGGCCTCTTGCTGCTGGCCTGGCAGCGTGCGCAGAACATGGAACCTTCGAACGCCGTGATTCAGGAGTCTGCTTTGCTGGCGGCAACAGGGCTGTGCGTTCACGCGCTGGTCGACAACAACTGGACGGTTCCTGTTATGGCTGCAGGTCTCGCTGTCGTCAGCCAGGCGGATTTGCTTCCGTCTGCCGGCGACGCGATTACACGGCGCAACGTACCTGTCATTTGGCGTCACGCGTTTGCGCTACTGTTCCTCGGTGTCTGGATAGACTCCGCGGTCATCCCGGCCATCGGCTTCCACTTTAATGAAGTCGGTCATTTTGCCCACGACGCGGATGACTTCAAAGAAGCCGTCCGGAATCATCGACTGGCCCTCGCCACATTGCCGACGCATCCCGTGATCCTCGACAATCTCGGCCTCGTCTACCTGGACGAATTCATCAAGACTCACGAACCCGACTATCTGGACCGGGCCGAAATCCTCTTTTCGCAATCGATGGCGGTAAATCCACGGTTCGATGTCCCGGCAGGACATCTGGAATCTACCCTGGTGATGCGGCTGACTCAGGATCCGCAAAAGGATCGACTGATTCATAAAAAAATTGTGGATGTAGATCGGGCCTCGATTGCAGCGAACCCCTTCAATCCGTTCATTCGAAAAAATCTGGCAGAAGCTCTCTACAATCTCGGGGATCGCAATCAGGCGTGCGAAGAATTGCTCAAGGCCATCGAAATCGAACCCAACTACGTACCCGCCTATTTTCGATTGGCGAACTGGTACGACGAAGCGGGCAGAACCGAAGAGGCCTCGAACGTTCGAAACAAGGGAATCCAGGTTGCGAATTTCTACAAGGACTACAAGTCTCTAGACCCGTTTGACTATCTTTTGCTTGGGAGACCCCAGGCCTCGATCCAGCCATGAAACATAAGAACATCGTGATCGGCATGGCCTTCGCGGCGCTCTTCTTCGCGATATTGCTCCCTCCGGAGGCATACCCGGACGGGAAACTCGCCGTTATTCTGTGCGCGACATTTGCGTTCTTTATCTCTCTCAATGAACGACGCATCCACCCGTCGTATCTCCACGCAGGTTTAGCGCTGTTCGGTTTCCTTCTCGCTCACACGGCTTTTGTGTCTGTCGACGTCTTCAGGTCTTTGGAATTCATCTCGATGATGTGGGCTTACTACTGTCTCTTCGGATTTTTCCTTTACGCGGGATTCGAGCCCCTCAGACCGTTCGCTGTCTGCATGGTTGTCCTGTCTGTGATCGTTTCGGGTTACGGCGTGTATCAGTACTTCTGGGGTTTCGATCAACTCTATGATTACGCGTTCTACGCCAGTACCAAGCAACTGGTTCAGACTCGGGCCCTGGATCGTGTGGCGTCGGGCCGCGTGTTCTCCACGCTGGCACTGCCGGGAACGTTATGGGGCTTCTTGACGGCCGCCTTGCCCCTTCATGCGCTGCTCTGGAAGGACAACCGTTGGATAAAGCTGGCGCTGTCGGCGAGTGTTGGCCTGTTGCTGCTGACCGGTCTGCTGACCCGCTCTTTTGGCTTTCTCGTTGGATTGTTTGTACTCGCAGCCACCTGGTTGTGGATGCGCCATCGGCAACTGGCCTGGCGATTGGCGCCTCTCGTCCTCGTGCTGGCGGTAATCGGCGGCGCTTTTTATTCGATGCGTAAGGGCGGCATCGCAGAAGCGAATCCTTTCGTTCTGCGAGCAAAGAACTGGGTTTCCGCGTGGTCGATCTTCTCTGCCCACCCGATGGGGGTGGGCCTGAACAATTACGGAATCGCCTATTCCCAGCATATGCTGCCCAACGCTAACGAAACGCAGTACGCGCACAACACGCCGCTGCAGCTGCTCTCCGAACTCGGATATCCGGCGTTGATCCTTGGTGCGGTCCTGTGGTTACTGGCGATTCAGGCATGGCGCCGGGGCAGGTTTCGAACCGTCTCGCCTTATGTCGCTCTCGCGATAATCGTGTGGAGTACTCACAATCTCATCGATATCAATGTGTACTTCCCCAGCCTCGGAGTTATCGGTGCGATACTGCTCGCCCTGGCGCTGAGGCAGGAGCCTTCGGCAGCTCCACAATTCACCACCAGAATGGGATCCACGGCAACAATCGCGGTCGGCGTCACGGTGCTTCTCTTCTCCACGCTCACCATGATCTCGACCGAACTCCAGCATCGCGCTCAAATCGAATACGACGAAAACAGGCTGGGCGCGGCGTCGGCCACGCTGGAGCAGGCGCGCGTTATCATGCCGATGAATTCAAGCCTCTTTCACGACTACGGCGACATTAACCTCGCGTTGTATCACCGTCGCAAGGATGTCCGGTTGCTCGAGGCCGCAACCGCGTCTTTCCGGCAGGCCATCGCGCTCAGTCCGGAAAAAGTAGGACCGCATATCGGATTGGGGCTGTGCCTTTCCAGTGCCAGTCGAGTGGACGAAGCACTCGAGGAAATTCGTCTTGCCAAACGGCTTCAGCCGGATAGCCGGCAGGTCGAGGCTATCTCTCGACTGATGGAAAAGAGAAACGCTCGGGCGAGCAAGTAGAGAATTCGTCAACGTCACCGAAATTCCTGACCTGATACAATACGCGGCCATGAAATCGCTGGCCGTCGTTCTGTCACTCGTTGCATTGCTTCAACAGCCTCCGGTGCAACCGGGACCGCATGTCCAAAAGCTCGTCGTCACGGTTACCGACAATGCGGGACGCTACATCGTGGATCTGAAGCCAACGGATTTCATCGTGGAAGAAGGCGGCGTACAGCAGAAGATCACAGATTTCAGGGAAGGTGCGGACACCCCGATCAGCCTGGGCATCCTCGTCGACAAGAGCACCAGCATGAGACTGCCTCTCTACGTTGAAGGCCAGCAGTACGTGCCCGCGGCTCTGATCGCGGCGACCCGCATTGGCCGCGCTGTCGTGAAGATGATGAAACCCGAAGACGAGTTCATCCTGATGACCTTTGACGAGAAAGTGCAGGTCAAACAGACCTTCACCCAAGATCGAAAGAAAATCGAAGATCAACTGGAGAAGCTGCGTGAAGTCGGAAACGCCACCCATCTCTACGAGAGCGTCGCAACGGCCCTTGAACGCATGAAAAAGGCAAGGTATGCGCGTCGAGCTCTGGTCGTGATTACCGATGCCTACGACACCAGCGGGAAACAACTGGACGATCTTCGATCGAAGATTGCCGAACAGGAAATCCAGGTGTTCACCTGCGGCTTGCGCGCCGTATTTGAGCAGGTGCCGGATCCTGCCGCAGAACCGTTGTTTCAGCTCGTGCTGCGCGCCTTCTCTGTCGACACCGGCGGGATGGCTCTGGTTGTGGATCTTCCGGAACTACAGAATGCCCTGACGGTCGAAACGTTGATTGCGTTCTCGCAGATTATGGCTATTGAACTTCGTGGCCAGTACACGTTGGGTTACAGCACCGAGCAGACCGGATCGCTGGCCAGCCGGTTTGTGCGCGTCCGGTCTCCACGGCCCGAACTTCGTGTGCGTATGCGAAGAGATGCAGAAATCCCTGCAAGAGCGCCGTCAAAGTAGCACGTCCGGGTTAGCGCTGCCTGGCGTAGTAACCGGCTTTGGTCCAGGCATTCAGCTTGGGTGAGTCTGCCGACGAATCCACTTTCACCTTGAGCCCACGGCGCTTTCCATCCGGCAGCCGCGGAGACTTGAATCCCAGCAGATACTGCGTCTTCAGCCCCCGTGCAACTTCTGCCATGAGTGCTTCAACGGCTCGGGGCGCATTGGGCACGCTGTGCATCCGCCCGCCCGTCATCATAGCGAGGTCCCCCAATACGTTGGCATCGCGGTGAACCATTTCCGAGTCCGCGTCGGATATTTCGTCGGAAACAAACAACGAATAGACCTCAACGTTTTGCTTGAGCGCGAAACTCTTCAGCATCGCGTCGGTAGTTCGTTTGTTATTGTCGCTGCAACAGCGATCTCCGCCGGAGGTGATGACTACGAGCAGCTTTCGCGGGTTCGCCGCCTCCTTGATCACAGCAAGACCGACATACACGGCGTCATAGAGAGCAGTCTCGCCGATGGTGGGGTAACGCAGAGGAAGGTTCTTCACATCCGTCGTGAAGCTCGCGACGACGTCGGGCAAATCCCCCATGCGTACAACGAAGAATTCGTCGCGTGGATCCTTGTTGCGCAGGAAGCTGTGCGCAGCCTCTTGAAGGACATTGACCTTATCGTTAGTCTCCATGCGTGCACTGTCATCGAAGATGAAGCCCACCGTGATGGGGCGGGAATCCTCCCAGAAATAGGTGAGCTTTTGTTCCTCACCATCCTCGAAGACATGAAACCGATCAAGAGCAATGCCCTTCACGGAATTGTTTCCAGGACCGGTAACGGAAACATTCAACAGGACGGTGTCGAGGTCGGTCAACGCCGGCGGCTGGGTCGGGATTACCGTACCGGTATCCGGCGAGAAAACCCCACGGCCCGCGGCGTTTCCGGCACCAAGTCCGGGGGCGCCCCGTTGGGCGGGAGCCGTCAGGCTGCTCAGCGTTAGCGTCGACAAAATCGCAACGGAGGCGAGAAAAACTCTAAAAACCATCAGCGCGTGATTATGTCAGTGTGAAGATGTTTTCGCCACGGATTACACGCGTCCGCAAAAGCGGCGCGAGCGGGGGTGACCCTTGGAAAACCTTGCAGGGATGCGTTGAATCGCCGACTTGACCTCATGTTATTCTTCGGCTCGTGAAGAGCGAACTGCCACGAATCAGCGTCATCACGGCGTCGTACAATCAAGCGAATTTCATCGAGCAGACCATTCTCTCCGTTCTGGATCAAAACTATCCCAACCTGGAATACATCATCATCGACGGGGGGTCGACCGACGGCAGCGTCGACATCATCAAGAAATACGAAAGCCGTCTCGCTTACTGGGTGTCCGAGAAGGACGGAGGCGCTTCGGACGCGCTCAGAAAAGGGTTTGATCGCGCCACCGGTTCCATCTTCGCCTACCTCAACTCCGACGACTACTACATGCCCGGCTCTCTGCATCACGTTGCGGACGTCTTTCAGAAAACCGGCGCCGACGTCGTCTACGGTGACATGTACTGGGTCGATCAGGAAGGCAAGGTTGTCGCAGAACGACGGCAGACGCCGCTGACACGCCTTGGCATCCTCTATGGCGGATCCGATTTTTCTCAGCCGTCCACGTTCTGGACGAAAGATGCGTATCGAAGAGTAGGGGGGTTCGATCCGGCATTTCAATTTGCCTTCGATCTGGACCTGTTCGGTCGAATCATGGCGAGCAAGGGAAAGTTCGTTTTCACAAGGCGTTTTCTTTCCAGCTTTAGAATGCACTCGGGCCAGAAGACTCATCTGATCAACCATGTCGGCTGCAGTGAAACCAAAATCGTTCGAGAACGGTATGCTCGCTTCCCGGCAAAATCGTTATCCGGCGCTGTCCTCCGCAATGTTGCGCGTATACAGCGGATCGCCTGGTACATCCGGCAGGGCGATTTCCTATGGCTCATTGGCCGGATTCCCGATCGACTGTTGTCTCACACCACCGCTGCGGAGTCGGCAGGCCCACGATCGAAATGGATGGGATGAAGATTTGTTTCTACAGTGGCGTTCGCCGTCCGGAAGATTTCGACAAGTATTCGTGGTATCGCACGGACGTTGAAATCCTCACGGCGCTGGGTTTTTCCGTTCACGCTTCGAAGCGCCCACTCGACGTTTCGCTAAAGTCCGACGCTTACTTCGCATGGTGGCCCACATCCGGATTCCTTCCGATGTTGCTCGCAAAAGCCCGTCGAAAACCGTTTCATCTCATCGCCGGTGGCGATGATGTGGTGACGGAGTATCCGAACTTTGGATTCTGGGAGCGCAGGCCTGTAATCCGTCAGATCATCCGGAATACCGTGCGTCAGGCCGATCATGTGATCGCGGTGTCGCAGCATGCTGCCCAGCAGGTTCGCGCGCTGGGCGCGGAAAATGTGTCGGTGGTCTATAACGCGATTGACGTCGAGACGTATTCGCCCGGAACGAGGTCCGAAACGCGTGACTTCGTTTGCATTGTCGCGAATCTCAGTTCCTACTATCTAAAGCGCAAGCCTGTGGCAACGTTGATCCGGGCTCTTCCGCAAGTCCTCGTCCGCCATCCAAAGGCCAGGCTTCTGCTGATCGGGAAACTGGGCGAGGGCTCAGACCAACTTCGTGATCTCGCGGCACGCCTCAGGGTTTCCGACGCCGTCGTATTTCTGGGCTCGGTGTCGACTGAAGAGAAACTCAAATTGCTGAAGACGGCCTTTGGTTATGTCCAACCCACAACGCATGAGGCTTTCGGCGTCGCTATAGCCGAAGCGATGAGCTGCGGACTTCCGGTCGTTACCAGTCCGGTCGCCGCTGTTCCGGAAGTTGTAGGAGACTGCGGTCTGTTTGCAGATCCACAAGACGACTCCGCGTTTGCCTCACAGATCGTGCATCTCCTGGACAATCCGGAACTGGCGGCGAAAATGGGTGAACGTGCTCGAAGCCGCATCGTCGAAAACTTCTCCGTGGAGCAGCGGCAGAAAGGTTTTCAGCGGATTTACGCTTCGATCCCCTATTTCTCCATGTAATGTTGTTGGGCATGGCTGGGCCCGTACTCGTCACGACATATCCTTTCGGACAAATCGACCGCGACCCGATAGCTCTTCTGGAAACCACGGGCGTCTCCTATACGCTGAATCCGGTAAAACGACGGCTCAAGGAAGAAGAGCTTGCCGAAATCATCGCGCCATACGAGGCATTGATCGCGGGAACGGAGCCAATCACCGAATACGTCCTTCGCAAAGCAACACATCTACGGTTAATCGCGCGAGTCGGGATTGGCCTCGACAGTGTGGATCTTGCAACGGCTAGAGAGAGAGGCATCGCCGTGACATACACTCCGTCGGCACCCTCTCCCGCCGTCGCCGAGCTTGCAATCGCCCAGATGCTGGCCTTGCTTCGGAAAGCGCCTCTCGCAGATGACGAGATTCGCAGAGGCACATGGCACCGGCACATTGGACGCAGACTCGGCTTGATGACGGTGGGAATCATTGGTGTCGGACGGATCGGCCGGCTACTGCTCGGTCATCTGCAAGGCTGGAGCCCGCGAATCCTCGTCAACGATCTGAAGGTGGACGAAGGGCTTGCACAACAGACTGGTTGTATCTGGACGGATGTTGAAACAATTTATCGTGAAGCCGACATCATATCCCTCCACGTGCCGCTGACTCCCCGAACGCGAGGCATGATTGGCGAACTTCAACTGTCCAGGCTCAAAGAAGGCGCCATTCTTATCAACACGGCGCGGGGAGAACTGATTGACGAGATCGCCCTCGCAGCCGCTTTGCGTGCTCGCCCGGATCTGTCGGCTGCAATCGATGTCTTCGCGGAAGAACCCTATCGAGGAGAACTGACCGGACTTCAGAACTGCCTCTTGTCCGCGCATATGGGATCGGCCACGCGCGACTGCCGCCTCCGCATGGAACTTGAAGCAGCTCAGGAAGTTGCACGCTACTTCAAAGGTGAAACCTTAGCTATCCCCGTACCTGAAGACGAATACCTGATCCAGGCTTCCAGCAGGACATGACAACGTTACTCTCGATACTCGCGTCCGATATTCTTCCGATCTTTGCAATCGCCGCGATCGGCTTCTTGCTGGAGCGACGGTTGCCCGGAAGCGTGAAGACACTTTCGGCAATCACCTTCAACGCGCTATCGCCGTGCCTGATCTTCGACCAGCTTGTGACTTCCAAGCTTAGGGGTTCCGAAGTCGGACGGATGGCCATCTATTGCGTCCTTCTGATGCTCATCATGGGCGTGCTCGGACGCCTGTGCGCAATGGGATTGGACCTGGATCGCCGGACACTCAGCAGTTTTCTCCTTGTTGCGATGTTTTCAAACAGCGGCAACTACGCGTTGCCTCTTATTCTTTTTGCGTTTGGAACAGACGCTCTTGCGTATGCCAGCGTGTACTTCGTGACGTCCGCGATTCTCATCTATACCGTGGGCGTTTTCATCGCTGCGAGCGGCGGTCAGGAAGTTCGGCGGGCGTTGAGGGGCATATTGCGCGTACCCGCACTCTACGCGCTCGCCGCAGCTGGAACGATTGTCATCCTCAAGATCACCCCACCTCTGGCAGTCATGCGTCCCGTATCCATGCTGAGCGGCGCAGCGCTCCCGGCAATGCTGCTCATCCTGGGAATGCAACTTAAACGCGCCGTCGCTCCAAATCGGCCCATTGTCGTCGGGGTCGCCGTCGTTCTTTCGTTGTTTGTGTCCCCGGCTATCGGGGTAGGCCTGACATGGTTTCTGGGATTGTCGGGAGCTGCACGATCCGCCGCAATCGTTCTCGCTTCGATGCCGGCCGCAGTGGTGACGACAGTTCTTGCTCTGGAATTCGATCTCGACTCGAGCTTCGTGACCAGCGTTGTATTCATCTCCACATTGCTGAGCCCGATCACGCTTGTTCTTCTGATTGCCTATCTGAAGACGTCCTGAGTCACTTCAGGATCGGGCCACTCTGGTCCTTTCGCGATGGGCTGCGCAGCAGCATCCACAGTCGACCGGACTCGGGCAAAGGTTCGCAAGGTTTCGGGTATGCGAAGAGGTGCGAGCATCGACTTGACGAGAATGATTCCGATCTCGCGCGTCTGAGAGGAAAGAAAACACGAAAGGACAACAGCCAGTCCATAAGACAGCAGCGTTGCCAGCGCCGCGCCATAGCCCTGATACGCAGGAATCAAAAAAAGATTCAGGACGATATTGCTGACGGCGCCGATCGCTGTCGTCCAAAACTGAAAGCGCGTCAGCTTGTGAATGACCAGCCACCGCACCCGCATCGTCTCAATGAAAACGAAAATCCCCGCCCAAACGTGAATCACAAGAATCCCCGCCGACGGCAGATACTCCTCGCCATAAGCCAGCGAGACCAGCGGAACCGAGAACAACGTGACCGGCACCGCAATCAGGATAGCGATCCAGGCCAGCCCATCCGACGTGACTTGAATAACCTGTCGGAAGAAATTCTGGTCACGGCTTTCCGCCTTGATGAGGTAAGGAAAGAACAGCCCTGCCAGGACGACCGGAATGAAATAGAACATCTCTGAGATGCGAACAGCAGCCGAATAAATGCCCACATCTGTTCGCGACGCCATCTTCCCCAGCATGACGATGTCGATCTTCATGTAGATGACCACGGCCAGGGCGGAAAAGAACAATGGAACGCCTTCGCTTATGAATTTGCGGATTAAGAGGTAGTCGGGTCGCCATTGCGAGGTCTGAAATCCCGAACTGCGGTAGGCGATGACGAAGAAGACAGCGGTCAAAAACGCTTCGACTGGAACGAGCCATACAAACCAGAACAGACCCAGCCCCGCAAGAATCAGCCCCAGCCGAGTCAAACCGATCAGCACGGATGTGAGGCTGCGCGCGATCGCGATCGGCCGCATCCGAACGTTGGATTCGAACCAATGCGTGATTGTCTCGAACGGCCCGAACAAAAGAGCAATGGAGAACACCAGGATCATCTGCCTCAGAACATCTCCATCACCGAGGAGCCACGACGTGAAATTAAGAAGGACAATACCCGCAAGGCTTGCGGTCATTCTCAAGGCGAAGGCAGAGCCCAGAATACGCGACTGCTG
>Ga0111539_10008832_pt1 | contig 12768 bp, 13 predicted proteins | sample RhiMethybrSRZTD1_FD_79667 | JGI IMG/M metagenome (GOLD analysis project Ga0111539, IMG submission 79667) | Populus rhizosphere microbial communities from Tennessee, USA - Rhizosphere MetaG P. TD hybrid SRZTD1 (version 2) (version 2) | ecosystem: Host-associated > Plants > Roots > Rhizosphere >...
CGCTGCCGAAGCGGAGCGATGGCGCTGAGATCGTCTTCACTGGCGGTGCGGACGAGCAGCTCGAGGCTATCTAGATTGTGCGCGGCCTGATCGAGGATTGCCGACAATTCCGGATCGCGCTGCATGGGTGCCCCCTGTGGCAAGAGAACCGGGTGAACGGCTGAGGTCGTGATCGTCGCCGCTCGATCGTAGATGCAAATGGCCTGACCATCGTCAAAAATCGACCTCCGACCCGGTGCGCGACGTCCCCGATTCAAGGGATACCGGCTCCTCGCTGAGGATAGCCGCGGTCACGCCGGCCGACGTTTCTCCCGCGAACGCGCGGCGGCCGGTCACCATCGCATACAGGACCGCGCCGAAGCTGAAGAGATCGGAGCGCGCGTTGGCCTCTTTGCCTTCGAGCTGCTCCGGCGACATGTACTCCAGCGTGCCGGCGAACGCGCCAGGGATCGTCTGTGTTGCCGTCGCTGTGTCGCGAAACGACATCGCTGCGAGAGGTGCGAATCGCGCGATGCCGAAATCGAGCAGCTTCACGCCCGAGGGTGTCAGCATCACGTTTGCCGGTTTCAAGTCCCGATGCACGAGACCCGCGCGATGGGAGGTCTCGAGCGCGCCGGCGATCTGACCTCCCACTCCATGGTTTGTCCGAGGGAGAGTGGGCCGCGTCGGAGCCGCTCCGCCAAGGTTTCACCCGCGAGAAGCTCCATGACGAAGTAGTCCCTTCCGTCTTCGGATCCGACATCGAATTCGCCAGTAACACCAGCGCGCCGCCGGCCGCCGCAGCGTCGAGGAACGACGCTCACACACGACGGCGGTGCCGCTGCAGCTCAGCATCAGCCGTCGAGGACGGAAGTTGTGCTCATGATCATGACCGGGTACTACCGTAGCCGCCGTACAAACCTCAAGCGCCCGTGGATCCGTCGCGTGACATCGCGCCAGCCGCAAGGATACACTTCGACTTCCCATGATAGCTGGCCGATCGCTTGCGCATTATACCGTGCTCGAAAAACTGGGCGAGGGCGGCATGGGCGTCGTGTACAAGGCCCGCGACGCGCATCTGGACCGCATCGTTGCAATCAAGGTGCTGCCGACGCACACCGTTGCCGATCCCGAGCGCCGGCGGCGCTTCGTGCACGAAGCGAGAGCCGCCTCGGCGCTCAACCACCCTCACATCGTCACCATACACGATATCGACAACGTGGACGGCGTCGACTTCATTGCGATGGAGTACGTCGACGGCCAGACACTCGCGCAGCGCCTCGCCCAGAATCGGCCGGACATCCACGAGGCCTTGACCTACGCCGTTGAGATCAGCGACGCACTGGCTGCCGCCCACCGCGCCGGCATCACTCATCGCGACCTGAAACCGGCTAACGTCATGGTCAACGGCCAGGGACTTATCAAAGTCCTCGATTTCGGCCTGGCCAAGCTGACAGAGTCCGCTCAACTTCAGCCGGCGGCATCGACGCGATCCGTGACACCGCAAACCGCCGAGGGTGTCGTCGTCGGCACCGCGGCATACATGTCCCCGGAGCAAGTCGAGGGGCAGCCGGTGGACGCGCGATCGGACGTCTTCAGCTTCGGCGCGGTGCTCTACGAGCTGCTGACGGGACGACGCGCGTTTCAGGGGCACTCGGCGATCTCGACAATGTCGGCGATTCTGCGCGATTCGCCCACGGCCTTACGAACTGTTCGAACCGATGTGCCGGCGGATCTCGAACGCGTGCTCAATCGCTGCTTGGAGAAGAATCGAGAGGCTCGCTATTCCTCTGCCGTGGAGCTTCATCGCGACCTCCGCACGTGCCAGATGCGGCACGAGGCTGGTGAGATCGGCGCGAAGTCGCTCCTGCGTCGACCACGCATTGTCGTTCCCGCCGCCGTGATACTGCTTGCCGCCCTTGCTGCGCTCGGGTCGTTCTGGCAAAAAAGCAGACGGGTCACATGGGCACTCGACGTTGCCCTGCCCGAGATCCAGCGCCTCCTGGACAAACGCGACTACGCGACGGCATTCCGAATCGCCAACGAGGCACAAGCCTACATCCCCACAAACCGCAGGCTGGCAGAGCTCTGGCCGGAGATTTCCGCCACGCTGTCGATCACGACCAGCGTGCCCGGCGCGGACGTGCGCTTCCGTGAGTACACCGGCGACAGTCAGTGGCAATTCCTTGGGCGCTCGCCGATAACAGACGCCCGAGTACCACGGGGTCTCAAGCGATGGCAGATCGTGAAAACAGGGTTTCAGACGGTCGAAGCCGCGGCTTCGGTAGAATCCGCGAGACCGATCTTGCGATCGACACTTCAATTCACGCTGGACAAGGACGGCAGCCTTCCGGCGGGCATGGTGCGGGTGCCCGGCGGAGAGTTCCAGATCTGGATAACCGGTCTCGATCACCTGGCTCCCCCGCCACTGGACGATTTCCTCATCGACAAGTACGAGGTTACGAACAAGCAGTTCGCTGAGTTCGTAGCCAAATGTGGTTATCGAACACGAGGATTCTGGAAACATCCCTTCGTGAAAGATGGCCGCACGCTGGACTGGCAGGAAGCGGTCTCCGCGTTTCGCGATTCCACCGGCAGACCTGGACCGGCAACGTGGGAAGGTGGTGCTTATCCTGCCGGACAGGACGACTTTCCAGTGACGGGTGTGAGCTGGTACGAAGCCGCCGCCTACGCCGAGTTTGCGGGCAAGACCCTGCCGACGATCTACCACTGGAATCGCGCCGCCTGGTCACAGGCGGGTGTGGGAGGGGCAACGCCTATCGTGCTGTCGAGTAATTTCGGCGGCCGCGGACCTGCGTCCGTCGGGACGAACGCAGGCATGAATCCGTTCGGCACCTACGATCTCGCTGGCAATGTGAAGGAATGGACCTGGAACGCTGCCGATCCGGGAGGCGCGACCCGCTACATCCTGGGCGGCGCCTGGAACGAACCTGTCTACATGTACAACGATCCCGACGCTCAGCCGGGCTTCAGCCGGCTCGCGAACTACGGATTTCGTTGTGTCAAGAACATTTCCACGTCCAACGACACATTGCGTCGACCGCTGTTTGCCGCCCGGCGCAACTACGACACCGAGACCCCCGTCAAGGACGAGTCGTACCGCATTTACCGCAGCTTCTACCAGTACGATCGAAACAAGCTCGATCCCGTCGTCGAGTCGAGCGATGACAACCCGCCGCATTGGAAGATGGAAAAAATCAGCTTCAATGCCGCGTACGGGAACGAGCGACTAACGGTGTACGTTTTTCTTCCCCGCAACGCCAATGCGCCGTATCAGCCCATTCTCTATTTTCCTGGGTCGGGAGCGCTTCGCGCCCGCTCCTTCTCCCAAGTCGTGCAACAAAACGGCCTCGAGGTGGATTTCATTGTGAGAAGCGGACGGGCACTGATCTACCCCATTTACAAATCCACGTACGAGCGCGGCGACGGCCTGCTTTACGATCGTCCGAATCTCACGAGCGGCTATCGGGAACACGTTATCGCCTGGTACAAGGATGTGGCCCGAACCACAGATTACCTAGCTACCCGCAAGGACATGAACCTTGAGCGACTCGGCTACTGCGGATACAGCTGGGGATCGACGATCGCGCCCATCGTGCTCGCTCTAGAAGAACGCATCAAGGCATCGGTGCTCATCATTGGCGGGTTCTGGCAGCAGCAGGGACCTCCGGAGGTCGAAGATATCAACTTCGCGCCTCGTGTGAAGAGCCCCGTCCTCATGCTGAACGGCAAATACGATTTCGTCTTTCCAGTTGAGACCTCGCAGGTTCCAATGTTCCGGCTGCTCGGAACATCGGAATCCGACAAGCGTCATCTGCTCTTCGACTCGGGACACTCCATCCCAAGAAGGGACTTGATCACGGAAACGCTGCAGTGGTTTGATCGCTATCTGGGCCCGGCCGCGAGATAAGCGACTCCGACGCGCGAACGCCACGCAGGCAGCGCGGGATCATGACACGATCCCGCGAGCTCGCCTGTAGCCGGGAGAAACCTCGCCTCAAAACGTGCACGTATCGTAGTTCTGCACGATCTGCTGATCGAATGTTTGATCCAGCCCATCGACGCCGTACTGCCGCGTCCGCGTGCCGCCGCGGCGGACCATGATCGCACTGGCCACCGTCGGCGGCAAAGCTTGTTCGCCTGCCCGGCTGAATGCTAGCATTGTGCTAGCACTGGAGCAAATATGCCCACCCTGACCATTCGGAACGTACCCGCCAAAGTCGTTCGCTCGCTCAAGGCGCTCGCTCGACGCCGGCGACGTTCGATGGAGCAGGAGATCCGGGAGTTGCTGGAGGCTCATGTCGCCGAACGGCGCTCAGTGCTCGAGCAGATCGAGGCGGGATGGGGCCGGCAGGTGCGCCGTCCGACGGCCGCCGAAGTCGATGCCTGGATTGGAGTCGGCCGACCGTGAACGCGGTGGTCGACACGAACGTGATCGCCTATTTCCTGCTCGGCACAGCTCGGTTTATCGACGAAACGCGAGATTTCATGATGGCGCTCCGGGAGGGATGGGCGCCGGCCGTCTGGCAGGCCGAGCTTGCGAACGTGCTCTGGATGGCCACGCGCCACAGAGTTCTGAGCCTCGACGAGGCCGCCAAGCGACTGACGTTGGCTGATCGCCTGGGAGTTCACCCTGTCTCCGACCGCACGCTCTGGCAAGGAGCGCTGGTCAGAGCTCACCAGACGAACACGCCGGTCTACGACACGCTGTTCGTGGAACTGGCGGTTCGTGAACGGCTTCCGCTGGCCACATTCGATGCCGCGCTGCTGAGAACCTTTCCAGATGTCGCCACCCGTCCTGGCGAAATATCGCGCAGGTACTAAAGGTCCCACTCGCCGATCGGCGGTTCGGCAACCGGCGATCCCGGTATGGCGGCGCGTCCGCGTGCCGAGAACATCGCGCCCCGCGCGGGAGCCGCAGGGGCAAAGGCGAGAAATCCAGTCGCCTTGACCATGTCGTCGTAGACGGCCTCCATCCCGCCGCGCATGAAGTACGCTTCGTGCCAGAAACCGGTCCCGCCGGAGTCTCTCAGGAACCGGCGCCACCATTCGCGATGCGGGTCCGAGCGCGCCCACCGCTCCAGCGCATCGAAATCGCGCCAGTACTGCCGCATGCCAGCATGCGGTGGAAACATCGAAAACAGAAAATTCTCGTGAAGCAGCAAGCCGTCCGGCCGCGCGTCGACAGAATTCGCAATGCGGGGGCCGAAGCCGAATACAGTTTTTAGCCCCTGCAGCCGGTTGACGCGCATCCCGAGATAGATCACACGAGATCGGGATACCCCGCGAGATCTACCGTGCGTCGATTGACTCTGCTCGTCACAAGGCACCTCCGCCACGAGCCGCCAACGGAGCGCTCAGCCGCGCCTTCCGTGCGCGGCTAGTCCGATTGGAAGCCCGGTCCTAAAAAGGAGGCGATGGTCAGCTCCTCCGGCGTCGGCGGCGGCGGTGGTGCCTCCGCCAGTCCATCGAGATACGGATGGGGACAGGAAGTCCAGATCCCCGTTGGCTCGAGCGATGAAGCCGTCAACACTAGTCCCAATAAAAATGGAAGAATCAACTGCAGACGGTTTCGGGACGTTTCCCACACGACCGTTAGATACTACTTTCAGTCACAGGCCCGAAGATGCTGCTCCAGGAATCGCGCGACGTCATCCAGCGTCTCGGTTCCCGAACCCATGACGCCGACGGTCCGGTCAGAAAGTACTGCGGTCATCTTCATTTGACGATGTGCTTTCGCAGAAGTGAGCCCTATTTGCTAGCTGGATCGATCACTACTCAGGTTCGATCGTAAGCACCGTCACCGAAGGCGGAACTCGAAAGCGGACAGGCAGAATGCTGGTGCCTATTCCTGTCGCCACGAACAGGTGCCGCCCTTCTTCAATCACGTGGCCCGCCGCATACCGTTGCCCGAATTGTGACGGAACGACAGGCCGGCCGACAAACGGGAGACGAACCTGACCGCCATGTGTGTGTCCAGCGAGCGTGAGCGCGACGCGCACCGGGACGCCCGGAAATACGTCGGGATTGTGTGTCATCAGGATCACCGGCTCATCGTCTTTTACTGCCGCAAGCGCCGCTCGCACATCGTGAACACCTGTCCATAGATCACTGATGCCAGCGATCCACAAAGGGCCCGCGGGCGTTTGAGTCCGGACGGCTGATTCCTCTATGACCTGTATCCCGTTTTGCTCGAGCGCCCGCTTGACGCGATCGTGATCGAGCCAGCCGTCATGATTGCCGAGGACAGCAAAGACTCCTGCGGGAGCTCTGAGCGCCTTCAGTTCACTGGCGATCTGTTCGGGAGGCACGAACCGTCCACCGACAACGCCCTGAATGACGAGATCGCCAAGGATGCAGATGAGGTCGACGCGTGCCACGTTGGTGCGTTCGACGAGGTCGTGCAGTTTTGCTGGACCGTTGAACGGCGAGCCGACGTGCAGGTCGGTGAGGATCGCGATGCGCATCGCCCGGCGTGCTGCCAAGGGCAGGGGAATTCGTTCTTCAGTGACGATGAGACCTGCCGGTTCCCACCAGAATGCGCGGAGGGCGGCGGCGAGGATCGCGAGGCCGAGAGCGAGTGCCGTCCAACGAAAACACTGAGCTGCTTTCAGCATCGGTAAACGCGCGGGCAGGATCGATGATCGCACCGTCCATCATGCCGGTCTAATCAGTGCTCTTAGCCTGGTCACGCAGGAGCACGACATCCGAATCGATGCGCTGGCGACCGACGGCGAGTTTCGATCCGTCGGGCGACCATCGGAAGTTTCCCACGGTCGCGCCTGAAAATCTCATGAGCCTTGTAGACCACGCCCATACCGCCTTCGCCCAGAACTTCGAGAAGCCGATAGTGTGAGATGGTGCGCTCCGACACGACCCTCCCCTACCAAGAACCGCAGGCTGTGTGATTGGTTCGGCATTGTATGCGCCGGCTAGTCCGTCGCGACACATAATTTCTGCGGCAAGCGGTCTCGACCTCATACGGCGCTGACTACTCGAGCGGCCAGGAGTCTCCGCTAGAATGAGCTGCGACCCTATGCTCACGATGGAAGAGTTTGCGGACTCGCTGCGCGATCGCTATGTTCTCGAGCGCGAGCTTGGACGCGGCGGGATGGCCATCGTGTATCTCGCACGCGACGTGAAGCACGAGCGCCCGGTCGCGCTGAAAATCCTGAATCCCGAACTCGCGATCTCGCTCGGTCGCGAACGGTTTCAGCGTGAGATCCGGCTCGCCGCCTCTCTGCAGCATCCGCACGTGCTGTCCGTGTACGACTCCGGCGAGACGGCAGGCCGGCTCTGGTTCACGATGCCGTACGTGCGGGGAGAGAGCCTGCGCCAACGCCTGCGACGGCAGGGCCAGCTCCCGGTCCCCGACGCGATTCGGATCACGCTCGAGGCCGCCCAGGGTCTCGCCCACGCCCACAAACGGCGGATTATTCACCGAGACGTCAAACCGGAAAACATTCTTCTGACCGAAGACGGGTCCACACTCGTTGCCGACTTCGGCATCGCGCGGGCGCTGGACGGTGGCGGGGACCAGGACCTCACCTTCACGGGCGTTGCTGTCGGTACGCCGAAATACATGGCGCCGGAACAACTGACGGGCGTCATGGACGAGCGCGTCGATCAATACGCCCTCGCCGCAATGTGTTTCGAAATGCTGGCTGGCGACCGGTTGCGGAGCCTTCGAACCGGGCGCACGGACGTCCCGCCCGAAGTGGAGCGAACGCTCGAGCGGGCCCTCAGTCTGGATCCTGAATCGCGCTTTCCTTCAGTCGGCGAGTTTGCCAGGGTGCTTCAAGCGGGCGCGACGGGTGCGGTGACGTCGCCCGTGCCCGAACGTTCGCGGCAATTGACAAGGCGTCGATCGATCGCGATCTGGGCCGCAGGTGTCATTCTGCTCGGCGCAATCGCCGCACTGACTGCCTTCCTGTTGAATCTTCGCGGCCGCTCGTCGCCGGCGGCCGACAGCGGCGCGGCTTCGGCGGACGGTTCCGTCCGACGACTCGCGGTGCTGCCGTTCGACCATCAGGGCGATGCCGCCGACGCGTACTTCCCGGACGGCATGGCGGACGAGGTCCGCGGGAAGCTCGCCGACGTACCGGGGCTCGAAGTGATTGCACGAATGAGCTCGAGTCAGTACGCGCACACGCCCATTTCACCGCAGAAGATACGTGACGAGCTCCGCGTCAACTACATCCTGACCGGCACCGTTCGATGGGAGAAACGCGCCGGCGCTGCCGCCCGCGTCCGGGTCAGTCCGGAACTGGTCGACGCACAGAGCGGCGTGACACGATGGCGACAATCGTTCGATACCGCGGTCGACGACGTATTCCAGGTTCAGGCGGACATCGCCGACAGGGTGGTCGAGGCCCTCAACGTCAAGCTCGGGGACGTCGCACGCCAGCAGCTGGCAACAAGACTCACGAACAATCCGGATGCATACATGCACTACCTGCGCGGCAGAGACCTGCACGAGGGTGATGCGTCTCCGGACACCATCCGGAAAACGATCGCGGAATTCGAGCAGGCGATCGCACTCGATCCGTCATTTGCCGCGGCATGGGCCCAGCTCGGGGCGACGCGAATATCGGCCTTTCGAAGCGGCGGATTAATGGCCTCCGATTTACAAGCTGCACAGCGCGCGGTGGAAACAGCCGTTCGTCTCGCACCAGAGTCGCCCGAGACGCATCGCGTGTCCGCGCTGTACCAGGATGTGGCCCTCGGCAACCAGTCGGCCGCTCTGGCAGAGTACCGCGCCGGTCTGGCGCTCGCGCCGAACTCCGGAGATTTGCTGACGGCGACGGCGAGCCTCGAAATGAAGCTCGGAATGATCGACGAGGCCGTCGTCCGGCTCGAGCACGTCGTCCGCTTGGATCCCCGTTCACCGACCGGTCACTATTCGCTGGGGGTCGTGTACGGCAGGCTCGGGCGTTACGCGGAAGCAGAGGCAGCGTTCGATCGTGCCCAAGCACTGCGTCCGTCCAACCTGGCGATCAGTCACATGCGCACGAGGCTCGCTGCCGCACGCGGCGATCTGAACGCGGTGCGACAAGAAATACGAGCCCTGGAGCCGGTCGTGGGCCGGCGCCGGCTGATGGGATTCGCAGCACTGCGCGAGGCGACGCTCTTCGCGCTCGACGACGAGCACCAGCGCGCGATTCTCGACCTCACGCCGGCCGATCTCGATGGCGGGAAGGCGGACTGGGCACTCGCGCTGGCAGAAACGTCATGGCTTCGCGGAGACGTGGCTCGCTCCCGATCGTATGGCGAAACCGCGGCTGCCGAGTACGTACGGCTCCTCGAGGGCTGGGGAAAAGCCGCGGAGCGCGAGCAGGTCATGGTCCTGCACGCGTTTGCGCTGGCGTACGCCGGCCAGTCGGGGAGTGCGATCGCCGAAGCCGAGCGTGCGCTCGCGCTGGAACGTCAACTTGGACTGCGGGACGCGTATATGCCGTTCATCTTTGCGCGTATCTGCGTCCTTGCCGGCAAGCACGATCAAGCCGTGGAGCAGCTCGAAGAGACGTTGCGGCGGCGCGATTTCTTCACACGCGCGTGGTTCCGAATCGATTCGACGTTCAAGCCGCTCAGAGACCATCCGCGATTCCGACAGCTCGTGTCGGAAAAATCACCATGACCTAATGCAAAGCCGCTCAAGCGCCGGTTAGACGGCGGGCGCGAACGTGAGGCGCTGATTACCGTATAGGTGGTCGATTCTTTCGGAACGAGTTCTTGACGGCGATTTTGCCGTTCCGAAACGTAAACAGGTCGCAACCCGTGATCTCGACCCGCGTGCCATCTTTCAGTGTGCCGGTGAAAGTCCACTCGGATACACCGCGGTTCCCCTTCACAAAGTGCCGAGCGCTGCCCCAGTGTGCATCGGGATACTGTGCGAACACTGCCTCGTAGGCGGCGCGCACGGCTTGCTGCCCTTCGTACCGTTCTCCGTTGACGTTGTTGCCCGCCGAAGCCTCGAATACACCGTCCTCCGTCATCATGGACATGAGTGCATTGACATCATGACCGTTCCACGCATCAGCGAACTTTTGCAGCAGTTGCTCTAACGCTTGATCCCCAGCCTGCGTGGCGGCCAGACCGCCGCCGGCATCGACTGTCACTGGTTCAATTTGATTCATAGTGGCCTCCGTCACTGGTCAAGCTTCAACTTCATCCCTTCATGCGAAGCCACAAAACCCCGGCTGTCGTAAAAGCGGATGGCATCGGGTCTGGCTTTGTCTGATGTGAGTTGAAGCATGTGGCAGCCGCGTGCTCTGGCACGCTCGATCGCCCACGCCAAGAGTTGGCTGCCAATTCCTCTCGACCGCGCGTGAGACGCCAACCGTACCCCCTCGACGAGGGCTCGCCAGCCGCCCCGGTAGGTGACGTACGGAATGAACGTGATCTGCAATACACCCAGAATCTGGTGCTCACTGTCCTCGAGGACAACCAGTTCATTGTTTTCATCGCTGTAGGACAGCCGGAATCGAGGAATCGACGCGCTCTTGCGCACGCTGCAAGCGTTGGTGGGCAGCTTGCCTCGTTTTTCCTACCATGGTAATACTAGAGTATGAAAGTCGCCCTGTCGATCCCTGACGATTTGTTTGAATCCGCCGAAATGCTCGGCAAGCGCCTCGGCGTGTCGCGAAGCCGCCTTTATGCCACCGCGCTCGCCGACTTCGTGGCCAAGCACCGTGGCCGCAAAGTGACCGAAGCGCTTGATCGCGTCTACGGCACCGAGGACAGCCGCCTCGACTCTCGTGTCCAACGCTTGCAGCAGCGCTCGCTCGAGCGGGATACGTGGTAGTCGAGCGGGGCCAGATTTGGTGGGCCGATTTGGGCAAGTCGTCCGGATCCGAGCCGGGATTCCGGCGGCCGATCCTGGTCGTGCAAAACGATGCATTCAATCGCAGTCGGCTCCGGACCGTTGTCGCCGTCGTGCTGACGTCAAATCTGCGGCTCATTGACGCGCCAGGCAACGTCCTCGTACCGGCCAAAACCGCCGGTCTTCCCAAGGATTCCATCGCCAACGTCTCCCAAATCATCACGGTCGATCGTGATTTCCTGGCCGAGCCTGCGGGCCGCATCAGAGGACAGCTGCTCAAGGATGTCGAAAATGGACTCCGGCTCGTCCTCGCCCTGTAGTCGCCATCCACGCTGGCTAACGACCATGGCCAGGTCTCGGTACTTGCGCACCACAGAATCGATCCACTGGACGCCCATTTCCCCGATCTATGAATCGATCGTCGGCTCCTGCGGCTCCTCACATATCGCCGCTCACCCTTCATCTTCGCAGAAGCGCCAAGCGACGCGGTGCCAACAACTTCTGGCGCTTCAATCGCTCCGACCCAATCATCTTCTACTCACGGCGGATCGGCAGTACGCCGCAGGGTTCAGCGAGTGGAGACTTCGTCGACGCGCCGAATGGACCACTTCGCGGCCCTGGTCGATGCGCAAGCTGTTCTGCAGACAAGCCCGCCACGAGCGAGGCAAGGTTCGCTGGAGTTGCTGACGCCTGAAGAGCAAGAAAGTCGGCAACACGCACAGGCGTTCGGTCATCCCTCTAGCGATGTCTGTGCTTCAGAACGCGGCGCTTCCATCACGGCGACTCATCGTGAGACCCACACGATCCACGCGACAATGGCGAAGACGATTCCGACGATGACAATGCGCACGAGTGAAAAAGGCCCTGCGTCGAGCAAAGGTTGGTGATTAAGGAACGCCTGGCGGACCACATGCAGTTGAGGCACCCAGCGCGGCGGCTCAGGGCCGACCCAGTATCGACTATCGTCACCCCAAGGTCCTTCGTCCGCCGAAAAGCGCACACCCTCTAACTCGAACTCGCAGAACGTCGATTCCCGAAACCAGGATAGGAACCTCACAGGCCGTCGAACCAGCGTCGCACCCGGAATCCTGCTGACAACGTGGCAGACTCCCCGTCGCCCAATGACAAGGTTCTCGATCTGGAAGGCAAAGACCCGGCCCTCTTCGTCATGCAGGTCGTACACCTTCATGGTCTGTCCAACGTCCGGATTGCAGCCGCGGCGACTGATAATGCCATGGCGCCGCCTGCTTGCCAACTTCGCGCTGCGGAATCTGAGGCCATACCGATCAGCTTTTCGGATCCAGCAGCCGTACAAGAAAAATGGGGCGGTGGTCATTGACCACCGCCCCATTCATCAATCAGCAATCAACAATTTCAGGATCACTCAATTTCGTCTCTGCCGGTGAACGCCTCTTCCGGCTCCACGAAGTACTCCATCTCCCGCTCCAGCTCGAGCTCCTCCGGCGTCGGCGGCGGCGGTGGTGGCGGTTCGTCCGCCGGGATCCGCACGTGCCGGTAATACTCGAACCCGGTGCCCGCCGGGATTAGCCGACCCATCGTGACGTTCTCCTTCAGGCCGCGCAGGTGATCGACCTTGCCGGAGATTGACGCCTCGGTCAGCACCCGCGTCGTTTCCTGGAACGACGCCGCCGAGATGAACGAGTCGGTCGAGAGCGACGCCTTCGTGATCCCGAGCAGTAGCGGCCGTCCGGACGCAGGCCGCCCACCCGCCATGATCACGCGCTCGTTCTCTTCCATGAACCGGAAGCGATCCACCTGCTCCTCGATCAGGAACTCCGTGTCGCCGACCTCTTCGATCTTCACCCACCGCATCATCTGACGGACGATGACCTCGATGTGCTTGTCGTTGATGTTGACGCCCTGGAGCCGGTAGACCTCCTGGATCTCGTTGACCAGATACGCGTGCAGCGCCTTCTCGCCGAGGA
>Ga0111539_10008833_pt1 | contig 12768 bp, 10 predicted proteins | sample RhiMethybrSRZTD1_FD_79667 | JGI IMG/M metagenome (GOLD analysis project Ga0111539, IMG submission 79667) | Populus rhizosphere microbial communities from Tennessee, USA - Rhizosphere MetaG P. TD hybrid SRZTD1 (version 2) (version 2) | ecosystem: Host-associated > Plants > Roots > Rhizosphere >...
GCTCATCCGTCACGACGACCTGCGAAAGTATCGGGCGAAAGAGCGAGAGCCGGTGCGAGGCACCTACCGCGACGTGCAAATCATCAGCATGCCCCCGCCGAGCTCGGGCGGAACGGCCATCATCGAGATACTCAACCTGCTCGAAGCGTACGACGTGCGTTCGATGGGCGTACGCAGCTCGGCCGAGGTGCACCTCCTCGCCGAGTGCATGCGCCGCGCGTTCGCGGACAGGGCTCTGCTCCTCGGCGACCCCGACTTCGCGCCGATCCCCGTCGACCGCCTCACATCCAAGAGTCGGGCAGCCGAGCTGCGGCGGTCGATCTCGCTCTCGAAAGCGTCCCACTCGTCTCCCGAGCGGTTCGAATGGCCCGCGGAGGGGACAGAAACGACCCACGTCTCGGTCGTGGATCGCGACCTCGCTTGCGTCTCCCTCACGACGACGATCGAGCAGAGCTACGGCTCGCGCATCGTGGTGACGGGCGCAGGCTTCCTCCTCAACAACGAGATGGGCGATTTCAACCCGCGCGCCGGGATGACGACCCGAGGCGGACTCGTGGGCACGCCTCCCAACCTCGTCGCGCCCGAGAAGCGGATGCTGTCCAGCATGTCCCCGAGCATCCTCGAGCGCGGCGGCAAGCCGATCCTCGTTGTTGGGAGCCCGGGCGGCCGCACGATCATCAACACCGTGCTCGAGGTGATCGTGAATTGCATCGACCATGGCCTCGACGTGCAAGCCGCGGTGTCCGCGCCGCGCTTCCACCACCAATGGCTGCCCGACCGGATCGTCGCGGAGGCGGCTTGCCTCTCCGAGGGCGTCCGGAAGACCCTCGAGGCCCTTGGGCACGAAGTGCAGGTCTCCTCGGAGCCGCAGGGTTCCGCGATGGCGATCTCCATCTTGCCTGGGAAAGGCCTCGAAGCCGGCGTGGACCACCGCCGCCCCGACACTGGCGCCGCCGGGAGATGAGGAGATGATCCGTCCGCTTCTGCCGCGGGACGTGCATTCCGCGCGCGGCGGCTACGGAATCTGGGCGGCGCCCCCCTTCGCTTTCGAGTTCTCGTAGATCTCGAGAGCTTTCGGCATGAGCTCCTCGAGCCGCTGGATGCGGTTCGACGGATCGGGGTGGGTCGAAAGGAACTCGGGCGTGCCCGCGCCGCCCGTCGCCTCGATCATCCGCTTCCAAAACTCGACCGATGCCCGCGGATCGTACCCCGCCTCGGACATGAGCATGAGGCCAATGTAATCCGCGGCGGACTCGTCGCCGCGCGAGAAGGGCAGCTGCACGCCGACCTGGTACCCGACTCCGAGCGCCGCCACCGTGAGTTTCGCGGTGTCCGACGCGCCTTCGCCTCCCAAGGCCAAGGCAACCGCCTGCAAGCCCACGTTCGCGACTCCCTGCTCGCTCATCCGCCGCCCCCCGTGCTGAGCATACGCGTGAGCGACCTCGTGGCCCATGACCACCGCGATGCCGTTCTCATCTTTGCAGACCGGCAGAATAGCTGTGTAGAAGGCGACCTTTCCGCCGGGCAGACACCAAGCGTTTATAGTCTTCGGATCGTCGATCACCTTGAACTCCCACTGGAACGGCTCTCGGCTATCTTCCTTCATGTGCGCGTCCGTCACGGCCGCGATCCTTTTTCCTACGCGCGAGACCATCTCGTTCGCGGCAGCGTCGTTGCTGATCTTGGCATCCTTGAGGATCTCCTGATAGGCCTGCGCTCCCATGGGGCTCGTGGTGCTTTCCGGGACCGGCGCCAACGTCCAACGGCCCGTGATGGGCTCGACGGCGCAGCCCCAAGCCATGGAGGCCACGAAGCACAAGATCGATAGGCAAAGAAAAGGTCGACGCGGCGCACGGAGTGCAGGCAGATTCATGGGATCTCTCCTACGTCAGGCGTGGAAGCGGAGTAGAAGCTCCGTCGGATGCGGTGCGAGATAGTATTGCTCATCTATATACGACAGCTTCGGGTAGGCTGCCAGGAGGCGCCGCAGGTGGTGCCGGATCAGAGTGAGCGGAACGAGGCGAGGAAGATGGCCTCGCCGGAAGGAATCGATCGCGTCGTGCAGCTCTCGCTTGTCGCCGGGGTCGAGCTGCTCCTTGAAGAAGCCCGCCATGTGCTGGAGGACGTTCGTGTGGCTCTTCACCGTGGGCAGGACGGCGAGCGCGTCGAAGAAGAGGCGTTCGTACTCCGCCGCCGTCTCGTCCGCAGGCCGCCCTTTTGCTGACGCCGCGACCCGGCCGAGGCGGCGCAAGCTCGTCTCAGAGTGCGCAAGGAGCAGGAATTTGTGCCGGCGGTGAAACTCCCCCAGCCGAGCCGGCGAAAAGCGCTGTCGGCGGAAGAGAAGCCAGCGATGCCGGCAAAAAACGCGCTCGATGAAGTTCTCTCGGAGGCGCGCGTCGTTCAAGCGGCCCTCCTCCTCGACCGGGAGCGCCGGCATGCGTTCGAGGAGAGCGGCGGCGAAAAGGCCGGGCCCGCGCATCCACGGCGTCCCCCCCTCGCCGTAGACCGGGACCCTCTCGATTCCGCAGCTCGGCGAGCGGGACTTGAGAACGTAGCCGCTCAGCTCGAGCTCCTCGAGAGCCTTCGTGCGCGCGGTCGAGTAGCTTTCCATAGTGTCCGTCCAGTCGATTCCGCTGCGCGTACCGAGCATCTTCACGAGGGGCGGCTGCGAGGCGGGGCCGCGCACCGCCTGGAGGCGGACCGGCTCGCGAGGAACCCCCATCCCCACCTCCAGCTCCGGACACACGGGCACCCACTCGACGAAGTGCCCGAGCTCTCGGACGAGGAATAAGTCCAGCTTGTGGCCACCGTCGTAGCGCACCTCCGCCCCGAGGAGGCAGCTCGAAACCCCGATGCGGACGGGCAAGTCTTCGACCTTGCTCATGGAGGGGGATCATAGCCTCGCCCCGCGCCGGCACCGGTTTTTTCATCGACAAGCGCGGCCGGAAAATCGAGAATCTCGGGGTCGACGAGCGACCGTGAAGCGGCGAGGAAGCCACCCGATACAGACCTCGACCCGTGCAGCCAGCCCGAAGAGAACCGGCAGCACGGCCCCTGCAGGCAGACAAGAGAGCGCTGCAGAAGAGAAAAGGCTGCAGAAGAGAACAGTTGAAGAGTCCAGAGAGAGGAGCCCCGTGGAGCGGCCGATTTCACTCCAATCGGTAGCTGCCGAGCTGCCGCCCGGTCTGAGCCGCTCGCGCCAGCGCCGCCGGAAGCGCTGGTGGACGGCGCGGGTGCCCTGGACCATCTACGGCTACGTCGTGGGTGAGGTGCTGCAGGCCTTCCTGCTGGGAGTCCTCGCGATCTCCCTCCTCCACGCGACGCTGGCCGCCTACCAGACCGTCCGCAGCGGGTTGCAGCTCAGCTTCGTCTGGCCGCTCGTCGCCAGCACGCTGGCGTATCCGCTCTACTTCTCGATCCCGATCTCGCTCCTTTTCGCAGTGACACTCGTCGTCGGGCGCATGGTCAACGATCTGGAGGTGACGGCGTTCCGCACGCACGGCATATCTCACATACACGTCTACGCCCCGGTGCTTGCGCTCGGGCTCGGCCTCGCCGGCCTCTCTTTCTACCTGAACGGATGGGTCATCCCCCGCGTTCACTACGAGCGCCGCAACTTGCAGGCGTACGTGCTGAAACAGATCGAGAACCTCGGCTCCGGCGTGAACCGAACCATTATGCTGCCCGATGGCGACGGCACTCTCTGGGTGGGTGCGTACCGGGGCGCGGAGCTGCGGAGCGTGCGCGTGGACATCATCCCGGACAAGAGCTCCGGCCTCGCGCCCGCGATCCGCGAGCACCTCCCGAGCCGGATCCCGGGGAAGATCACGATCCTCGCCCGCGAAGGGAAGATCGAGATACTTCCGGACCGCAGGTCGATGGTCCTCAACCTGCGAGCGGTCGAGGTGCTGATCCCGGAGGAAGTGCGCGGCGGGTCGAGCGGTATCGACACGTTCCACCAAAAGTTCTCGGTGACCGACACCGTCCGGATCCCGCTCTCCTTCGTGCCAAAGACGCCGAACTCCAAGGACCGCTCGACCGCGGACCTGCTGGCGTATGTGAAAGAGCTCGAACAGAAACTGGGCCGCCCCGGTCCAGCTCCCGCTCCCGCCGCGACCATTCAGCCGGCGAGCTTCAAGGAGGAAGAGGATGATGAGGACAGCGCCGGCGACCCCGACGAGCCCATCCGGCGCAGGATCGCCGCCGGTTGGACCGAGTTTCACCGGCGGCAAGCGTTTGCGATCTCCTGCCTCACGTTCCCGCTGCTCGGGGTGTCGCTCTCTCTTCTCCTCGACCGGTACAGCCGCCTCGTGCCGTTCTTTTTCGGCAACTTGTCCGTCATCGGGGTCTTTTTTCCACTCCTCATGGTCGGCTCTATCCTGGGAGACCGCGGCGTCCTGCCGGCGATCTCGTTGAGCCTTCCCAACGTGGCCCTCCTCATCCTCGGCGTATTCCTGAGCCGGAAAGTGGTGCGGCGATGAGCTCCGCGGTCGCGAGCGTGGAGCGAACTCCCGGCACGCGCCGGCTCTCCCGTCTCGGACGATTCCGCCTCCGGACGATGGACCTCTACGTGGCTCGGCACTTCCTGTTCGCGTACGCCATCTGCAGCGTCTCCTTCGTCGGCCTCTTCGTCCTCGTCGAAGCTTTCTCGAAGCTCGACCGCTTCCTGCGCCAAGAGTCCCCTCTCGTCGTGACGCTGTTCAAGTATCACCTGGCGATGATCCCGACGGCCTACGTGAACTACGTGGGCCCCATCCTGACGCTCGCCGCCGGGATGTTCGCGATGACGACGCTCAATCGGCAGAACGAGCTGACGCCGCTCAAAGCGGCAGGCGTCAGCGTGTACCGCTGCATGCTGCCGATTTTCCTCATCGCCGCCGCGCTCGCCGGCGGAACTTTCTACCTGAAAGACCAGGTGCTTCCGAGCTTCAAAGAGGAGATCCGGGCCGCACTCGCGCTTTCACGTTCGAAAGCTCTCAACCCAATGCCGTACTACGACCAGGAGCACGCCTGCCTGATCCGCGTCAGCGAGTACTCCACGACGGCGAAAATTGCACGGCGCGCCGAGGTTTCGGAGCTGCACCCCAACGGCAAGCCGAAGCAGATCATTTGCGCCGATCAGATGGTATGGACCGCCGAGTCGGACGACCGGCCCGACGAAGGAAAATGGATCCTGCGAGAGGGCTCGATCCAGCGCTGGGACGAAAACGGCCAGCTCCTCGCCAACGCGAGCGCGTCGAAGACGGAAGAGTTTCTCTTGCGCTTCCGGCGAATGGAGCTGCCCAGCTCCCTGAAGCCCGTGGACCTTGAGACGAGCGACGTGGAGATCTCGTACCTTTCGTGGTCGGACTTGAAGACGCAGTTCCAACGCCAGCCCTACCACCGCCACCTGCACGTCAAGCTGCATCACCACTTCGCGTTCCCGCTCTCGCACATCGTCCTGCTCTTCCTCGGCCTCCCCTTCGTGCTCAAGCTCCAGAACAAGAACCTTTTCCTCAGCATCGCCCTGAGCTTCACCATCTGCGCTCTCTTCTACCTCGTGAGCTCGATCTGCATGAGCATCGCGAACCAATCGGACGTGCTGAGCCCAATTCTCGCGGCGTGGCTGCCGGTCATGCTTTTCGGAGCTCTCGGGATCACGCTCTTCGATCAGCTTCCTACGTGACCGAGCCCGCGGCCGAGGGGGCGCCTGCCCCGGCGAACCCGGCTAGCCGGAGCGCTTCTTCAAGACGCGGAACAGGTCGGCGGCGGCCGCGTCCCACGTGAGCGGTGCTGCGGCTTGGCGAGCCACCCGCCCGAGCGCCGCAGACTCCTCCCGGTGCTCGAAGTGCCAGCGCAGCCGCTGGCGAAGGGCGTCGACGTCGGGCACCGCCTGGAGAGCTCCGGACGCCGGCTCGTAGAGCGCGTCGCCTCCCTCGATTGTACGGAAAGGCAGGAGGTCCGGGCCCGGAGGCAGGAAGTCGAGGGCACCCCCCCAACCGGTCGTCACGACGGGCTTCCCGCTCGCGAGCCCTTCGAGAATCGCAAGCCCGAAAGACTCGCCCCAGCTCGGGGCGACGACCACGTCCGCGTCGAGGTACAGGCCCCGCGCCTCCTCGTCCGAGCACCGCGCCACGACGAGGTCGACTGCCGGCGCGCCAGCACGCCCGAGCCCGGCTTCCTCAAGCGCGCGCGCCCACGACGGAATCTCGAACGACCGGCGCGTCCTCGCGGCGCCGGGGTCGTAGGTCGTCTTGATGCGCAGGAGCACGCCATCGTCGATGCGAAATGCGGCCGCGTACGCGGCGAGGAGCTCGAGCACTCCTTTCCGCCGGTGTGGCGACGCGACGCAGAGGAACGTAAAAGGCGGCTCCGGGGCGCGGTCGAGCGCGGGAACTTCGGAGTCGCCGGCCACCGGAATATCGTGACCGTAGCGCACGACCTCAATCTTCTCGCCGGGAAACCCCGACAGCACGAGCGCGTCGCGAGTGAAAGAGCTCGGGACGATGATGACGTCCGCCCCTGCCGCCAGAAGCTCCACCCAAGCCGGCGGGACACGATCAGCTTCCCAGACGAAAAGGTTCGCGCGGAGGCGGCCTCGCAGGCGGTCCAGGCGAGGAGGATGGATGCACCCAAGGCCGACGTCGGGCTCGGGCAGCGTGCGCGCGAGAGCGGAGGGGAGCTCCACGATGCCCGCGGGCAGAGGGAATGCCGCGTCGTAGAGGAATCCGCGAGGCGAGATGGCCGCGAGGCGAATTCCCCGTCGCAGGAAGGCCGCCAGGTAGCCTCGGCCCACGCGTGCCCAGCTCGCCGGAGAGCGCAGAAGCCCCTGATAGAGAAGCCAGGGCGCTGGGATGGCGGCGAGCGGGATCAGTAGACGATTTTCGGGCCGGGCGGAGTGGGCGCGTCAGGGTCCGCGCCGGACCGGAGCGCCTGCTCTTTTTGCGCGAGCGCGGCCGCCTGCAGCGCTTTCGAGACGCGGACCCAGGTCAGCCGAAGGTTGTGCAGCACTTCTTTGAGGGCAGCCTCTTCGTTCGCCTCCAGGTTCCCTTTGGTCTTCTTCTCGAGGACCTCGAGGAGATCAACCATGTACTTCGCGCCTTCGATGTCGATGTACACCTGTCCCGTGCCTGGATCTCGGATCTGGCCGAGCGCCAACATGGCGCGCACGGCGAAATCCTCGACGACGCTGAGGAAAGACGCGGGCGGCAGATCCCGCGGCGGCTCCTCGCCTCGCTCCTTTTCGGCCTGCGCAAGCTTCTCTTTCTCGCGCTGCGCTTTCTCTTTCCAGGACTCATCCGCCCGGACGCGCTCGCTCGAGGATGGAGCAGGGTCACGGGCCGCGGCAGTGTCTCGAGGTGGGGCAGGGTCGTGAAGTGGGGCAGGGCCGCGGGGTGGGGCAGCTCGTTCCTGCTTTTCCTGGCCCGGGATGATCAGTTTGGGTTTGTCGGGCCCAGGCGGCTTCCTCGCGTCGTCTCCGCTCAAAATCATGAACTTCCTCGATTAGGGGTTGTAGGCCAGGCTGGCCCGGACAAACTCGCGAAAGAGCGGGTGGGGCCGGACAGGCTTCGACTGGAACTCCGGGTGGAACTGGCATCCGACGAACCATGGATGGTCCGGCAGCTCGATCAGCTCGACGAGCGTGTTGTCGGGCGACAGGCCACTGAACTTCATACCACCGCCCTCGAACTCCCGCCGGAACTCGTTGTTGAACTCGTAACGATGGCGGTGCCGCTCCTGGATCAGGTCTTGCTGGTAAGCCTCGTGGACTTTCGATCCCGTCACGAGCCGGCAGGGATAGGCGCCGAGTCGCATCGTCCCGCCCTTGCGCGAGACTTTCTGCTGCTCTTCGAGGAGACTGATCACCGGGTAGCGGGTCTGGGCGTTGAACTCGGTCGAATGGGCGCCTTCCAGCCCCAGCACGTTCCGCGCGAACTCGACGCACGCGCACTGCATGCCGAGGCAGATTCCGAAAAACGGGATTCTGAGGTCGCGGGCGTAGCGGATCGCCTCGATTTTGCCCTCGATGCCCCGGTCGCCGAAGCCGCCGGGGACGAGGATCGCGCGCGACCGCAGCAAGTGGCGTTCGGCTCCGTCGCGCTCGATGTCCTGCGCTTGCACGCGCCGGAACCTGACGTGCGCCTGGTGTGCCGCGCCCGCGTGCGTGAGCGATTCGTAGATCGACTTGTACGCGTCGGTGAGCTCGATGTACTTGCCGACGATCGTGACCTCGGTCTCCTGCTTGGGAGTCCGGAGCGTCTCGAGCATCGCTTTCCACTCGGAGAGGTCCGGCTCGCTGTACGAGATTCCGAAGTGCTTGAGGATCAGCTCGTCGACTTTTTCCCGCTTGAGCATCATCGGGACTTCGTAGATCGAGAAGTCGACGTCTTTCTCCTCGATGACGGCATTCACCGGCACGTTGCAGAACAGCGCGATTTTCCGGCGCAGGTCCATCGAGATGGCCTGCTCGGTCCTGCAGATCAGCATATCGGGCAGGATGCCGATCTCCCGCAGGCGACCGACCGAGTGCTGCGTGGGCTTGGTCTTCACCTCTCCCGACGCGCTCAAGTACGGAAGCAAGGTCAGGTGGATGTACATGACCTTGTCGCGCCCTTTCTCGAGGCCGAACTGCCGGATGGCTTCGAGGAAAGGGAGGCTCTCGATATCGCCGACCGTGCCGCCGATCTCGCTGATGACGATGTCGACGTCCTCGTCGGCCACGCGCTCCACGCAGGATTTGATCTCGTCCGTGATGTGCGGGACCACCTGCACGGTGGACCCCAGGTAAGCGCCCTCCCGCTCTTTCGAGATGACGGAGTTGTAGATCTTGCCCGTCGTGTAGTTGGAGTCCTTGTTGATCCGCGCGTTGGTGAAGCGCTCGTAGTGCCCGAGGTCGAGGTCCGTCTCGGCGCCATCCTCCGTGACGTAGACCTCACCGTGCTGGTAAGGGTTCATCGTCCCCGGGTCGAGGTTGATGTAAGGGTCGAACTTCTGGAGCCTCACTTTGAGGCCGTGCCGTTCGAGCAGAAGCCCGATGGCGCCCGACGTAAGGCCCTTCCCGAGCGATGAAACCACCCCGCCCGTGACAAAAAGATAACGTGTCATTCGACGCACCTCACCCACCACCATGAAACTTTATAGATTCTGTCACCGAATGAAGCCCGTCGGCCCGAGTCCGAGCGACACAGAATCGGGGCCGCGCAGCCGGCCGAAGCCAGGAGGTCGTTTTGTTAGGCGCTCTTATCATTCCTTCGGGCTCCCGCGCAAGTATTCGCCGGCGAATCGCCGGTACTCCTCCTCCGTGTCGATGCCGAGATGCCGATGCGGAGTGATTCCGACGCGGATGCGGAAGCCGTTTTCGAGCGCCCGGAGCTGCTCGAGCCGCTCGCGTTTCTCGAGAGCCGTGGGCGGCAGGCGCGAAAGCCGGAGGAGGAACTCCCGCCGGTAGCCGTAAACCCCAATGTGCTGCAGCCATTCCACTTCGCGAGCCCCCGGAGCCGCGTACGGCACGGGGGAACGGCTGAAGTAGAGAGCGTGGCCGTCCTCGGCGACGACCGCTTTCACGATGTTAGGGTCGGCGAAACCCTCGGGGTCGCGCCGCGAGGCGGCCAGCGTGGTCATTGAGACGTCCGCTTGGAACAGGTCCCGAAGGCGCAGGAGGTCGTCGTGCTCGATCAAGGGCTCGTCGCCCTGCACGTTGATCACGATGTCGTGCGGGAGGCTGCCGGCCACTTCGGCCACGCGGTCGGTGCCCGAGACGTGATCGGCGGAAGTCATGGCCACTTCGGCGCCGAACGAGCGGCAGGCGTCCTGCACCTCGAGGCTGTCGGTGGCGATGATGACGCGCTCGACCCCAGGACACCCCTGTACTCGCTCGTGGACGTGCTCCACGAGGTACTTCCCGGTGGCTCGGGCGAGCACTTTGCGTGGAAAGCGCTTTGAGCCCAGCCGGGCGGGGATCACGACGGCAACCTGCAAGGCGCCACCTCCTCGAAAAAGTGGGAGGTTAGCGGGCCGCCCCGGTGCTGTCAAAGGAAAGGTGAGGAGGCCCGGCTCTAGCCCTCGTCGCGGCCCCACCAGATCGGGATGAACCACAGGAATTCGAGTCGGCCACGGCCCCGGCTCGTGTTCTTGTAGCGAATCAGGTCGAGGACGCAGCCCCAGTTGCGGCTGCGGTAGTTCTCCTGCTGGCCGCCCCGCTCCCGGACCGAGTAGCAGCTCTCGGAGTTCCAGAGGAACCCGAGCAGGATTTCGAACTCCCGCCGGCAGGCCTGGTACTTGTATTTCGCGAGCAATGGGATCGAGAAGCCGTTCTCGCCGTTGGCGTTCGCCTCGACGCGGACGGTCGCGGTGCCCTCGACGCCGCTGCGCAGGTACGTGAAGACGACGTCGTCCCCCGGCTCGATCGGATCGAATGCGCGCACGTAGTCGGTGATGTCCTGCACGGTCGTGTCGCGGACTTTCACGATCCAGTCGCGCACGTGGATCCCTCCGAAGTAGGCCGGACCGCCGGGCAGGACGTCGATCACGAGCAATCCCGGCGGCGTCCCCGAGCCCATCACGATTTTCGCAGCGTCTGCAGAGAGCGGCGCGACTTTGAGGCCCGTGCGGTTCCGATCGTCCAGGGTCTCCAGCCTCTCCTGGATCCCCTCGCCGCTTTCGATGCGGGTCTGCTCGCCGAACACGATGGGCACCGTGAGGCTCTGGTCACCGCGGCGGATCCCGAGCACGCCTTTGTCCCCTGGCTTCGCCTGCTCCACGAGGTACTCGAGCCGGTCGACGCTCAGGATGGGCTCGTCGCCGAGGTTCAGGATGACGTCATCGACGAGCAGCCCGGCCTGGGCCGCGGGGCTCTTCGCATTTACCGCGTGCACGACAACGCCCTCGAAGGGCTCTACCCCGAGCTTCTCCGCCTTCTCCCGGCTCAGACCGCCGCAGTTGGCCCCGAGGTAGCCGGCTTTCGCTTCGATACTCTTGTGGTAGGAGAACACGCCGCTTTTCGCGTCGATGGAGTACGTCTGCTTGCGCACGCGCTCCTCGCTGCCGGGGCCTTCCGCGCTCGGCGCTCGGCCGGGGAGGACCGGAATGCGCTGGAGGAGCTCATCCGCTTCGTCCTCGCAGCCGCAGGAGAAGGAATGACACGACACGCCGGAGGCGGCGACGCTCGCAAGAAAGGTGAGCCGGAGAAGAAACGGATGGAGACTCATGGGAGAGCGCGCCCTTTCGAAAGGGAAATCCGAGTTGAGGGGTGGAGTCGCAACGTCACACCGGTGCGGGTCACGATCAATGTCCTTCCGTTGCATCCTGCTGGATCTTGCGCCAGAGCTCGCGCAGGGCCGCCAGCCGGTCCGCGCGGCTCCTCGAGGTGCTGGCCCCCGCGTCCGCGGCCGCGTCGGCGCCGTCGCCCGACATGCCCATGGCGGTGGCGAGCTGATCGACTCTTTCGTTGAACCAGCCTCGCTCTGCCGCGGGCGGCGCCGCCGGCAGAGGCGGGGCGGGGCCGAGCAGATTTTCGAGCGCGGCGAGCGCTATGTCTGCTGCCTCCGGCCGCGAGGCATCCGCCGCCAGAGCGAGCAGCTCGGGCACCACCTCGTCGCGCGGGCCTTGGATGCTCAGCTCGAGCTGGCCCCCTTCGTCCCTCACGACGACGGTACGCCGGCGCTCGGCCGGCGCCGTCTGCCCCCCGGGAGCGGCTTTGGGCCGCTGCGGCGCTGCCGCCAGCTCCGCGATTTTCTTCGAGAGCCGCGTGACATCGTCCCGCGCCGAGGTCAGATCCGTCTGAAGGCTCGTAATCTCCGCGCGCTGTCGGAGCGCGACGGCCTCGAGCTGGCGAACTTCGCGGTCGAGCTCCTCTCCGCGCGCCGAGGCAGCCAGCGCGCGGTCGGCGGCCTCGCTGGCGCTTCGCTCGAGCTCGGTTTCGCGCCCCCGGGCCGCGTCTTGGCCCGCCGCGAGGAGCTTTTGCAGTTTTTCGTCGGAGGCGCGCTCCAGCGCGGCGAGCCGCTGCTGAAGCTCCTCCTCGGGGACACGTCGTTCGAGGCCGGCAAGCCGCGTGCGCCACACAGCCTCGCGCTGGAGAAGGACCGCGATGAGGAAGCCGAAAAGGAGGAGCGCGGCCGCTGCCCACGCCACGAACGACCTTCGAGCGCGCACGGGAGGCAAGGTGCGCTCTGCAGCAGGCATCGCACCAATGCGGTCGATGACCGCTGCGCGGAGACTCGCAGGGGGAGTCTCTCGGGGCAGCGACCTCAAGGCCCGCACAGCTCTCTCGAGCTCCGCGTACTCCGCCTTGCACTGCGGGCACCGTGCGACGTGGCCCGCGACGGCATCGCGAACGTCGTCCGGGAGCGACCTCTCGAGCAATTCCGAGAATTGGATGCGGTAGGCGTCGCAGCTCATGAGATCCACTTACTCCTCGAGCCAGGCGCGGTGCCGGGCAAGCAGCACGGTCCGGAGCTCCAGCCGCGCACGATGGATGCGCGACTTGATGGTGCCCAGCTGGCAATCCAGCAGGTCCGCCAGCTCCTCGTAGCTGAGGCCTTCCATCTCGCGCAGGACGAGAATCGTGCGCGCCTGCGGCTCCAGCCGGTCGAGAGCTTCCTCGATGATCGCGCTCTGCTCCCGCTCGGCGGCCTTCTCGAAAGGAGATTCGGACTTCCGGTCCACGGGCTCGGGCCCGTCGAAGGAGATGGGCACCGTGCGGCGGTGCCGGGCGCGACGCCCCAGGTCCCGCACGTAGTTCCAGGCGATGGCCGCGAGCCAGGAGCGCAAGCTCCGCTCGGCGTCGAAAGA
>Ga0111539_10008834_pt1 | contig 12768 bp, 10 predicted proteins | sample RhiMethybrSRZTD1_FD_79667 | JGI IMG/M metagenome (GOLD analysis project Ga0111539, IMG submission 79667) | Populus rhizosphere microbial communities from Tennessee, USA - Rhizosphere MetaG P. TD hybrid SRZTD1 (version 2) (version 2) | ecosystem: Host-associated > Plants > Roots > Rhizosphere >...
CAGGTCGGGCGCATGGTGCGCATGGCCCCGGTCGGAGGGAGCGACGCCCATTCGCTCGCGCACGTGGCGCGCGCGTTCACCTGCGTTCCGGGCGCGCGGACGAAGCAGGAGTTCCTCGCCGGCCTGCGGGCCGGCCTGTGCGTGCCCGCCGGCCGCTCGGGCAGCTACGCGCGCCTCACGAGCGAGGTCACGCGCATCTTCGCCGCGGGCTACGGGGAGACCTGGGGCGAGCTCTGCCGCGGCGAGGCGCACCCGCTCCGGCTGGCGGCGAGCGCCGTCATGCTGCCGCTGCTCCCGCTGATCCCGCTCTTCACCCTCGGGATCTACGCGCACGAGCTCGCGTTCGGCAGGCGCTTCTTCCGGGCGTTCCAGGACGCCTTCGGCTGGCCGGCGCAGGCGCGCCGCCGCCGCCCGGCGCTCGCCGCTCCGCCGCTCGAGGAGGTCGCATGAGCGTGCTGACGCAGGTGCTGGCCTCGGACGACCGGCTGCTCGGGCGTGTGCTCGAGTGGAAGGCGCCGCGCTGGGTGAGGCTGTGGATGCGCGCGGCGACGCGGCTCGGCGACGGCTGGGTCTGGCTCGCTGCCGCGCCGCTGCTCCTGGCCGCGGGCAGCTCCGGGGTGCGCGCGCTCGGCGCCGGCGTCGTCTCCGCCGTGATCGCCAACGCGCTCCTGGTGTGCGTCAAGCGCCGCGTGCGGCGGATGCGGCCGTGCGAGCGCGTGTTCTCGCCGAGCTGGGACATAAGCCCGCTCGGGTGGTTCCCGTCCGACCGCTTCTCCTTCCCCTCCGGCCACGCGCTGAACGCCTTCGCCATCGGGAGCGTGTTGGCGCTCGCCTTTCCGAGGGCCGCCCCCCTCGTACTCGTCGTCGCCACGAACGTGGCGGCGTCGCGCGTGGTGCTGGGGCTGCACTGGCTCTCGGACGTGCTGGCGGGCGCCCTGGCCGGTTTCGTGATCGGGACGGCCGTCTGGCTGGTCTTGCTGTGCTGACCGCGTTCATTCCGTCATCGGACGAAGGAGACCGCATGGAAAACCTCGCTCTATCCAGCCGCGCTTCGCTGCCGTTGCCGCATGCCTCGAGCTACGGGCAGACGCTCGTCACGCTCGCCCAGGAACGCTCCGAGCTCGTGGTGATGGCCGCGCAGAGCCCGCCGCCGCTTCGAGGCCTGCACGAGGCGCTCGGCAAGCGCTTCATCGACGTGGGCCTCTGCGACGAGACGCTGGTCGGCGCCGCCGCCCGCCTGGCCCTGCGCGGGCGCACGCCGGTCGTCCACGCGAGCGCCAGCGTCCTCACGCAGCGCGCGTTCGAGCTGTTCCGTACCGAGGTCGGCGTGCCGAGGCTGCCCGTGACCCTGGTCGGCTTCATGCCGGCTTCTCCGGCTGTCGCGGCCGAGGCTGGCGGCGACTCGCTCGACGACTTGGCGCTGATGCGCGCGATCCCCGAGATGCAGGTGTTCTGTCCGGCCGACCGCGAAGAGCTGCAAGACGCCCTGCCGGTGATCGTGCCGAGCGGCCGGCCGTCGTACGTGCGCTACACGGCCGCCGAGCCGGCGGTGGAGCACCTGGAGCGCTTCGCGATCGGCCGCGCGGAGGTGATCGCGAGCGAGGACGGCGTCTCGATCGTGAGCTGCGGCCCCTCGCTGCGCGTCGCCGAAGCGGCCCGCCGCATCCTCGCCGCACGCGGCGTGCCGGTGAGGCTCGTCAACCTGCGCAGTCTGGAGCCCGTCGACGAGGCGGCGCTCGTCGACGCCGTGCGGCCCGCCGAGCTCGTGGTGACGCTCGAGAGCTCCCCCGGCCGCGGCGGGCTCTACGCGATCCTGGCGGAGACCTGTCTCAAGCATCGGCTCGCGCCGCGCGTGCTCCCGCTGCGCCACGGCTTCACGAGCGGCCCGAGGCTCGCGGAGCGGATCCTGCACGCGATCTGCGAGACGGAAGGGTGAGTGGACACGCGCTCGCGTCTTGACCTAGGCTGACCTTGAACCCCGGTCGAGGTGCCCATGGCCGTCAGGATCCGGTGGCAGCCGCCGCTCGTCCTCGAAGAGCGCAAGAAGGCCCAGTGGGAGAAGATCATCCGCGTCGAGCTGGGCGAGCTCGACGACCCGCTCGACGTGAACATGCGCTTCGAGGCGGACAACCTGCGCTGGAAGGTCGAGGCAGTCCCGGAGCGGCCTTCGCCTTCGGCCGCGCACGCAGCGGCGCACACCCGGGCCCGCGTCGTCAGCGCCCTGCAAGCCGCCGGCAAGCCGGTCGTCTGAACGCTCGCCGACTCCGACGCGTCGCTGACGCTCCCGACACGGATGCGCCCGCGGCTCAGTGCGGGCCGAGGAACAGCAGCTGGTAGAGCGTCAGCAGGATCTCGAACACGATCAGCGCCACGATGTACCACTCGACGCGCAGCGCGCGCTTGTTCTGCAGCAGGTCGGCGAGCGTCTCGACGGTGCGCCCGATCAGGTCGAGCTTGCGCTCCAGCGCCGTGCGGCGTTCCTGCAGCTCGTACTCGTCCTCGAGCCGGGTGAAGAGCCGGTTCAGGCCCGGCTGCTCCCACAGCACGTCGGGCTTCTCGCCCACCTCGACGCGTCCGACCATCTTGTGCTGCGTGAGCAGCGTGTCGCCGATGTAGCGCAGCAGGTCGCGGTCTCTCGGCATCGGACGGCTATCGTCGCCCTTCAGGCCCAGAGCGAACGGCTCGATCGCGTCGAACGCCGCGGCCAGGCTGGCCTCGTAGTAGCCGAGCACCACGCTCTTGGCGAGCACGTCGGCGATCACCTGCAGCGAGCCGTCGGTCACCTCGCGCAGCACGATCTCGCCGCCCTCCGCTTTGTCCTCGCCCGCGGCGTCGACGCGCAGCCGCAGCTCCTCGGTCTCGCGCTTGGCGTAGGGCTGGCCCACGAGGTGCTTGAGCTGGTCGAGGAAGGTGACCTCCTGCAGCGGGTTCACCCCGAACAGCACGACGGCGCCGTAGCGGAAGAGCGCCGCGTACTGGTTCTCGCCGGCGGCGATCACCAGCGGGTTCACCGCCAGGCGGTCGGTCGCCTCGAGGCCCTTGAGGTCGATCCGCTCGCCGAGCAAGACCCCGCGCACGGAGATCAGGCTGCCCGAAGGCAACAGGCTGGGCACGGCCCGCAGGGTACAACGAAGCCGCGGCACCCGTCCGCAGGCCGTGACAGCCGTGTTACGCCGAGTTAACGGAACGCCGCGTCCGGCGCGCTCGTGGTTTCATGTGACGAGCGCGCGGCGGCAGCAGACCGCCGAGTGGCGTGAAAGGGGGGCTCGATGCTGTTCGTGCTGACTCTGGTCGGGGCCGTGCTGGCCCTGGTGGTGTGGCGCGGAGTGCGACGCGTGAACCCGCAAGCCGGGTTCGCGGTCGGAGGCGTGGCCGCGCTGCTCGCGGCGATCGCGCTCGCGCAGACCGTGCGCGTGGTGCCCGCGGGCCACGTCGGCGTGGTGGACCTCTTCGGCCGCGTGGACTCCGCGACGCGCAAGTCCGGCCTCAACATCGTCAACCCGTTCGCGCGCGTGATCAGCATGTCGGTCAAGACGCAGGAGCTGAAGGAGGTGATGGACGTGCCCTCGCGCGAGGGCTTGACGATGCAGCTGGAGGCGAGCGCGCTCTTCCATCTCGACCCCGAGAAGGCGGCCGAGGTCTACAAGTCGGTGGGGCCCGACTACGTGAGCGTGCTGCTCGAGCCGCAGTTCCGCTCGGTCACCCGCGGCGTCACCTCGCAGTACGAGGCGCGGGCGCTCTACACCTCCGAGCGCGAGCTGCTAGCGCATGCGATCGCGGGCGAGCTCGAGAAGCTGGTCGCGCCGCGCGGGGTGCAGATCGAGTCGACGCCGCTCAGGAAGATCACGCTGCCGGCGCGGCTCGCCGCGGCGATCGAGGAGAAGCTCGGGGCCGAGCAGGAGAGCCAGCGCATGCAGTTCGTGCTGATGCGCGAGAAGCAGGAGGCCGACCGCCGCCGCATCGAGGCGCAGGGCATCGCCGACTTCCAGCACATCGTGAGCCAGGGCATCAACGAGCAGCTGCTCAAGTGGAAGGGGATCGAGGCCACCCAGAAGCTCGCCGAGTCCCAGAACAGCAAGGTGGTGATCGTGGGCTCCGGCAAGGACGGGCTGCCGGTGATCCTCGGCGGCAACTAGGCCGCGGCTTCAGCCGGCGTGCGGCAGGTAGGGACGCAGCAGCAGCATCCCGACCCACACGATCACTACGCAGGCGACGTCGAGCAGCGCGCCGGCGCGGATCATCCGGGTGAGCGGGACGCGGCCGGTGCCGAACACGATCGCGTTGGGCGGCGTCGAGACGGGGAAGATGAAGCCGCAGGTCGCCGCGAGGCCGGCGGCGAGCGCCGGCGGCACCGGGTCGAAGCCCGCCTGGCGCGCGGCGGCGATCACGATCGGGACGAGCAGCGTGGCCGCGGCCGTGTTGGAGGCGAACTCGCTCACGATCACGGCCGCGATCACCAAGATCAGCATGAAGCCTTCCAAGCTCGACGCGAGCCCCGCGTTCACGACGCTCTCGCCCGCCCACTTCGCGACGCCGGTCGCCTCGCCCAGCGTGCCGAGCGAGAGGCCGCCGCCGAAGAGCAGCAGCACGCCCCAGTTGACGCGCTGGCCGTCCTCCCACGTGAGCGCGAAGCGCCGCTTGCGCCACGAGAGCGGCGCCACGAACAGCAGGCTCGCGGCGAGCAGCGCCACGCCGGCCTCCGGGAAGTGCTTGCCGAGCGCGAGCGCGAACGGGTCGTCGCGGCCGAGCACCCCCTGGGCGAGCGACGGCGCGAGCCAGAGCGCGAACGCCAGCCCGAACGCGAGCAGCGTGTAGCGCGCGCCCCAGCGCTCCTCGCGGGCCGCCTCGCCGTCGGCCGGCGGCGGTGCGGCGACGACCGTGGCGACGTCGCCGCTCCCGAGGCCGCGGCCCAGCACGAGCCGCGTGAGCCCGAGCGAGACGAGCAGCAGCACGAGCGAGATCGGCGCGCCGAACACGAGCCAGTCGGCGAAGCTGATGCGGGCGCCGGCCAGGCGCTCGAGGAAGCCCGCCACGAGCAGGTTGGGCGGTGTGCCGATGATCGTCGCCATCCCGCCGACGGACGCGCCGTAGGCGATCATCAGCAGCACGCCGGACTCCGCCTTCGTCGGCCGCTCGTTGCGCTCGCCGAGCGCGCCGAGCGCGATCGGCGTCATGAGGGCGGCGGTCGCCGTGTTCGAGAGCACGGTCGAGATCGTGGCCGAGGCCGTGCCGAAAGCGGCCATCCGCCCCGCGGCCGTCTTCGCGAACAGCGGCAGCCCGAGCAGCCACGCGGCGAGCCGCACGTCGAGCCCGAAGCGGCTGAGCGCCTCGGCCAGCAGGAACGAGCCGAGGAACAGGAAGATCACCGGGTCGGCGAAGGGCAGGAGCACCTGCCGCGCCGGCGCGACGCCGGTCACGATCGCGAGCGACGCGGCCACGAGCGAGGTCGCCGGCAGCGGGATCGCCTCGGTGATCCACCAGGTGATCGCGAGCGCCATCACCGCCAGCAGGCGCCGTGCTTCGGGGGGGTGGGAGCCCGGGTTCCAGAGGTAGACGAGCCCGGCGAGCAGCGGTCCGCCGACGAGGCCGGCGGTCTTCAGCCCGTGCTCGAGGCGCGTCTCGAAGTCGGTGACTGGCTGCGGCATCCGCGGACTATAGCGCGCCGCCCGCGCCGCGGTGCGGCGGCAAAAGATAACGCGGCGTTCACGCGGGCGTCACAGGTCCGTCATGAGCTGCCAATAGGTTCGCTACATTCAGCACAAGCGACCAGAAGGAGGAGCATCGATGAGTCTCAGGGTTCTGTGCCGCGGCGTTCTGGCTGTGGCCGTTCTCGTCGTCGTGGCGGGGGCCGCCTTCGCGCAGGCCCCGACGGCGTGGGCGCCCTTCTACGCCGAGGTGCCGAAGGACGGCCGCATCTACGTGTTCGCGGTCGGCGCGCGCTACGACACCTTCCAGAAGAGCGGCGGCACCGAGGTGGGCCAGGCGATCACGCGGCCCGGCTACGGTCCGAACGGCGAGACGGTCGTGTTCGACAGCGAGAGCGCGATCAACCTCTACAACTTCAAGCACGATCTGGCCGGCGAGTACTTCCCGCCGCCCAAGGTGACGCCGCCCTCGCCCTACCCGTCCGGGAAGTTCTCCGGGCTGATGTTCGGCGACTACTACGCGTACGACGCCTGGCACCAGAACACGATCAGCGCCACCAACACCAGCACCGTCCAGGGGCAGCAGGGCTTCTGGTTCCGGCGCATCTACTTCACCTACGACCTGACGTTCAGCGAGAAGTTCACGACGCGCTTCCGGCTCGAGGCGAACAGCAACGGCCAGTTCACGAGCCCCGGGAACATCAACCCGTACATCAAGGACGCCTACCTGAAGTGGACGTTCTGGAACAAGCAGGTGGCGACGCTCGGCATCCAGCCCAGCTTGACCTTCGACTGGTACGAGGGCTTCTACGGCCTGCGCCACATCGAGAAGACCCCGGCCGACCTCTACCGCATCGACTCCTCGCGTGACTTCGGCGTGGCCGTGGGCGGACCGATAACGGCCGTGAAGAACCTCGCCTATGCCGTGCAGTACGGCAACGAGTCGGGCACCGGGTCGGAGACCGACAAGTACAAGATCTGGCGCTTCGAGGCGCGCTACGACGCGAACCCCGGAATCGCGGCCGAGGCCTTCTACAGCACGGCGAAGCGGCCGAACGGCCAGGACCGCACCACCGCGCAGGGGATCGTCGGCTACCGGAACGCGAAGTTCCGCCTGTCGGGCCAGTATCTCTACCAGAAGCGCGAGCGGGCGAACGCCGCGGGCGTCGACCAGACGATCGACATCTGGTCCGCCTTCGGCTACTGGGAGTTCAAGCCCAAGAAGGCCGACCTGTTCTTCCGTTTCGACAGCGTGAAGGGCGAGCTCGGCGGCATCGAGACCGGCCTGCCCGGGGGCGACGGGATCGACTACGTGATCCTGAGCCCGCGCCAGCCCTTCAAGGCCTACATCTTCGGGGCCGAGTACTACCTGTTCCCGACGATCCGGGTGAGCCCGAACGTCGAGCTCTTCCAGTACGACAGCGATCCGGATCCGACCAACTTCCCCGGCCGGGACAAGGACCGCATCCTCCGGATCACCTTCTTCTGGTCGTGGTAACGGCTCAGTTAACGCAGGTTTAACACGGGCGAAACGCCCCGTTCACCGCGGCCCGGGATACTGGGTCCACACGGGACGAATCGCGAAACCGAGGAGAGAAGACATGAGGCGCTTGCTGTTCGTCTGCGCAACCCTGGCCGTGGGAGCCGCGCTCGCCTACGCCCAGGCCGTCCAGGTCGACTCCGGGATCGCCGCGTACCAGAAGGCCTCCGGCGTCTCCGGCAACATCAACAGCGTCGGCTCCGACACGATGAACAACATGATGGCGCTCTGGGCCGAGACGTTCCGCAAGCTGTACCCGAACGTGAAGATCCAGATCGAGGGCAAGGGCTCGGGCACGGCGCCGCCGGCGCTGATCGCGGGCACCTCGCAGTTCGGGCCGATGTCGCGCCCGATGCGCACGACCGAGATCGACCAGTTCGAGGCGAAGTACGGCTACAAGCCGACGCAGATCCGCACCTCGTACGACGCGCTCGCCGTGTACGTGAACAAGGACAACCCGCTCGAGAAGCTGACGCTGGCGCAGGTCGACGCGCTGTTCTCCAAGACGCGCCGTCGCGGCGGGAAGGGCGCCGCAACGTGGGGCACGCTGGGCCTGACGGGCGACTGGGCGAGCCGGCCGATCAGCCTCTACGGGCGCAACTCGGCGAGCGGCACCTACGGCTTCTTCAAGGAGCACGTGCTGCAGAACGGCGACTTCAAGGACGAGGTCAAGGAGCAGCCGGGCTCGGCCTCCGTCGTCCAGGGCGTGACCGAGGACCGCTTCGGCGTCGGCTACAGCGGCATCGGCTACAAGACCTCGGGCGTCAAGGCGCTGCAGCTCTCCGAGAAGGACCAGTTCTTCGACGGCGCGTACGCCAACGTGACGAGCGGCAAGTACCCGCTGTCGCGCTTCCTCTACCTCTACGTCAACAAGGCGCCCGGCAAGCCCCTCGACCCGCTGGTCAAGGAGTACCTGAAGCTGATCTTGAGCAAGGAGGGCCAGGAGGTCGTCGTGAAGGACGGCTACCTGCCGCTGCCCGCCAACCTCGTCAAGGAGGAGCTCGCCAAGCTCGAGTAGGCGACTCGGCTCCGGGATCCCCGATGGCCACAGCCAGCATCGGCGTTCGCGAGAAGATGGCCGCCGCGTCGCGGCGGATCGCGCGCGTCAAGCTCGCCGACCGCGCCGCCACGGGCGTCATCACGTTCGGCGGGCTCTTCATCATCGTCTGCGTCCTCTTCATCTTCGTCTTCATCTTCGAGGAGGCGTTGCCGCTCTTCCGCGGGGCGCGAGGCCAGCGGGTGGCCTCGCTGGCGCTCGTTCCCCCGCAGGGGGCGCCCGCCGCGCCGCGCGAGGCGCCGCTCGCGATCGGCGTCGACGAGTACCAGAAGTACCTCTACGAGGTCGCGCCCGACGCGCGCGTTGTGCTCTACCGGCTCGCCGACGGCACGCCGCAGCGCGAGTTCAGGATCGCGGAGCTCGAAGGCGCCACGGTCACGACCGCCGTGCGCAGTCTGACCGGCGACCTCGCGCTCGGCACCGCCGACGGCCGTGCGGCGCTCGTCCAGGTGCGCTTCCGCCCGGTCTTCGAGGGCTCCGTGCTCAAGGACCTCGAGTCGGACGTGCGCGTCAAGCGCGTCGTCACGCTCGACGCCGGCAAACGGGTAGTGCGCGATGTCGCCTCGCAGATCTCGTCCGAGGGCGAGATCCTGCTCGCGGCGGCGGTCGGCGACGACGAGATCGTGCTGGCGCGGGCGGCGGACGTCGAAGAGGGCCAGACGCCGCCGGAGCCCTCGCTCTCGACGCTCAAGACCCGCGACGGCGAGAAGGTCAGCCACGTCCGTCTGGGGCGCTCCTCGCTCGTGGCGGGCACCGAATCCGGGCAGCTCTACTACTGGGAGCTCGCCGGCTCGGAGTCCAGGCTCACCGACATCGCGAAGGTGAGCGAGGGGCCGCTCACCGCCGTGGAGTTCGGGCTCGGGGGCAACTCGATCCTCGCCGGCGATCAGCACGGGCGCCTGAGCGGCTGGTTCAGGGCGCGCGCGAGCGCGGAAGGCGAGCTCCAGCTCGTGAAGGCGCACGAGTTCGAGCCGCAGGGCGCCGCGATCCTCTCGATCGGCTCGTCCACCCGCGAGCGCAGCTTCGTGACCGGCGCCGCCGACGGCTCGCTGTTCGTCCGCCACCTGACCTCGGAGCGGACGCTGCTCCGCTTCCCGGGCGGCGCCCTTCCCGCCTCGCTCGTGCTGGTGACGCCGCGGGCCGACGGCATCCTGGTGAAGCGCGGCGCGAGCGTGGAGCGTTACTCGCTCGACAACCCGCACCCCGAGTTCTCCTGGCGGGCGCTGTTCGGCAGGGTCTGGTACGAGGGCTACCACGCGCGCGACTACGTCTGGCAGTCGACCGGCGCCACCGACGACTTCGAGCCCAAGCTGAGCCTGGTCCCGCTCATCTTCGGGACGATCAAGGCGACCCTCTACGCGCTCGTCTTCGCGATGCCGCTCGCCGTGTTCGGCGCGCTCTACACCTCGCAGTTCGTGCACCCGCGCATCAAGGCGCGCGTGAAGCCGACGGTCGAGATCATGGCCGCCCTGCCGAGCGTCGTGATCGGCTTCATCGCGGGGCTCTGGCTCGCCTCGCGCGTCGAGACGCACCTCGTGCCGGTGCTGCTGCTGCTCCTGTTCCTGCCGCTCTTCGGCACCTCGGGCGTGCTGCTCTGGGATCGCCTGCCGAGGGGCCTCCAGCGAGGGCTGCGCCCGGGCACGGAGATCGCGCTGATCGTGCCGCTGCTGCTCCTGGGCGGTGTCGTGGCCTTCCAGGCCGGACCGTGGATCGAGGCGGGCCTCTTCGGCGGTGATCTGAAGGCCTGGCTCACGAGTTCGCTCGGGCTCGTGTACGACCAGCGCAACAGCATCGTCGTCGGCCTGGCGATGGGCTTCGCGGTGATCCCGATCATCTTCACGATCTCCGAGGACGCCTTCTCGAGCGTGCCGCAGCACCTGACCGCGGCCTCGCTCGCGCTCGGGGCGAGCCGCTGGCAGACGGCGACCCGGGTCGTGCTGCCGACCGCGAGCCCCGGCATCTTCTCGGCGGTGATGGTCGGCTTCGGGCGGGCCGTGGGCGAGACGATGATCGTGCTGATGGCGACCGGCAACACGCCGGTGCTCGACTGGTCGCCGCTCAACGGGATGCGGACGCTCAGCGCGAACATCGCCGTCGAGGTGCCCGAGGCCCCCTACGGCGGCACGCTCTACCGCGTGCTGTTCCTGTCGGCCTGCGTGCTGTTCCTGATGACCTTCTTCGTCAACACGATCGCCGAGCTGGTGCGCCAGCGCCTGCGCGAGAAGTACAAGGCGATCTGACGATGGACCTGCGCAAGGCGTTTTCCCGCGGCGATCACCTGGTCTGGCTCACCGGAAGTGCCCTCGGGATGTGCCTGGTGATGATCCTGGGCATGCTGCTCGTGATCCTCACGAACGGCCTCGGGATCTTCTGGCCGGCGGCGCTCGAGCAGGTGAAGCTCAGGGACGGCTCGCTGCTCGCGGGCGAGCTGACGCAGCGGCAAGTGATCCCCGATCCCGACCAGCCGACCCACCCCGAGAAGCACCGCCTGCAGTTCAAGGTCGGCAACCGCGACCTCTACGGCGCCGATTTCCGGTGGGTGGACGAGGACCAGATCGTCGAGCGCACGCGGCCGCCGGAGCTCTACCTGGTCGAGCGCAGCGAGTACGGGCCGCTGATCGGCACGCCCGTCCGGGTGCTCGACGGCGACAAGGAGATGGCGTCGGGCTCCGGCGCGGCGGCCATGCTCGACGAGCTGGTGGCGCGCGCAGCCCGCGACCGGCGGACGATCAAGGCGATCGAGAAGGACGAGATCGGCGGGGTGAACTACACGCTCGAGCGGATCCGCCTGGATCGCCGCAAGCTCGACTACCGGCAGAAGCGGGATCCCGCGCGCGACTTCGCGGCCGAGCGCCAGGCGCTCGACCAGCGCGAGACGCTCCAGAAGGCGGCCTACGCCGAGGCCGAGCAGAAGCTCGTCAAGCAGATGGAGTCGGTCGGCAGCTCGCGGGTCGTGTGGAAGACCGTCGACGGCCAGGAGAAGGAGCTGCGGGCGCTCGACATCTATCGCGCCTATCCCGCGAACCACCTCGGCTGGGGCGGTCGCGCCTCGGTCTACGCGAGCCGCTTCTGGGCCTTCCTGACCGAGGAGCCGCGCGAGGCCAACACCGAGGGCGGCATCTTCCCCGCGATCTTCGGCACCGTGATGATGGTGTTCCTGATGAGTCTGGCGGTGGTGCCGCTCGGCGTGCTGGCGGCGCTCTACCTGCGCGAGTACGCCAGGCAGGGCCCGCTCGTGCGCACCGTGCGCATCGCCGTCAACAACCTGGCCGGCGTGCCCTCGATCGTGTTCGGCGTGTTCGGCCTCGGCTTCTTCGTCTACTTCGTGGGCGGCGCGATCGACCGCGTCTTCTATCCCGAGGCGCTGCCGACGCCGACCTACGGCACCGGCGGCATCCTGTGGGCGGCGCTCACGCTCGCGCTGCTCACGGTGCCGGTGGTGATCGTCGCCTCCGAAGAGGCGCTCGCGGCCGTGCCGCGCTCGATGCGCGAGGCGTCGCTCGCGATGGGCGCGACCAAGTTCCAGACCATCCTGCGCGTCGTGCTGCCCGCGGCGGCGCCCGGCATCCTCACCGGCCTGATCCTCGCGATGGCCCGCGCCGCCGGCGAGGTCGCGCCGCTGATGATGACCGGCGTCGTCAAGCTCGCCCCCGAGCTGCCGATGGACGGCTTCTTCCCGTTCTTCCACCTCGACCGCAAGTTCATGCACCTGGGGTTCCACATCTACGACGTGGGCTTCCAGAGCCCGAACGTCGAGGCCGCCAAGCCGATGGTCTACACCACCACCGTCTTCCTCCTGATCATCGTCGTGCTCCTCAACCTGACCGCGATCACCGTGCGCAACCACCTGCGCGAGAAATACAAGACGTCCGCGTTCTGAGGACCGAGGCAATGGAGATGACCGAGCACGAGACCAAGACCACGGCTCCCGACAGCGGGCTGCGGATCAAGACCGAGGTCAAGGGCAGGGACGCCGCCTCCGCGCCGGGCAGCACGCCGGACATCGTCTGCGAGGCGGTCAACCTCGCCTACGGCGAAAACCACGTGCTGCACGACATCACCATGGACATGGACGACCGCCGGGTCACGGCGCTGATCGGGCCCTCGGGCTGCGGCAAGTCGACGCTCTTGCGCTGCCTCAACCGCATGAACGACCTGATCGACAACGTGCGGATCTGGGGCGAGATCCGCGTCAAGGGCCTCGACATCAACGCCCTCAGCACGGACGTGATCGAGGTGCGGCGTCGGGTGGGGATGGTGTTCCAGAAGTCGAACCCGTTCCCGAAGTCGATCTACGAGAACGTGATCTACGGCCTGCGCATCGCTGGGATCAACGACAAGTCGACGCTCGACGAGGCCTGCGAGCGCTCGCTGCGTGGCGCCGCGCTCTGGGACGAGGTCAAGGACCGCCTCGACGAGAGCGGGCTCGGGCTCTCGGGCGGCCAGATGCAGCGGCTGTGCATCGCGCGCGCGATCGCGGTCGAGCCCGAGGTGCTGCTGATGGACGAGCCCTGCTCGGCGCTCGA
>Ga0111539_10008838_pt1 | contig 12764 bp, 20 predicted proteins | sample RhiMethybrSRZTD1_FD_79667 | JGI IMG/M metagenome (GOLD analysis project Ga0111539, IMG submission 79667) | Populus rhizosphere microbial communities from Tennessee, USA - Rhizosphere MetaG P. TD hybrid SRZTD1 (version 2) (version 2) | ecosystem: Host-associated > Plants > Roots > Rhizosphere >...
TATTTATAATTAAAAATTTAACAAAACATCATTAACTATCAAAATTGATAAATTCTTGTTAAAAAATAGGATCCTAACCTAGCAAGAAAAAAGGAAGGAAGAAATCAAGCAGTAAAAAATAAAAAATCTCACTAAAAATTGAGTTTTAAGAAAACCAGGAATACTAATGTTCACATTCTTGACATGTAAATAGAGTATAAAAAAATTAAAAAAAAAAATATTATCTCAAAATACCTAATAAAATATTTCATTTATTTACAATAGCTTATGAAATATCAAAAATTTATATTTATCATAAGATCCTTTTAAGATAAATCCAATTTGTACCCAGTTAATCTAATGCTACTAAAAAGAAAAGCCAAAGTATAGTGGAAATCGTTATTTCTGTTCTAATACTTGACAAGAAAGATGATAACAGTACAAGTGGAGAATATATACTATTATAGAAAAAATAAATTTAAGACGAAATTTCAAAATTATTTGAAACTTTCAGGATTTGAGTAAAAAATTCTCATTAATGTTTAGGTCTAATCTCCCTAGGTTAATGGCTCGTTTATCAACACCTCTAATCCGTTAGATAGTTCTTCGAGGTTTACAGTTACATTAGTTAGGATATTTAAAGCAATTGTATCATCACCAGATTCAATTGCTCTCATAGATTGGATAACATCATCATTTGTATTATTAATCAAATTTGATAGTTTCAGATATACATGAGATTGTTCTGTAGAAGTCTGAGACTTTGCATTTCCCATATTCATTATAACGATAATGAACAAAATAAAAATTATGAAAAAGATTAGTCTTGATTTGTCAACCGTCATCTCTTAAAATAAGATTTAGTAATTATATAAATTTTCATAAAAACAACTATGATAACATAGGAAAAATGTGAAAATTAGCTTTGGCCATTTGAAACTAATTATTCATAATTTAATAGTAAAATATGCTTAACCAAAAGAATAATATTCTTAAATCGATTAGAAATAATAAATAAAAGTATAGCGTAGTTATTTTAATAAAGTGTTTAATTATTTATGCAACATAGATAACATATTAAAACTGAAATTGACCATTTCAACAAAACAAAAAAATGCAAGACTCATTAAAATAATATAATAATAGTAATAATAATAATAATCAGATTATATTTAATATATTTAATAATAGAAAAATTATAAATTCTTTATAATATTATATTTTTCCAAAATATCTGCAATTTTATTTGCAGTTGGGTTTTTTATATATGGTATAGTTGCCAAAACTCTACTTTGTGTCAATTCTTCTACTGCATGTGGAAGATTATTAGTAATTAATTTGCAATAAGTTTTTAAAAATTTACATTTGTTGTTTATTATTATTCCTTTGATTTTCAACTTATATAATATAGCTAAGCGATATGTCATTATAATATGATTTATAGCTCCTATTCTATTTGATGTAATCAGTATTATTGGTATCTTTATTATAGATGCTAAATCTGCAACAGAACAATCTTTACTCAATGGAACCATCAATCCTCCTATTCCTTCTACTATTGTAAATTCATGTCTATTTTCAATTTCTTTGTATTTGTTTAAAATTTCTTCAATATCTATATTTTCATTTAATTTTAATATTTTTTTGGCAAGGTATGGAGCTGTAGGTATTGAGTAAAAATAAGGATTAATTATATTATCATTGTCTTTATTACCGCTTGCATCTTTTAACATTTTAGTGTCGAGAGATTTATAATCTTTAGAGTATTGTTTAATTCCTGTTGCAAAAGGTTTCATTACTCCTACCTCAATTCCTTTTCGAAAAAGCAAATTGCCTAAACCTGCTGCAATAGTTGTTTTTCCTATTTCAGTATCAATTCCTATTATAAAGATTCCTTTACTTTTCATAGGTTTTATTTATTATATCAATCATAATTACTTACTCATAATAATAAATGAGAAATTTGACAAATATTTTTATATTATCAGTGAGATTAGTATAATAAAAATAGCCAAGTTCTTTTATTGTTCTTGTTTAAAGTCTTTAGAAATATATTCAACGTAAATAAAGAAAATTAATAAATAAATTAAGTTAAAATCGTTTTATATTTATTAATTAGTTACAAATTTGAAACCTCTATATTTTGTATCTTTTAAAAATTTATTAATATCCACTATTATATTAAAAAAAGGAATAACATTTGTTTTAATGTTATGTATATCATTATTGTTTATTTCATTTTTACCATCAATAAGATAATTAATATAAGATTCATCTATGGTTTTATTGTTGGTAAATAAAGTATGGCACTCTTTTTTATTTTTATATAGAACATAATTTCTATAATTAATCTCAAGAGGAATAGATGAAACTAGCCAAATATTTTCTTTATTCTTCTGAATTTTATCTAATTTTTTTATATATTCACTCGTAGATGAATTTTTATCAAATTTTATTATTAAAGTTTTCTTTGGATCTTTATATAGAGTTTTTATGTCTGGAATTACCAAATCAATTTCTAGCTCATTTAGCATTATTTTTCTCTGTGAAGGAAGAGATGTAGTTGTCAATAAAAAATGTAAAAAAGATTCGCATAATAAAGATAATGGTTTTTCAAACTTATTGTAATCGGAATCAATGTTTTCCTTTTTTTCATAAATTGTTGCTATTGTTTTAGAAAGTATTTCCTTTATTTTAGGAATTGATGAATTTATATTCTTTTGAAATTCTATTTGAATATTTTCCTTTCCAAAATCATTTAAGACCGAATACAACTCATCTTTAATATCCATATTATTAATTATTGATAGGTTTATTAAATATCTTAATGTAAAAAAATCATGGCAAAGATTGCTATTATTCTTTTATTAATTTCGCTTGGATTGCTAATAATTTACGGTATAGATGTAATGGTTGCATCACAATCTGAAACAGATGCAATTACAGAAGGAGGAGGAGGACAAGGTTTCCTGCCCATAAATGAAGCGATACGAGGAAGTATTTTTGGAGGCGGAGCCGTCGCATTATCTATAATAGGATTTGCTCTTGGTCGAAAAGAACCAAACAAAACAATACCTATACTATTATTTATAAATGGAGGATTGATCATCTTGGGATTACTTCTTATAATGGCTATGGCTAATTTCGAAATAGATCAAAATACTATACGAACAATCGGTTCAACAATGCTATTGGGAGGGATATTGATCGGATTAGGAATAGCGAAAATTGTAATAGACAAGAAAAAATTAAGGTCCAGATAGATTTTTTCTTTGATCTTTTATTTTAGTAATTAAATATTATTTTCATATATAATATTATATGGTTATAACTAATATCAAATAAAAAATAATAAAGTGCATCTGTTATTTTTTAATTCTAACAGATAGAGAAATGTAATTTTACTTTCCTTTCTTTCAAAATTAAATTTCTTTAATCAAAAACTATTACATCTAACGCTATTGCATCTGCCAAAAGGTCTAGGTGTCGTGTTGCAACAATATAACCATTTTTTATTTCGTTTTGGGCTACCCATCGATTTGACGAGGAAAAAAGACGTTCTCTTTTTATTCTTTTTTCCAATTCTTCAACATCAAGTTCAATTTCTTCAATCTCCTGTGTACTGTTATGTTTTGTCATTAAAATTATTTTTCGTACTAAAATTCTATTGCCAAATCTTTGAGAATAATCACGAGCATTCTCGTCCATATCCTGTAACTTGATTTTCATCTGATATTTATTTAAGGCATCTCTACTAGTCAACAGTCTTTCATCTACAAAACGATCGTAACTCAATAAAAATAAAATAAGCAAATAGATATATTAATTAATATATTAATTATTCACAATCTCGAAGTGATAAAATATTTTTTGATTAATAAATCCACATTTTTTCATTCTTACTTTTTTTCCTTCAATATTAGCAGTATTTATTTTGTCTTGATCTAGAGATCCAATAAGTATTACTTCATCGAATTCTACTAATATCATTATTGTATTTGTATTATTATCAGTAAACTTATCTAGAAAGTATTCTAGGATTTTTCCTTTTTTGCTTTTATAATCTTTTAATGAAAGAGTATTCATACATAATCTACAATTGTCTGCAGGAGGCCAAATAGTCTTTCTACATTTATTACAATAAGCAAGCACAAACCTTCCACTCTCTATGTATTCCATAAATTTTTGATGATTATTTTTTTTTGTATACAGGATTTTTTTCTTTAGGTTCAAGGAAAATGTTAGAATATTTTAAAAATTTAGCCCTCCATAACGAGGACTGTCCCTGAAGTTCCGGCAGCAGCTAAGTTATGGACAACTCCTATATGAGGAGATTTGTTTAATTTGAAATTACGACCTTTTTTCCCTAATTGTTCAAACATTTCTACAGTTTGTGCAACTCCAGTGACCCCTATTGGATGTCCACATCCAATTATCCCTCCCCTTAAGTTTATAGCAATTTTATTTTGATTAACAAATGTTCCTCCCTCCCCCTTATTGACAAAACCCAGATCTTCATATCCCAGGATTTCCAAGATAGAGAAAGCATCATGAATTTCTGCTATATCCACCTGTGTGGGGGAAATCCGAGCCATTTTATATGCTTGTTGTGCTGCCATTCGAGCTGCCCCTCCGGCAAAAATATCTGTAATTGCATTACTAAAACTTGCACAATTGGTTTGTTGACCAATTCCTTTGATTAATACTGGAATTAATTCACAATTTCTTTTATTTGATGTTATTTGAGATTTGAAAAATGAAAACTTTTCATCTGCGATAAGCAAAATTGAAGAACTACCTTCACAAATAGTACAACATTCCAATAATTTAAGTGGTTCAACTAGTACTCTTGAATTTAAAACCTGTTCAAGATTTACAGATTTATACCTATTAATGGCATTTTTGTTTTTCTTTGCATTACTATAATTATTAACAGGAATTTGACATATTTGCTCTTCGGTTGATCCATATCTTTTCATATGAATTTTCTTAAATATTGAACCCCAAAATATTGGTAGATTGTATTGGCCCCTTGAAAAATCATTTGAAAAAATTTTGCCTAATGTATTAGATTTTTCAACTCCAATAATTAAGGCAGAATCACATAAGCCTGACGCGATATAAGAAAATGCAGAAATTATTGCATTAGTACCAGAATTACATAAATTATCAATTCTGTATGAAATCTTTGGTGTCACCCCCACTATCTCTGCTATTACACTAGATAAGTATTGATCCGGGGAACATGAAGATACTATTACAGCGTCAATCAAGTTTCTAGGAAATCCTGTATCTTTCAATAACTTCAGCGCAGACTCTAATGCAATATGGACAATATCGATATCTGTTCCTTTTCTAAATTCACTTGTGACACCTCCAACCACCGAAACTTTTCTCAATTAAAATGTAGAGATTAATTCCCTAATTGAATTTTCTGGATTTTTTCCAACTGGATTTATTTGGATTATTGGTAACGATATTCCACTTTCATTAAATTCTTCTAAAGACTTGATACATTCCTCTCTGGTACCTGATATTGTTAAAGACGTAAGCATCCTATCTGAAATAAAATTATGAAGATTTGAAAGTCCATTCTTTTGATATTCTTCAGTAATATTCTCTACTTCTATTTCGAAACCATTTTCCCTTAAAAATCTATTATAATACTTTCCTATCGCTACATAAAAGGCCAGAGTCTTTGCTGCTCTTAATCTAGCCAACTCTGGCTCCTTATCGGAGACTGCAGTAATAAATGCACAACAAATCTCAAATCCTTTCTTACTTTTGCTTTTCAATTTGTTTTTGATATGTTCAACAGCTTTTGGTAATTCATGTTTAGGTCTTAAATAAAGCAAAACACCGTTTGCTAATTCACAAGAAAGATTTATCATTTTTTCATTAATGGCTGCAGTATATACTGGAGGATCATCTCTAGGTGGTTTGAATAATATTTTAAAATCATTAATCTTATAATATTTTCCATTAAAATTTATCTTAGATCCATTCATAATTAATTTTATACATTGGATGTATTCACTTAGTTTTTCAAGCGGATGTTCAAATTTTATCCCATGCCAATTTTCTACCAATGCAGGAGTACTTACTCCTAAACCCAAAACGGATCGGTTGTTGGATAATAGATCTAATGTTGAAACTCCCATGGCCACAGTAGCAGGCGTTCGAGAGTGGATACTTATGATTGCGGTCCCTAGCCTAACTCTTTTAGTTACTTGTGATAAGGCACCTAACGATACAAAGGCTTCTCTTCCCCAAGCTTCTGGTACCCATAAAGAATCTGTATTTTCTTTTTCTTCTATTTTTTTGGCGAATCTTAAAATATCTTCAATTGATAAAAGTGTACCAATATTATATCCTATTCTGGAATTATCCTTCATACTAAATTTGATGATTGAAGTTCCTTTGCTGCTTCATCTATATCTTTATGAGAATCTATTGATCTCCAAAAATTATCATTAAATCTCATCCCTTTTAATTTTTGATCATTAGCCATAGCAGGAAGTGCAGTAACCTCTATGTTTCCATTATCAGGTAAATATTCAAATACATCTTTTGTAAAATAATAGACACCTGCATTGATCCATTTGTCTGGAATTTCAGGTTTTTCATCAAATCCTATTACATTAGATTCATTGTCAATATTAACTACTCCATAGGGGCTCCTCAGGGGAACAACTGCAATACTTGATATTTTATCTCCACATAATTTATGTGGATTAATGTTTGTTAGTATATCACCATTTGTCATAAAAAATCCATCATCAGTTGATGAATTTAAAAGACTAGACGTATTTTTTAGAGCTCCCCCCGTTCCGAGAGGATTATCTTCTACTATGTATCCAATATTAATACCCAATTTATTACCACTACCCAGATAATCAATAATATTTTCTTTAAGGTAACCAACACATATAATTATCTCTTTAATATTATGCTTTTTAAACCATTTAAGTTGCCATTCGATTATGGGTACGTTTAATACCTCTATCATAGGTTTAGGTCGATCATTTGTTAAAGGTTTTAATCTTTTCCCTAAGCCACCGGCAAGTATAACAGCTTTCATCAAAATAGAATCACTTGGCAGATTATTAAAGATTAATGAATTAAATGTATAATATTTTTTTATATCAAATTGAAAGAATATTTTTTTTATTCTTAATTATGTATAAGATAATCTAATAAATTATGGAATAAGGTAACATAACATTAATACAATCATTTTTCATAATAAATAATATTACAAAGCGTTATTATAAAAAAAATAAACGCCGCTGATCAGACTCGAACTGATGACCCACTGGTTAACAGCCAGCTAAGCTCTAAAGCGAACTCGCTTTAAATTTGCTCTACCATGCTGAGCTACAGCGGCATTCAACTATCATTTTTTTAATCAAAATAAAAATGTTTTCTTATTGCAAGAAACAAGTTTTAGGTTAATTTTATAGTTTAATTGAACTCAATTGCAGATGGAAATATAAAATAAAAAGAAAAGAGTAAAGTATTAAATTATGACATTCCATCTTCCTTTGCATATAGATAAACACCGTCCAAAAAGACTCTTTGATCTTTATTTTTTATTTTGGTAGAAGATTCAATATTTGTGGCTGTTTGAGAAACATCTTCTAAACTAGGTCCTTTGACTATAACATCTTCCCCAACGACTACTACTTGTGTTAATCCAACAATTTTCGATATACGCATAGATCTTTCTCCAAAATAATTTTCAACAATTACTTTTTTATCTTTGACTTTAACGGATATTGGAAAGTGAGAAAATATTATTTTGAGTTTATAAGTAAATCCAGTTTCTACACCTTTGATCATACTGGAGATAATACTTTTGACAGTATTTATTAAAGCCAAATCTTTTCTTCTCTGACCAGGAGGATATATAATGATCTTGTTATTTTCAAAAGATAATGTTATAGGTATTTTGGTAAAATCTTTGGAAATTTTGCCATTTTTACCTTCTACAATAATAATATTTTTCTCTTTGATAACTTTGACATTTTCTGGAATGATAACTTCTCCAGACTGATTCGCTGCTTTACTAGTAGACATATCCGATAAGAACACCTCCCAATCCTTGACTTTGCGCATCCGTATGAGACATTATTCCTTTACTTGTGGAAACCAATAATATTCCTAGATTGTAAGCGGGTAAAAACTGTCTTTCCCAATTTAGAAATTCATTCTTTTTTACACCATATCTTGGGGTAATAATTCCACACTTGTTTATTTTAGCTAATAATTGAATTCTAAATTTTCCTAGTCTATTGTCATCTATCAATTCAAACTCTCCTATATATCGATACTTTTGCATCACTCTGAGAATTTCACTAGCAAATTTGGAGGTAGGTATAACTAGACATTCTTTTTTTCTTCTCATTTCATTATTATATAATGTATTAAACAAGTTTGAAACGATATTTAATGATGGCATTTAGAAATGATTCTCCAATACTATATTAATTCTAAATATTCTTAGCACGATTTTCTCAACTATTTTCTTTAATTTTTCTCTATTAATATATATTTTATTCATATTTCTTAAAGCCTATATTTATTGCTACATCTCTAAAACACTGTCGACATAACATTATATCATATTTTTGAATTAATCCATTAAATGCTCCACATCTTTTACACCATCTTGTTCCTTTACCATGGGGAACTTTTTTCCTGCCTGTTTCTGAATATTCGCGTGGCTTAGGCATTAAATCCCTTCAACTCCAAAATTTTGTTGGAAAAAATTTATTGATTCTTCTTTTGTTATTCTATGATTCTTTCCAATTTTATCAGGATGTCTTTTCTTTGAAATTCTATATCCTGGTCTTTTTAAAGATATACAAACATCCATTCCAAAGATTCCGATATCGGGATTATATTTTATTCCAGGTATGTCTATATGTTCTTTAATTCCAATAGAAAGATTCCCATTATTATCAATTGAGCTTCTCTTAAAAGAATTTGATTTGGCCAGAAAAATCCTCTTTAAGAATTCTACTGCAGTTTGTCTTCTTAAGGTTACCATTGCACCAATGGGCTCCCCTTTGTGAATACCAAAATCCCTAACAGACTTTTTTGCTCCTCTGGGACTAGGTTTTTGTCCCGTCAATTCTGCTAAGGCCATCTTTGCTCTTTCGAAAGGGTCTCCAGATTTTCCTACTCCGATATTGATTACAATTTTTTCAATATCTATCCTTTTCATTTTCTCATTTGAATTGTTAATATTTTCTGACATTACTCATTCACTTTTATCTTTGGATTTTCATCATCAGGGTCACTAACAACCATAATCATATCGATGGGAATTTCCAATAATCTAGAATCTACTCTCATTACCACTCTTTTAGGAAGAGAAAAAGTCCCTTCTTTTATCTCTTGTATTTTTCCTATGCTACCAGCATTATCCCCGCGTGTTAGTATAGCAATACAATTCGATTGTAATTTCAGAGTATCAATAATTTCTAAGTCAGGGACTTTTACAAGACATGAATCACCTACCGAATAATTAGCCTCAGAAATAATAGTTTTACCGTCATGAAAACCATACTGAACTTTATTTCCTTTTATAATATTCTTAGTTTTGATCTTTAACAGTTTTAGTACCTTTTCATTATCATTTATTTCTATTGGAGATAATAATAATGAATTCTTTGGTACTAATCGATACATCTTTTGAGATGATACTAATTCAATTGTATCCATTAAACCTATAGCAAAATGAATATTATATCTAATTACATTATCTACTTTGACTTTACCTGAATCAACAATTTTTTTAGCTTCATGCATATTTTTCGTGACCTTTAATATATCCCGTAAAAGGACACCTAATGAATATGCATATTTTTTCGGATGTGTTCCGGGATGGGTCCGTAGAATAAAACGTCCTTCTTTTCTATTAATATCCCAAAATACAGGAGCTAATTGTCTTTTTACAGTGGTTCTTCCTCCTTTATTTGCCACTATTTATTTCCTCTCCGTATAATAATTTTCTAACATGTTATTTTCTAACACCATCATAATCAATTTCTCCTTTATTTTCTTGTCTAGAATTTGAATTTGATATATTCTTTTTATTTGATTTAAGAACCTTTTTAACATTTACGTTTCTTTTAAGTCTAGTTTTTGTTAAATGAGGTTTAATACTTACCTGTTTCTTTTCCCCTGGATTTGCTGATTTAATTTTTCGAATAACATTCGATCTATTCTTATCGTGCAAGTTAAAAGCCGTAATAATAACGTTAGAAGAATGTATTTGAACTTTTACTTTACCTCCTTTTGAAGCTTCTCTTTGAATGCCTTCAATAAATAGAGTAGACCTTGCTGTCTTTACTTTCTCTACCTTCCCTTCGACATTTTTGTATTCTCCCCGTAACACCTTTACAGTATCTCCTTTTATTACCCGTGCATTTCGTTTATTGTATTCACTTCGTAAATTTTCTGAAAGAGGGGAACGAATATGCTTATCGAGTATGTGTTTTTTAATATTTAAAGTAGTATTTTTATTTATCATATAAATCACTATAATTTAAACAATTGAGGAAGCAAGATTTGCTATCCTTGGCCATTTTTCCGCAGCTTCAGCAGCAACGGGGCCTTTTATGTCAGTACCTTTAATTTCTCCTTCGGGGGTTACTAAAACAGCAGCATTGTCTTCAAATGTAAGCCTTATGCCACTTAGCCGCCGTATAGGATATTTTTGTCTAATTATTACAGCTCCAAAAATCTGTTTTCTTAATTGTGCTGGCCCTTTCTTAACAGTAACAGTGACCAAATCTCCGACCGCGCCGGAAGGCATTCTTGAATGTCGACCTTTGTATTTCGTTACTTGAACAATTTTAAGAACCTTTGCTCCGGTGTTATCAGCACAAAAAAGCTCTGCTGTAACTGGTAATGCCCTAGTGATATAGGGACGAAATTCTGAAGCACCTTTCGCTGATACTGCTCTTGACTTAGATGCCATTTTTATTGTCTCCTTCAACTACTACAAAAGATACAGTTTTAGAAAGAGGCCGGCATTCTGCTATTTTGACCTTTTGTCCTTCCAGCGCATCAATACAATCAGGTAGAAAAGCATGAACTTTAGATTTACTTCGTTCATATCTCTTGTATTTTTTAACTAATCTATTATAGTCTCTGGATACAACAATCATCTTAGCAGATTTGTTGCTTTCTACTATACCTGATAATAATCTCCCCCTAACTGGTAAGCTACCATGAAAAGGACAATGTTTATCATCACAAGTTTTTTTGGGAAGTGAAACCATAACACCAATATTTCTAACCATATTTCATTATCATCTCTTTATCTTTAATACTCTATCTTCTGGTCTTCCTATCAATTGAGTACCCCTTATAAAGCAAACGGTTGAGGGAAGATAAAGAAGACATTTCAAAATATTATTTTTTGGAATTTTTTTAATACCATTAAGTGTTCGTACTATAAGCATATTTTTACTCTCAAAAATGACTTTACCTGATAAGTTTTTCAAGTTGGATTGTGAAGATTCGGATATTTTTATTTTTAATCCTATTAATTCGTGATAAAGGATATTTTCGATTGATCTCATATTTTACTTAACTCTTTTTTTAACCTTTCTCTCATTAATGAGTGTTAAAATCCTTGCTATATCCCTTCTAGCCCATCGAATACTAGAGCTTTCTTTTTTTAATGTTCCTTTTGCTCCCTCTGACCTTAATTTAGCAAGGTCTGCTTTCAACTCTAATAACTTGTCTTCAAGATCATGGTCATTCATTTCTCGAAGAGTCGATAATTTTAGTCTACTCATTTACTATTCACTAGCATACTCCCTTTTTCCCTTACTTTATCGGAATTCATAGATTTAGCTTTTATTTCTTTTGATTTGGGAATTTGTTCTTGGTGTTGATGTTTTGGTGGTCTTTTCAAATTTTGATTATTTCTTTCTGAACTTTGTTTTTTAATACTACTTTGGTGTCCTGTATTGTTACTATCTTCTATTTGATTATCTTCATCTGGTTGTAGAGTACTATTAGATGGTGTTTGTTGTTTTGTTTCTATAAGTTCAAAGTCTGGTGGCACCTCATTTTTTAAGGCAATTCGCAATTGAATCCCCATTAAACCCATTTTTGTTAATACGTCGGTAATTCCTAATTTGACTATTTTATCGGCTGCGTTACCACTTTTAGGTATAACACCAGATGAATGTTTTTCAAAATGAGCTCTTTCACTTCGTAACTTTCCGGCAATGGTTATCTCTACACCCATAGCCCCTGCTCCCATTACCGTGTTAATTGTCCACATAGAGGCTCTTCGAAATGCTGTTCCTCTTTCTACAAGTTGAGCTATTCTATTGGCCATAATTTGGGGGTTCAACTCTGGAACTTCTATTTCCATTACTGAGATTTGTGGATTATTCAATCCAAATCGTTGTTCTAATTTAGAGGTAAGATCTTTTATCCCTGAGCCTTTCCGTCCTATTACTAACCCAGGACGAGTTACGTATAAAGTTATTCTTGTTCCTATAGGAGTTTTTTGAATATCCACCCCCCCATAACCAGTTTCTCGAAGAGTTTGTTTTAAGTATGCGTCTAGCTCCATATTTTTATAGTTACTAGACATTACATTTTTTGCTGCATTCATTCTGTTATTACACCTTCTTGGGCAACCATTTCAACATGTACAAGTGTATCAAATTTGGGACTTGCTCTTCCCATAGCACGAGGTGTAAATCTCTTCAACCGTGTTCCTTTATGAACAACTATATTTATAATTTTGA
>Ga0111539_10008839_pt1 | contig 12764 bp, 10 predicted proteins | sample RhiMethybrSRZTD1_FD_79667 | JGI IMG/M metagenome (GOLD analysis project Ga0111539, IMG submission 79667) | Populus rhizosphere microbial communities from Tennessee, USA - Rhizosphere MetaG P. TD hybrid SRZTD1 (version 2) (version 2) | ecosystem: Host-associated > Plants > Roots > Rhizosphere >...
AACCAGGGGAGAAGTTGCTTTACTGCATTGGTGGATATCTACAGGAGCTGATTTCAATAAAAAAGTAAAAGATCTTCCACAAACAAATGAAATAAGACCCATCTTACTGGCTTTGCAGTCGGGGGCTATTGGCGAAGAATCAAAGCCAACCGATGTGCCTGCTGTTGACGTTAGCAAGGCGGATCCGGATGCCGTAGATCGTTTGAAGAAGGCCGGTGTCATGGTGATGCCCGTGGCACGAAACAGTAATTATTTGTCCGTTAGCTTTTTTACTGCAGGTGGAGGAGCTGATAGTTTAATAAAGTTACTGGAGCCATTGAAGAAGCAGTTAGTCTGGTTAAAACTGGATAACGCGGCAGTCAATGACGCTGCAATGGATGAAATCGCCAACCTAACTACATTAACGAGGCTACATTTAAGCAATACAAATATCACCGATGCCGGGTTGGTAAAACTGCAGACGTTGCAGGAACTGCAGTCATTAAACCTGGTTGGGACAAAAGTTACAGCACAGGGCCTTTTGAAACTAAATGGGTTAAAAAAACTAAAAAACCTATATCTCTACAAGACAGGAGTTGGGAATAATGACTGGTCGTTGCTACAAAAAACTTTTCCGGCAACACAGGTAGATTCGGGTAAATATGCTGTGCCAACATTCGTAACGGATACTACCGTAGTTAAATATTAACCAGCAGATCAATGCGGCGGCATCTTTTTTTATGGACAACGATAATTTGCTGGCTCGCCTTCCCCTCCCTGGCTCAGCCAAAAAAAGAACATAATCTCATTTTCGATTCATTGGCGAAGAGATGGGATGAAGCAATTCCGCTTGGGAATGGATGGCTCGGGGCTTTGATCTGGCAAAAAGAAAATAAGATCAGAATGTCACTTGACCGGGTCGATTTATGGGATGACCGGCCTATGAAAGATATTGAAAAGATAAAATTCGCCTGGGTTGTTCAACAAGTAAAAAAGGGACAATACGACACTGTTCAAAAATTAGGGGATGAACCATATGAAAAATATCCGGCACCGACTAAATTGCCCGGAGCCGCATTGGAATTTGATCTTAATGCAATAGGTAAAGTTGTTTCAAACGAGCTGGATATTAAAACAGGCTTATCGGAAATCAAATTTGAAAATGGTATAATCTTTCATAATTATATCCACGCATCAATGCAAGTTGGATATTTTAGTTTTGAAAACCTTCCGGTGGCGCAACAGAATTTGAATTCAATTACTCCTGAACTGGTCATACCAAACTACAATACGGGCAAACCAGGCATAACAGGTAACAGTGTTGAAGGAAAAGGGCTCGAAGGGCTTGGATACAAAAAAGGGAAAGTAGTTAAAACATCTAATAGCATTCGCTATCATCAGCCAACCTGGAATAATAATTTTTACGAAGTATTGGTAAAATGGTATCATCTTCCCGGTAACTATCTCATCGGACAGTGGACCATCAGCAATAGTAAGCCTGCGCAGCTCAGGGATCCCGATTTTAAATTGAAAGAACCCACAGGTTGGCCCTCGCACATTAAATGGTGGTCTGACTACTGGAGCCGGTCTTCGGTTGTGTTGCCAGACAAGAAACTGGAAAAACAATATTTCCTGGAAATGTACAAGTTTGCATGCGTGGCCCGAAGCAATACGCCTCCCATTTCACTGCAGGCAATATGGACAGCAGACAATGGCAACCTGCCACCATGGAAGGGAGATTATCACCATGATTTAAATACGCAGCTTAGTTATTGGCCGGGATATGCGTCTAACCATCTTGATCTGACAGCCGGATACACAAATTGGCTGTGGAAAGTGAAAGAGGAAAATAAACGGTGGACTAAACAGTATTTTGGCATCGATGGATTAAATGTGCCCGGAGTAACTACGATAAGCGGTAAACCTATGGGCGGATGGATCCAGTATTCAATGAGTCCCACAACAGCAGCATGGTTGGCACAACATTTTTATTGGCAATGGAAATATAGCATGGATAAAACATTCTTAAAAACAAAGGCCAAGCCCTATATCCTGGATGTTGCTACATATTTGCAAATGGCAACCGTAAATTATCCGGAAAGAAAATTACAACTTGGTTCAAGTCCCGAATATCATGATAATAGTATTAAAGCCTGGTTTCAAAGTTTTACAAACTATGATCTTGCGCTTATAAAAAATCTATTTCATTATGCCTGGTCAATAAATAATTTTTTTCGTGACCCTGTCGACAAATATTGGATGGACGTACTGGGTCAACTTCCGGATTTTAATGTAAATGAAACCGGCCTTACTGTCGCGCCAGGAGAAAATCTCGAATCTTCGCATCGTCATCATTCGCCCTATATGGCTATTTATCCGCTTTGTTTGCTGAATATTGATAATGATAAGGACAGGCAAATAATCGAAGCCTCAATCAGGCAGATTGAAAGTAAAGGGACCAATCAATGGTGTGGGTATTCGTTTAGCTGGATGGCTTGTATTTACGCCCGGGCAAGGCAGGCTGAGAACGCAATAAAGCAATTGGAGATATTTGCATCCAATTTTTGTTCTGCTAATAGTTTTCATTTAAACGGCGACCAGAAAGGCGGACAATATTCATCATTTACTTACAGGCCATTTACGCTCGAAGGTAATTTTGCCTTTGCACAGGGAGTACACGAATTGCTCGTTCAATGCCGCAATGGACGAATAGAAGTCTTCCCTGCCGTTCCAGTTCAATGGAAAGACGTTTCTTTCAAAACGCTTAGGGCAGAGGGCGCTTTCCTGGTAAGCGCCAACCGGGAGGGCGGCGTAGTAACCGAGGTGACTGTAAAAGCTGAGCAGGGCGGAAGATTGGAATTGAAATTGCCCTTCAAAACATTTTTTATTACCAACTTGCAGAAAAAATATGAGATGGCTAACGGCATATTGGAAGCGGAGATGGAAAAAGGTGAAACAATCATAATTAAAAACGGGTACGAATAAATATCTACAATGAAAAGGAAGGACTTCCTGGAGTTATCCATTCCTGCATTCTTATTGCTGGCCAACGGTCGGGTCGTGAAAGCCCAGGAATTCTTACTGTCAGAATCCCATCGCAAAAAGGTAAAACTTCGGTTTGCAGTTGCATCAGATGGGCACTATGGACAGCCAGGCACCGAGTATGAAAAATTTTTCTCAACAATTGTTTCCCGTATCAACGACGAGCATAAAAAGCATCCTTTTTCATTTTGTGTCATAAATGGAGATGTAATTCACGACGACAAAGCATATTATCCCGCAGCAAAAAAAGCGTTAGATGCGCTGCTGCCAAAATATTATGTCAGCCAGGGTAATCACGACCACGTCACGTACCGGGAATGGGAGTCAATTTGGAACATGCCTGTCAACCTGGATTTTAGCATAGAAAAAAATTCTTTTCTCGTAGGGACTACCTCTGATGAAGCCGGTACTTATCTATGTCCAGATCTTTCCTGGCTCAGCCAAAAGCTTGAAGAACACACGAGACAGGATAATGTTTTTGTTTTTATACATATTAACCCGGGCAAGCTCACAAAAAACGCGGTTGATTGCCCTGAATTATTTGAGATTCTAGGAAAGTATCGTAACATCAGGGCGGTTTTTAACGGTCATGATCATGATGAGGAAGGCATCAAGAAAAAGGAAGAAGTGCCGTTTATATTTGATGCCCATTTTGGTGGAAACTGGGGCACCAGTTATCGTGGTTTTAGAATCGTGGAGTTGATGAAGGATAATTCGATAGTAACTTATATTATGAATCCGACCGAAAGGATCAATAACGCAAACCTTGGTGTTGTTGCTAAATAAATTTGGAAATGAAGAATATTACGAATTTTTGGCTGGTCGTTTTTTTTACAGGGATAACTAATATAGTGGAGGGCCAATCGCCAAAACCCGGCCCTTTACCCAGTAAGCAACAATTAGCGTGGCATGAGATGGAGTATTATTGGTTCATTCATTTTGGTCCGAATACATTTACGGATAAGGAATGGGGTCATGGGGATGAACAGGCCGATATCTTTAACCCGACACAACTGGATTGCCGGCAATGGGCGCGAATTGCAAAGCAGGCGGGTGCAAAAGGCATAATCTTAACAACCAAACATCACGATGGATTTTGCCTTTGGCCAAGTAAATATTCTTCACATACAGTAAGGGAAAGCAAATGGAAAGGTGGCAAAGGTGATGTCGTGAAAGATTTGATGCGCGCATGTCGGGAATATGGAATAAAGTTTGGCGTGTATCTTTCTCCATGGGACAGGAATCATCCAAAATATGGAACGGCGGAGTATAACGATGTATATGTAAATACAATGAAAGAACTTATTACACGCTATGGTCCATTTTTCGAATTTTGGTGGGATGGAGCGAACGGGGAAGGGCCTAATGGCAAAAAGCAGGAATATGATTTCAGGCGGTTTGAGCAAACAATGCGAAGATTAGCTCCAAACACAATTGTGTTTAGTGACATCGGCCCCGATATCAGGTGGGTAGGAAATGAAAAAGGTATTGCCGGCAAGACTAACTGGAACTTTCTTGACACGGCTGGTTTTAAAAGAGGACAGGGAGCGCCGCCAACTGATACCCTAAACCAGGGAAATGTTAACGGCAAACACTGGATACCGGCAGAGTGTGATGTGAGTATTCGTCCCGGATGGTTTTATCACAAAGAAGAAGATGATAAGGTAAAAACAGCAGACCAGTTATTCGATCTTTATTTGAAATCTGTAGGCCGGGGATCCAATTTTTTGCTGAATATTCCTCCGGACAGGCGCGGGCTGATCAATGAGATCGATTCTGCCTCCCTCGTGGAATTCAAAAAGTTAAGAGACGAAAGTTTTTCAAACAATATCGCGAAGGGCAGCAAAGCGGAACTACATACAGGTGCCGGCATATTTCAACGCACGAACTTTACTGACGGTAAGATAGAAACTTACGAGGCGTTAAAAAAATATCCCGACGATCGCCTTTGGATAAAGTTTGAACAGGTAAAAAAAATCAACACCATCGTACTACGGGAAAACATACGAATAGGCCAGCGAATTAAATCGGCCAAATTGGAGTTGCTCAACGGTTCGCAGGTAGTGAAAGAAATAGATGTAACAACAATCGGTAGAAAGCGGATTCTCACCTTCCCGGTCCAGGACGTAAGCGCTATCAGCCTGGTTGTTACAGAAGCCAAAGACGTTCCTTTGATTTCAGAAATGTCAGTCTACCTGATTGATGAGAGGCTGGTCGAAAAGTAGGTGCGATCAGCTACCCACGAAGTTTGCTTTTCTTTTTTCTAAAAATGCTGCGGTTCCCTCCTTCGCGTCGGAAGTATCAAACAGTTGCCCAAAGAGATCCACTTCCAACGCTAGTCCATTCTTTGTTTCGTCAAATACTGCATTGGCTGCCTTAATGCAAGCCCCAACCGCGAGCGGCGCTTTCGAATTAATGATTGCTAAAATTGATTTTGTCCTAGCTAATAGTTCTTCCTGCGCAACCACATAATTTGTCAAGCCATATTGCAAGGCCGTATTAGCATCAATCATGTTGCCAGTTAATAATAATTCCATAGCCCTGCCTTTCCCTATCAATTGCACCAGCCGTTGGGTTCCACCGTAACCCGGTATCAGTCCGAGATTAACTTCCGGTTGACCAAACTTTGCATTTTCCGAGGCAATCCGGAAATGGCAACTCATTGCAAGTTCACAGCCACCGCCCAGCGCAAAGCCATTCACCGCAGCAATAATTGGTTTTGTACTGTTTTCAATTTTGGAGAAAACAAGATCCTGGCCTTTTTGCGCTAATGCTTTTCCCTGCGTTGCACCAAGCGAAACAAACTCGCTGATGTCGGCCCCCGCTACAAATGCTTTTTGGCCGCTGCCGGTGACAATTGCAGATCTTATTTCGGGATTCGCATTTACGTCGTCGATGGCTGCACCCAGTTCTTCAATGACAGTTTTGTTCAGTGCATTCAATTTGTCAGGACGGTTGACGGTAATAGTACAGATACGATCTTCCGTTTGTACGATCAGCGAAGTGTACATAGAATTTTTTTTCAAAAGTAAGGATAGTGCTTCATGCAATGTGCGGCAACAACCGGGCAAAACCGTGAACTATCTTATTTGGAAAAACTGGCTAAGAGGATTTTTTTGTCGTGGCATTTTCTATTTTTTGGCCCACCAGTAACAACAAAAGCCAACCGGTTTTTGCCAGCATTATCATGATCCATCCGCAAAGGATCGTTTTTAGAAAAATGAGTCCATCTTCAGACAGTGAAAATGGAACTTCGAAGAAGATCAGCCTTATCCAGGCAAACACAGTTAAAGAAAGAACAAGGCCGATTACGAACGTCTCTTTAAGGAAGAGTTTTAAGGAATGAATATTCATAGTAGGTTTTAGGTTTGGAAGACAAAGATGTAAAATTGAAAATGACTTCTTCCGGGGGGACTGAGTGAACAGTGCCGATGGATTAGTGAGGTGAGGAAAAAGGGGGATAGATTGTAAGCTGAGGTGCTTAAATATTAAAAATCCCGGTTTTCTTTAACCCAGGTAGTAATATAATTTGCTATTTCGGTAGTAGGGGTCCCGGGTGGAAATAATCTGCCAACACCAAGTTTATTAAGCGCCTTCATGTCATCTGCAGGAATAATGCCGCCTCCTGTCAACAATACATCATCCATACCATTTTCCTTCATCAGCTGCATCACCTTTGGGAAGACTGTATTGTGGGCGCCGCTCAGGATACTGATACCGATGGCGTCAACATCCTCCTGCAGCCCCGCGTTAACCACCATCTCCGGCGTTTGGCGGAGGCCTGTATAAATAACCTCCATCCCGGCATCCCGCAGGGCAGTGGCAATTACCTTTGCTCCGCGGTCGTGCCCGTCAAGTCCAACTTTGGCAACAAGAATTCTGACAGGTCTGTTCATTATTTGTGATGTTCCGGTTTAAAAATAAACAATAATCGCTGGATCACTTAATGTACTCCTGCTTTCGCGGCTGCTTCGATTTTAAGATATTTTGCCCGGCAGGATGACTAAAGGAGGCCCAGTGTATGTTTCACCCGGCGAATAGTTTCTTCCTTACCCAGCACAATTGCAATATCAAACACGCCGGGGCCGAACTTTCCACCTACCAGCATGATTCGAAAAGGAAGCATCAATTCCCCGGGTTTGAGTCGATTGGCTGCGGCTAATTCTTTAAATGTCGCTTCCAGGTTATCGTGCGTCCATGATGGTGCTTGTTCAAAGTTTCTTATCAATTCGATAAAAAATAGTCCTTTCTTTTCATCCCATTTTGGCTTTATGGCGTTGGTATCGATTGTGGCCGGTGATTGAAAGAAAAATGCAGATTGATCATAAAAATCGGTGAGCAGAGTGCAACGATCTTTCACCAATGCAATTACTTTATCGAAAAGCAATTCATCAGTTATTTCGATTCCTTTTGACGTAAGAACTTTTTGAACCTCCAACCTCAAACTTCCAACCTCCAACCTTTTTATCCATTCATGATTGAACCACTTTGCTTTCTCGTAATCAAACTTTGCTCCACTACTGTGCACCCTTTCTATCGAAAACCTTTCAACTAATTCATCTCTTGTAAAGATTTCCTGTTCCGTACCGTCATTCCAGCCAAGCAGAGCCAGCAGGTTAATAAATGCTTCAGGCAAAAATCCTTTTTCTTTAAATCCCTCAGTGGTCTCATTAGTGTTTGGATCAGTCCAGCTCATTGCAAAAACGGGAAAGCCAAATTTTGCACCGTCGCGTTTGCTTAGTTTGCCATTGGGTCCAAGTATTAGGGGAAAATGTGCCCATTGAGGCATTTGCTCCAGTCCAAAGAGGTATTTCCAAAGCAGGACATGTACCGGGGCGCTGGGCAACCACTCTTCACCGCGGAATGCGTGCGTTATTTTCATCAAAAAATCGTCCACAACCACAGCCAAATGATAGGTAGGCATTCCATCAGCTTTCAGCAATACCTTGTCATCTACCGTGGAAGTATCGAAATGCACTTCGTGACGTATTAGATCTTTAAATGACACAGACTCTTTTTCCGGCATCAGGATTCGAATCACGTGTTTCGTGCCAGCCGCCAGCAGAGATTCAGTTTCATCGGGCGAAAGGGTAAGAGAGTTGCGCATTTTCATCCGCACTGTTTTGTCGTATTGCGGCGAAGGATTATCGGTTGTTTTATGTTCATGTCGCATTTTTTCCAGTTCCTCAGTAGTGTCGAACGCGTAATAAGCATGACCATCTTTGACCAATTGCCCGGCGTATTTGCGGTACATTTCTTTTCTTTCACTTTGCCGGTATGGACCATATTCACCTCCATGCTCGGGGCTTTCATCAGGTTCAAGACCTGCCCATTTCAAACAATCGAAAATGTATTGTTCAGCTCCCGGGACATAACGGCTTTGATCGGTGTCCTCAATGCGAAGTATAAATTCACCGCCATTTTTCTTTGCAAATAGGTAGTTGAACAAAACAGTTCTTACTCCCCCAAGGTGCAGACCACCTGTTGGACTTGGTGCAAAGCGAACTCTGACCTTTTTATTCATAGGGTGCAAAGATAAAGTGTGCGAAGGCACATGGTACAAGGCACAGGGTACAAGCCGTCAGGTTGAAGGGAAGAATGGATCATTTCATTTAATATCACACGTTCAGTAAGCCTTTTTCTTGTCCCTTGTACCTTGTACCTTGTGCATTCTATGAAGTATTTTGTCAAAACACCGTGGTGGTTAAAGCGGATTTATTCGTCTTATACCTGGAGTGTGAAAACAAAAGAAAAGGTAATTTATCTCAGTTTTGACGACGGCCCTCATCCCGATGCAACGCCATTTGTTTTGGATGAGCTTAAAAAACATTGCGCGAAGGCAACTTTTTTCTGTATTGGAAAAAATGTAGTGGCTCATCCGGATATTTATAAACGAATATTAGACGATGGCCATGCGATCGGCAATCACACCTATAATCATGTCAATGGATGGAAAACTGAGGATGAAATTTATCTTGATGACGTGAGAGAAGCAGGCAAGTTTATTGATTCAAAATTATTCAGACCTCCTTATGGCAGGATTACTTCATTCCAGGCAAAGAACATAAGCGGCGCATTAAACAAGAAGGATGTTAAGATAATTATGTGGGACGTTATCAGCGGTGATTTTGATGTATCTCTTGACGGGAATGATTGCGTTCAAAATATCATTTTGAATGCAACGAATGGTTCAATTGTTGTTTGCCATGATAGTGAGAAAGCATTGGCACGTTTGAAAATACTATTGCCGGCTACACTTGATTTTTTTAAAAAACGTGGATTCAGGTTTGAAAGATTGGAATTTTTTTGAATGTAATCCTGAACGGCCGTGACACATACATGACTATTCTAAATCTAGTGTAACTAATTGGTAACCACCTAAAAAATTTAGGGCCTGGGTAGAAACCCTGGCCCGTTTTTAATCCGTACCCTATGAAAACTGGTCTAAAGGTAAAATAATTTTTCATTAATCCAAACTTATTTACAAGTGTTTGTCCCGCCAGATATAATTTATTTTCAAGTTATTTGGTATAGTAATTTTCGGCCATGAATTTTGTTGACTCACATGCTCACATTTACCTGGATGATTTCAAGGATGATTTGGATAAGGTCATCGAAACAGCCAATAAAAAGGGTATTTCTACGATTTTGATGCCCGCAATTGATAGTTCAACACACGTCGCCATGCTTCAAACGGAACAGGCTTATTCGGATTCATGCCGCAGCATGATGGGATTGCATCCCTGCTCCGTAAAAGATGATTATCAAAAGGAACTGGCTCAAGTGTTGGATTATTTGTCCCGGCGAAAGTTTGTGGCAATCGGGGAAATTGGCCTGGATTTTTACTGGGATGTTTCTTTTCAGGGTCAGCAATATGATACTTTTCAGCGACAGATCGGGTGGGCTCTTAGTTATGACATTCCAGTCGTCATTCATTCCCGAAATGCCGTAGACGAGTGCATACAGGTTGTGCAGGATCACCAGGATGGTAACTTAAAAGGTGTTTTCCATTGCTTCTCGGGAACGATAGACCAGGCCCGGAAAATTATTGAACTGGGTTTTTATTTGGGAATTGGGGGAGTGCTGACCTATAAAAATTCGGGGTTGGATAAGGTCATGAGCGAAATTGGGCTTGCCAACGTAATATTGGAAACCGATGCTCCATATCTCACACCTGTTCCATTCCGGGGAAAACGCAATGAGCCCGGTCACATCACGATTGTTGGGGAAAAACTCGCTGAAATCAACAATATCCCGGTAAATGAGATAGCTAACATCACTACGCAAAACGCCCAAAAATTATTCGGGCTCTAGAGTGCTAAAATGTATTTTTGCAATCCTTTTTTAATGGAGACTTGTCCGAACGACTATGTTGGAAAAGGGCAGAACTTAAAATAAAATAATCAGGAGACTTGTCCGAGTGGTTGAAGGAGCACGCCTGGAAAGTGTGTATACCTCAAAAGGGTATCAAGGGTTCGAATCCCTTAGTCTCCGCCTTCGCCCGCCGAAGCTTTAACGAAGGCGGGCATTTAATATACGGGCTACGGCGGACAATATCCGCTTAGATAAATATCCATTTTTGGCGTTGATGAAAGTGCGTAGCTTATCGAAGCTCGGCGAAGGGGACATTTATATGAAATTGAGCGCTTGAAAATGGCATTTATGATCCGACATTTCCTGTAAAATCATTCCCAATCCTTAAAATACACTTCGCCCGGCGAAGCTTTAGCGAAGGCGGGCATTTAATATACGGGCTACGGCGGATAATATGCGCATAGATAAATATCCATTTTGCCGTTGATGAAAGTACGCAGCTTACCGAAGGTTAAATAAAGGGGCATTGAATGAAATTGAGGGCTATCTAAAATCAGGCTCGGAAATAGCATTGTGATCCGACATTTCCTGTAAAATCATTCCCAACCCTTAAAATACACTTCGCCCGCCGAAGCTTTAGCGAAGGCGGGCATTTAATATACGGGCTACGGCGGATAATATCCGCTTTGATGAATATCCAATTTGCCGTTGATGAAAGTAAGCAGGTTACCGAAGGCGGGCATTGAGCCTAACGGGGAAAATTCCCTTCTTTTTTGGTTTTTTTAGCCATTAAATAACGACAGTTATTTTTCAATTTTCCGAAAATGATATTAAATGTGGACCGTCTACATTTTAAAATGTTTCGATAAATCGTACTACACCGGCTGCACTTCGGACTTAACGGATAGATTAAGCCGCCACAACCATGGTCATGTTAAGTATACGTCTTCAAGATTACCAATCGATCTAGTTGTAGCAATCAGTTTCGACAATAAATACCGTGCCTATGAATTTGAGAGCTATTTAAAATCAGGCTCGGGAAGAGCATTTATGATCCGACATTTCCTGTAAAATCATTCGCAATCACTTAAAATACACCTCGCCCGCCGAAGCTTAAGCGAATGTGGGCCATTTCATATTGTGGGCTTCGGCGGACAATACTGACAGTCTTAATAATAGGAGTAAAATGAATTCGTCTGGAACCGTTGACCGGCATTGACTCCCGTTGTCATAATCATTTCACCTGTTTTGTTTATTGGAACACCTTTGTCGTTATACGTATACGTGTAATTGACCTCATAACTATTCTCAGTTGCAGTAAAAATTTCTTTTACCGGGTTATTTTTTTGAAACTGTAAGCCGGGCATTAGTACCAGCTGATCAAAAAAATCATTATGAATAAGACCAAAATCATCGACATTGACCTTATTGTCGTATTGGGTAAAACGGTCACTGGTCGTTGATTCGGGCTGCACACCATTTACTGCCGGGCGGTGATCAATAATTTCTTTCAAATTGCCATCCGGGTGATAAAAGAATGACATGGTTTTATTAAGTATGAAGATCGTACCCAATAGTCTATTTCTCTCTAGCTTTATAAGCTTTTGTCCTTCATAGGTGAATAAAAACTGCATGGAAAATGTTCCCAACTGGTCAAAGTAATTGACCGTCATTAATTTACCTGTATTGTCGTATATGTATTGCAGCTTTTCCTGCAACCCCGTAACCATCTCGCTGATCCTGCCATTGACGTAGCGAACTTCATATCTTTTGAAGTCCGAGGCAAATGAGGCGACAGAGATGGTGCTATCTGCATTGTACTCAAAGTGATAATAAGGCGAAGGCAAATTCGACATCACAATGTCTTTTAACAGCACTGTTGGGAAAGCCGAGTCCGGTGGCTGCTGCGGTGTTGTAACAATTTCGTTTTGTTTCGTGCAGGCGGCGAATACCCCGATCACCGCCAAAAACCACAGATATCTGTATTGCATATTTTTTATTTTAGTTGGAAGAAATTTGAGCGTTGGCAGTATCGTTAATGCCGTTTATTTTTTACGGTAAAAGATTTGAAAGGTAGGACCATTAGAATGCAATCTCAATGACCGAATCCGGTGACATAACGTAACCGAATTAAAAGAATACGATCCTGGGCATTTTTCGATGAATCTTTGATTTAATTTGTTATTAAGGTCATTCGATGATTATTAAAATCCGCTACATAGATATTACCTCTGCATCGGCGACAAGACCTCCTTCACTTGCCCTAAATTGGGCGGTAGCTGCTAATCCAGCAACCGCAATATCAAAAGGAACTTTGAATCTGGAGGATAATGCAGGGCCATCCGAAAAGGCTGCTGCGCCATCACCGGCTATGGAGTTACTACCGCTTTTTTCTCCGTTGGCGGATAATGAACCCAAAATTCAGCAAA
>Ga0111539_10008840_pt1 | contig 12763 bp, 9 predicted proteins | sample RhiMethybrSRZTD1_FD_79667 | JGI IMG/M metagenome (GOLD analysis project Ga0111539, IMG submission 79667) | Populus rhizosphere microbial communities from Tennessee, USA - Rhizosphere MetaG P. TD hybrid SRZTD1 (version 2) (version 2) | ecosystem: Host-associated > Plants > Roots > Rhizosphere >...
CCGGTAATTCAGTTTCTTCTCGGCGCTCTGGTGACAGTAGCCGTTATGAACGTGCTGGACGTCGATCTTGACGTTTTCCTCTGCCTTTTCCGGATACGCATAGAGAGCGTGGCCCTCGCTGATGTCGCCGATCATGTCTCCGCACACGTCGCAGTTGAAGATCGGGCACGAAAGGGTACCTTTGACGAGTATCTTGATCATGATGGTTGCGTCCGATAGGGTTTGCGAGTGGGGAGCTAGCGCTCTTCAACGCGATAAGCTGCCTCGATTCGCCGCACGCTGCTCCTGCCGTCAACGACCCGCCACATCTCGGCGAGTCGGGTATTGGTGCGTTCCCGGATCTGCGCATCGTCGTCGAGAACACGGCAGATGAGCGCAGCCTTGCGGCGCTGATACGCTTCACTTCGCGCAGCGCTGTCTTCGATACAGGTGAGACGCGAGAAGATGGACGCGCACTCCCGTTCGAGCACGATCAACGCGTCCCAATCCGCGTTCTGCGCCGCCTGCCGCATCCGACCTGTGATCGCGCACAGAGACTCCTACGCTTCCAGGATTTCCCGGGCGCGCGGCCCGTCGAGATCAGGCATGTACGCCGTTGTTTGCAGCATTCTTGCTCGGCGTAATTGCCGTCCACGCGGAGTGCAGCTCCGAAATCAGGTTTGCCGCTTCGTCGAGCGCGTCCTGGCGTGCGTGCGCGTTCGCCTCCAGCAGGCGCATTGTCACGTATTCGTACAGCGAGCTTAGCCGCTGGGCAAGCTCTCCGCCCCTTTGGGTGTCGAGGCTCGTTCGCAGGCCGTCCTGCACGATCGAGATCGCTTTGGAGATCGCCTTGCCACGGCCAGCTATGTCTCCGGTGCTCAGTTTGAGACGCGCCTGTGCTATCGCCGCAAGAGCGCCTTCGAACAGCATCAGGATCAGGCGGTGAGGGTCGGCCTCGGGAACCGCGGTTTCGATCCCGGTCTTTACATACGCGTTGATGGCGCGTCCGGTAGGAGTAAACATTAGTTTGACGAGTCGATCTTGGGGAGGTTTGCGAGCTGCTGCTGCAGGTACGTGCTTGTCTGCTGCATGCGGCTCATCATCGCGTCCAGTGCGTTGAACTGAGCGCGATAACGTTTTTCGATGTCATCGAGCCGGACGTTGAGCTGGTCGCGCCGTCGGCCGATGTCCTTGATGGATGCGGTGATGCCATCCATGCGTCCGTCGATAAGGCTGTCGTTGTCGAGCAGCTTGCCGACGAGCTTGTCCAATTCGTACGCGTACCCCCGGCTGAACTTGACCGTGCCGCGATCGCCGGTGGCACCTCCGGTTACTGTGAGTCCCAGCCCGGACGCATCTCCGGTTCCGGTGAGCACCTGTCCCGACCCCGTTGCCGGGCTGCTGCCGATCGTGCCGGCAGCGTCTACACCGGCGGTTTCGACCGGGGTACCGAACAGGTCCGCCTTGGCGCTCCCGCCGGTGACGCTCACCATGGAGTCGGCGCCATAGCGTTTGGACGCGACCGTCAGCACGCCGGCGGATTCGGTCACGGTCACACTCGTTCCGGCCGTGCTGAATGCACTGGCGGCGTTGATCTTCGACTGGATCTCCGCGGCGAGCGCGCTTGCCGTATAGCTCCCGGCGGCGAGTGTGACCGTCGCCGAGATGCCGTTCACCGTAAGGTCGAGCGTGTCGTTGCTGCCGGCGGCGATGGTGAGGGCGGCCGTTGCTGCACCGACGGCTTTGCCCTGTGTCGCAAGCTGGCTCACGTTGACCGGATATGTTCCGTTCTTGGTATCGACTGTCGAACCGACGAAGGCGAGCAGACTGTCGCTCGGTTTTCCTATCGCGGCGAAAAGAGTCGACACATCCTTGGTGGTGTCCGCAAGCGCTGCCGTCAGCTTGGTCGAATCGAGCTTGATCGTGCCGTCGGTCTGAAACGTGAGACCGATGTCGGCCAACGACGTGAATCCGCCGCCAGCATCCTTGAGGGCTGTGTTGAATACCCCGCGCAGGCGCATCTGCAGCGATCTCAACGTTGCGTCGCCGGTCAGTGTAGACGCTTTCTTGTTCGTCGCGTCGTACTTCGAGAGATCGGTGATCGTCTTGTTGAGATCATTATAGGCCTTGACGAAAGACTGGACGGATCCCTGGATCGCGGCAGTGTCGCGACTTACGCTGACGGTCGTCTTGGACGGCGTATTCTCCTTGAGCAGCGTGAGAGTTACGCCCTCGATTACGTCCGAGAACGAGTTGGACGCCTTGCTGATCGGAATGCCGTCGACGATCGCCGTCGCATTCTGCGCAGCGACCGTCTGTGTGAGATTCTTCACACCGCTCACGGTGCGGCCGTCGTATGCGAGCTGCGACAGCCCCGCCGTGTCGGTATTGGTCCCGTCAGCGTCGTCGACGGCAACGCGCAGCGCGTTTGCGAGGCCTGTGTCCTTGGATGTTACCGTCAGGCGATACGCAGCGCCGTCATTGACGATGGTCGCCGTGATGCCGGCATCAGCCGCGTTGATCGCATCGCGGATCGCGACGAGGCTGTCCTGTCCCGGCCCGATGGTGATTTCCTTGGACGGCTTGTCGCCGTTCAAAGTGAAGGTGTCGCCGTTGTAGGTGCCGAAGGAGATTGTCAGCTTCCCGGTGCCGACGACGTCAGCCGTAGTCTGGAACGGCGTGGACTTGAGCTTGTGCGATTGCGCAAGTGTCTGAACTTCCAGCGAATAGGTTCCAGCGGGCGCATTGGAAGCCGTGGCGCTTGCAACGGTCGTGTCAGTCACGCCCGTTTTGACGGCGGTGAATTTGGAGGGACTGGCGAGTGCCGCGACAGCAGTCTGGAACGTCGAAAGCGCGCCTTTCAGGCTCCCGTACGCAGTGAGCTGCGTCTGGAGCTTGGCTTCCTTGGTGTCGATCGTGGTCAACGATCGCCGTTCGACCGCCATCAGTTGGCTGACGATGCTGTTTACATCCAGCCCGGAGCCGACGCCTGGTGTGGAAATGGCCATTCGCTTGAGTCCTTGCGTGCTCCTGTAATTACGGCTGACCCTTGCGGTTCTTTAACCGGAAAAACAAGCGGGACGGCCTTGTGGGCCGTCCCGCGGGTTGCTGCTCGGACTGCGGAGATTATCCGCGGAGGAGCGAGAGAACGTTCTGCGGCAGGGAGTTCGCTTGCGCGAGCATCGCGGTGCCGGCTTGCTGCAGGATCTGGTTCTTGGTCATCGTGGCGGTTTCCGCTGCGAAGTCCGCATCCTGAATCCGGCTGCGGGAGGCCGACAGGTTTTCAGCCGTCGTTTGCAGGTTGGAAATCGCGGATTGGAACCGGTTTTGATACGCACCGAGGTCCGCACGCGAAGAGTTGACCTGCGCCAGGGCCGCGTCGACCACCGAAATCGCGTTTTGCGCGTTCGTGCCGGTCGTGCCGGCAAGGCTCATGCTGGCAACCGAAGCGAACGTGCTGGTCGCGGTGTTGAAAACGTCGGCGCCATGATTCGCCGCCGTGATCGCACCCTTGCTGCTCGAAAGAACCACACTGCCGGTTTTCACGGACGAATCATTGCCGCCTTCCGTGAGCGTGACGCCCGAGAAGTCGACGGTCTGGTTGCCTGCGCCCGTGCTCGCGAAGTTCAGCACGCCGATGTCGCGCCCGTCGGTCGACGTCAGCGTGAGGCCGGCCTTGTTGCCCGTGTTGGTGAAGGTAGCGGTGACGCCGGTCGCGCCTTGCGCGCCGTTGATGGCGCCCATGAGCGTGGTGAGGTCGGTCGGATCTGCGACGACGGCCGAAATCGCCGTGCCGTTCAGCGTGAAGCTGACCGTGCCCGCCAGGGAAAGGCCGCTCATCGTCGCGCTGTTCGTGGCAGTCGCGCTGACGCCGATGCTCGCCGCATTCGAATTGATGGCTGCCGCGATCGCTTTCGCGTCCGAATCGACGGCGTAGCCGAACGCAGCCGTCGTGCCGCCGTTCAGGGTGGTCAACGTCAGATCCGCTTCGACAGCGACGGCGTTCCCAGCCGAGAGGTCAGCTGCCGCAGCGGTGGCGACGTTCATCGCCGTGCCGCCGAGCGTCATCGTGTTGCTGCCGAGTCCGGTCGAGCGGGAGTCCGCGATCGAGTTGATGGAGATCGTCTGGTTGGCGTTCGCACCCACCTGGAAGGCTTGCGACGAGAAGGTGCCGTCCAGCAGGTTAAGACCGTTGAACGAGGTCTGCGTCGCGACGCGCGTGATTTCCGACACGAGCTGCTGGGCTTCCGCATCCAGCGAGGCGCGGTCGCTCGCGCTGTTCGTCGCATTCGCGGACTGAACCGCCAGTTCGCGCAGACGCTGCAGGTTGTTCCCGATTTCCGACAGCGCGCCTTCGGCGGTTTGCGCAAGCGAAATACCGTCGTTCGCATTGCGGGCAGCCTGGTTCAGGCCACGGATCTGGGCGGTCATCCGCTCGGAGATCGCCAGACCGGCGGAATCGTCTTTCGCGCTGTTGATGCGCATACCGGAGGACATGCGCTGCAGCGAGGTCGCGAGGGCGTTCTGCGATTGGTTCAAATTGCGCTGCGCGTTCAGCGAAGCGACGTTGGTGTTGATTACTTGAGGCATCTTCAGCTCCTTTGAGAAGTAAGTTACGGCCCTGACGGCCGGGGACTTCGGTTAGGTCGAAGACAATTAACCGCCGTCGCGAGGGCAATTACGGCGCTTCGAGGAAGGACTTTAGGCCGTTCCTTGATGGATCCGGCCAGATGCCGTGCCTCGCGGATCCTCGTCCACGAGTGGTCGTCTCGTGCATAGAGGAGGGTAAAGGTGCGGGGCATTCGGTCGTTATTACCGCCCAAGCCGCCGCGGTGGCGTGCTCGAACGTTATAACCCAGACCAACTCGTGTCGCGCAGCCCCGTGTGGGTCGCACGCTGCCGGGTGGAAACTCGAAAAATCGTGAATCGACCATCTGAATACGTACTGCGCGCGGACTCCCGATGGACGACATGGCTCATGCTGGTGAGTCTCACCGGAGCCGTGCTTGTCGCCCTGACGCCTGCTTCCAAAGCGCTCGCGCTGGCTGCGCTCGTTGCTGTGGGTGTCCTTTGCGCCATCTGGCGCTTCGCTGCAAGGCGTGCTTTTGTCACACCGTCCGCGGTTGAGACGCCGGTCGAGCCGGCTTCGCACGCGCGTGCGCCGGCCGCCGAGCCTGTCGTCGCCAGCCCGCTGCTCCCGTCCTGCACTGAAAGCTTGAACACGCAACTGGAGGCTGCCCGGGACGAAATCTCGCAGGTGCAAACGCTTTTCCTCGAGGCGATAAACCGGCTCATCTCGAGCTTCAACGATATCCATATGCAGGCGCGCGACCAGCAGGCGCTTGCGCTCGATCTGGCAACGGGCGGGCAGACCGCGGAGAGCGACGGCGGCAACCGATTGACGCGCCGATTCAACGACTTCGTCGGGGAGACCTCGGCGACGCTCCAGTTCTTCATCAACGCGACCGTACAGAACGGAAAGCTCGCCATGGGCCTGATCGATCTCGTCGAGGCGGTGGCCGGCTATGCCACACGTATCCAGGCCGCGCTCGTCGAGATGGAAGCCATATCGAAACAGACCAACCTGCTTGCGCTGAATGCGGCAATCGAAGCGGCGCGCGCCGGAGAGGCTGGCCGCGGTTTTGCGATCGTCGCCGATGAAGTGAGGGCGCTCTCGAGCCGCACCGGCGACTTCAGCCGGCAGATCCACGAGCACATCAGCTCGATGCATGCCGCCGCAACCCATGCGGAGCAGGCGATCGCCGACATTGCATCGCGCGACATGAATGTCGCACTCCAATCGAAGCGCCGCATCGACAACATGGTGTCGGAGATCCATGCGGCGCACAGCGAAGCGACTCAGGCGGCCGCGCGACTCGCCGAGCGCACCTCGAAGCTGGAGCACGACGTGAACGACGCCGTGACGAACCTGCAGTTCCAGGACATCGTCACGCAGTTGCTTGGCCACGTCGGCAAACGGGTCCATGCACTGAGCGGCGTTACTGCGGCAATGACGTCGCTCGAAACACTTAAGCCCGGAGACGCGTCGGCGCACGAATCGGCGCGCCGCGCCATCGATGAGGCACTCGAAAATGCGCGCACGTCGACGGCCAAGAATCCTGTGAAACAGCAATCTATGGAAAGTGGAGACGTCGAGCTGTTCTAGCCAGCTCGCGGGAGAGCCAGACATGACGAAGACGGTACTTGCAGTAGACGATTCAGCCTCCATCCGTCAGATGGTCGCGTTTACGCTGAAGAGCGCGGGCTATCAGGTGCTCGAAGCGGTCGACGGGGAGGACGGTCTTTCCAAGGCCAAGGGCAACGGGGTGAACCTCGTCCTGACTGACCAGAACATGCCGAAGATGGATGGGCTGACCCTGGTCCGCAACTTGCGCGGGATGCCCCAGTACAAGACGGTCCCGATCCTGATGCTGACTACCGAATCGGGCGACACGATGAAAGCCCAGGGCAAGGCGGCCGGCGCTACAGGGTGGCTCGTCAAGCCCTTCGACCCGGCGAAACTGGTCGAGGTGGTGAAGAAAGTGATCGGCTGATCACGCTGATTTGAGATATCGGGGGGTATCGCCATGACGATCGACATGACGCGTTTCTACCAGGTGTTCTTCGACGAGACGGAGGAGCACCTCGCCGCAATGGAGAGCCTGCTGCTGGCCCTGGACCTGTCTTCTCCCGGAAGCGAGGATTTCGACGCGATATTCCGCGCGGCGCACTCGATCAAAGGCAGCAGCGGCACCTTTGGTTTCAACGACATGACGGACGTCACGCACGAGCTCGAGACGCTGCTCGATCGCCTGCGCAAGCACGAGATCTCGATCGATGCCGTGATGATCGACGCATTCCTGCAGGCGCGCGACGTCCTCAAGGCGCAGTTGGAAGAACACCGGCAAGGCCGCACCGCACCGAGCGAACCGGCCGCCGAGATCGTCGCAATGCTGCGTGCGCTCAGCAAGGCGGCGCACGCTCCGGCTGCCCGGCCTGAAGCGACGGCGACTGAGCGGACGGTCCAGATCGAAATCCAGCGTGACGCGGCTGAGCAGGTCCACATCGAACGCCTGTTCGAAGAGCTTGGCGCCATGGGGAAAGTGCAGTCGACGAAACACGCGGACAAGAGTCCTGAGGGCGCTTGTTCGCGGCTCGTCCTGACAACCGTCGAAAGCGTCGCCACACTGCGCGAACTCTGTGAATTCGTCGTCTCCGGGGCAGCGTGCAAAATCGAAGAGGTTGCGGCGACAGAGCCTGCGCAAGCGGAAGAAGCCTATGGCTTTTTCGTCGATCTTGCTCCAGTGGACGAGAAACCCGTGGAAGCGGCCTACGGATTTTTCGAGGATGCACCTGGCACCCCGTCGTCAGGCGCAGACCCCGGCGTCGGACGGCGTGCGACAGACGATCCATCCGTCGCCGTGGCCCGTGCCGGTCGCCGTGCGAGCGACAAGGTCGCGGTGTCCGCGCAGGCCGAGGGTTCCTCCATCCGCGTCGGCGTCGACAAGGTAGACAAACTGATCAACCTCGTCGGCGAGCTCGTCATTACCCAGGCGATGCTGGTACAGAGCGGCCGCGACCTCGACCCGGTACTGCACAGCAAACTGTTGGACGGTCTGTTGCAGCTCGACCGCAATACGCGGGATCTGCAGGAATCAGTCATGTCGATCCGTATGATGCCGATGTCGTTTGCCTTCAGCCGCTATCCGCGCGTCGTGCGCGACCTCGCGGCCAAGATGGGTAAACGCGTCGAGCTCAAGACGGAAGGCGAAGCGACCGAGCTCGACAAAGGCGTCATCGAGAAGCTGGCCGATCCCCTCACGCACCTCGTCAGGAACAGCCTCGATCACGGGATCGAGCTACCCGAGGTGCGCGTGGCGGCAGGCAAAGCCCCCCAAGGAACGCTCAAGCTGAGTGCTTTCCAGCAGGGTGGGAGCGTCTTCGTGCGGGTGGAGGACGATGGCGCCGGACTCAATCGCGCACGCATTCTCGAGAAGGCACGCGAGCGCGGAATGACAGTTTCAGACAGTATGAGCGACTTGGAAGTATGGGAGCTCATTTTCCAGGCCGGCTTCTCTACTGCCGAAGTCGTCACGGACGTTTCCGGTCGTGGCGTCGGGATGGACGTGGTTGCCCGCAACATCAAGGCGCTGGGCGGCCGCGTGGACGTGGAGAGCGAGCCGGGCAAGGGAACGCGCGTTACGGTACGTCTGCCGCTGACGCTGGCGATATTGGACGGGCTTTCGTTGGCGGTCGGCGATGAACTCTACATCCTGCCTTTGGCATGCATCGTGGAATCGCTGCAACCCGCGGCGCAGGACATCAACACGATTGCCGGTCTAGGACGAACCGTACGTGTGCGCGGAGAGTACCTGCCGATCGTCGCGCTGCACGAGCTCTTCGGACTCGAAACGCAATGCACGAAGGTCGAGCAGGGCATCGTCGTCATCATTGAGGCCGACGGACGTAAAACGGCGCTGCTCGTCGATGCGCTCGTTGGTCAGCAGCAGGTCGTCATCAAGAGCCTGGAATCGAATTACCGCAAGGTTCCTGGCGTCTCGGGCGCAACGATACTCGGTGACGGCCGAGTGGCTCTGATACTGGACGCCGCGGCCCTGGCGCCCAGATCCCCAGCGCGCCCCGCTCACGCGGCGGAGCTCGCGGAGGCTGCGATCGCAGTCGCCTGACGCGGCGCGCAGCGCCGCACGGCGCCCCTGTCCCAGAGGGCGCCGCCAGTTTGATCCTCATCAAAACTTTCAGCTTCCCGTCCCGGCAGAACTGAGCCTGGGACGGCGCAGGCCGTTATTGCCGTTCGTCGGGCCAGTACATGCCGCCGGCCCGTGCAAGGCGAAAGTCGCCCGCGCGAAGCTCAAAACAAGCAAGAAAACAGGAGCAACGATGAGAGTCAACCTGCCGATCACGGACCAGGAGCACGTCCTCCGCGATGACGAAATCCTTGTCTCGCGCACCACGCCCAAAGGTGTGATCACCTACGCAAGCGACGCGTTCGTTCATAGCTCGGGGTTCTCGCGCGAAGAGCTGCTCGGACAGGCCCATAACCTGGTGCGGCACCCCGACATGCCGCCGGCGGCCTTTGCCGACTTGTGGCAGACGATCAAGGCCGGTCGGCCGTGGACGGGCATCGTCAAGAACCGGCGCAAGGACGGCGGCTTCTACTGGGTAAGAGCGAATGTCTCTCCCATCGCCCAGAATGGGACGATCGTCGGCTACATCTCCGTTCGCACCAAGCCTTCGCGTGCGGAAATCGACGCGGCTGCGGCGCTGTATGCACAGATGCACGCAGGGACGTTGAAGGGAGTGGAGCTTTGCGGCGGGGAACTGGTCTACAGCGGCCTGCGCGGCCTTGTGCAGCGTCTCAGCCGCACGTCCTTTCATGCCCGGTGCTGGTGGACCACGTGCGGTTTTGCTGCGCTGTTCGTCGCTCTGACGGCGCTCGCGCTGGTTGCTCCCGGTGCCTCTGCCACCTTGATGGCCCTGGGCACCCTGGGCGTCCTTGCATCGGCCGCATTCGGCATCTGGTCGACGCGTTGTTTCGGCCGCCCGGTGGCCGACGCAGCGAACATCGCTCATCGTGTCCTGATGGGAGACGTCGCCAGTACTTTTCCGACAACGGGCGACCCGCAACTTCAAAAGCTTTTCCGAATGCTCGACCAGATGAACGGCAAGCTCATCGGAGTGCTTCAGGATGTGCGCTCCAGCACCGGCAGCGTGGAAGCTGCGGCGGTGAATATCGCAGCGGGAAGCACTAACCTCGCCAAGCGTACCGAGGAACAAGCGGCGTCGCTGGAAGAAACAGCGGCTTCCATGGAAGAGCTTACGAGCACGGTCAAGCAGAACGCAGACAACGCGAAACAGGCGAACAGCCTGGCTACAGGAGCATCTTCGATCGCCGTACGTGGCGGAGAGGCGGTGGCGCAAGTCGTCACGACGATGGAGACGATTTCCAGGTCGTCGCAGAAGATCGCCGAGATCACCGGGGTGATCGACGGAATCGCGTTCCAGACCAACATCCTCGCACTGAATGCCGCGGTCGAAGCAGCCCGCGCCGGCGAACAAGGCCGCAGTTTCGCGGTGGTGGCCTCGGAAGTACGCAACCTGGCCCAGAGAAGTGCCGCCGCCGCCAAGGAAATCAAATCGCTGATCGCGGATTCCGTGAGCACGGTTCAACAAGGCTCCCGGCTTGTCGCGGAAGCCGGCAACACGATGGAAGAGATCGTATCGGCGGTCAATCGCGTCACCGCGATCGTGGGCGAAATCACCACGGCATCACGCGAGCAAAGCAGCGGCATCGAGCAGGTGAACGAAGCCGTGACACACATGGATCGGATGACGCAGGAGAATGCGGGACTCGTCGGTGATTCTGCGTCTTCGGCCAATTTGCTCGCCCGGCAGGCACAGCTCCTCGGCGATGCATTGTCGATCTTTCAGCTGGGTGAAGCGGGGGCAACGCCGGAGCGCGTGATCCGGAAGGAACGGAGCGGCTTACAACGCGGAAAGACGGCAACTGCCGTCGGTTCCGACGCCGCAGATAAACACCCGGGGCTTCTCCCAAGAACCGGGACGGACCCCGCGTGAACGTTCGCTCCACCGGCGCAAGCGCCGACTCGGATGGCGGGAGGGGAGGGCGCCGGGCGATCGAGCGCTACGAGGGGAACGACGTCGGCAACGCGCGCCTGTTGATCGTAGACGACGAGCCGGTGAGCCGCCATCTGCTGGCCAGCCATCTCGGCCGCGCGGGCTACACCGACGTGACATTGGCTGAAGACGGCGAGACCGCACTCGAACTGCTGCATGCGCGCGCCTTCGACCTCGTGCTTCTCGATGTGATGATGCCCGGTCTCGACGGGTTTTCCTTGTGCGAGGCGTTGCGGAGCGACGAGATTACGCGCGATGTACCCGTGATCTTTCTCACCTCGCTCGGCGAAGCGGTCGATAAGGTACGCGCATTCTCGGCAGGTGCCGTCGACTACCTCACCAAGCCCTTCCGCCCCGAAGAGCTGCTCGCACGCGTGGGCACGCATCTCTCGCTTCTCCGTGCGAGACGCGCTCTTCAGGAGCAGAACGCGAGACTCCGCGATGAGATCGAGGCTCATCAGCGCTCGAAGGTCACCATCGAGTGTCTCGTGGACGAGATCCATTCCCGTGCGAATTTCCGCGAGATCGTCGGCGAATCGCCCGCGCTCAGGCACGTCCTCGAACAGGTCGAGCTGGTAGCGCCCACGAGCAGCACGGTACTCATCCTCGGCGAAACCGGCACAGGGAAGGAGCTCATCGCCCGCGCGATTCACAACGGCAGTAGCCGGCGCGATCGGCCGCTCATCAAGATCAACTGCGCGAGCCTGCCCCGTGAGCTCGTCGAAAGCGAGCTCTTCGGACACGAGAGGGGTGCTTTCACCGGCGCGACGCAGCAGCGGCGAGGGCGTTTCGAGCTCGCGGACGGCGGTACGCTGTTCCTTGACGAAGTGAGCGAGCTTCCGCTGGAAAGCCAGGCGAAAATCCTGCGTGTGCTGCAGGAGCAGGAGTTCGAACGCGTCGGCGGGTCACGCAGCCTGCGCACGGACGTGCGTCTGATCGCCGCCACGAATCGTGAGCTGCAGGAGCAGGTACAGGCTGGCGGTTTCCGCAACGACCTCTACTATCGCTTGAACGTGTTTCCGATCGTGCTGCCGTCATTGCGCGAGCGCCGCGAGGATATTCCACGGCTGGTCAGACATTTTGCAGTGCGGGCCGGACGCAAGCTCGGCAAGCACATCGATGGACCCAGCGCCGCCTTGCTGCAACAGGCGATGGCTTATGACTGGCCGGGCAATGTGCGCGAGCTGGAAAACCTGATCGAACGCGCGACGATACTGGCCAAGGGCCCGCTACTCGAAATGTCGCCGCTTGCCCCGGCCATGATGAAGACGCGGTCCGCAGCCGACGACACCGCAAGCGTCCTGCAAAGCCTGGAAGAGGTCGAACGGGAGCACATTGTCCGTGTGCTCGAACACACCCGCGGTGTCATCGAAGGCGAACTCGGGGCAGCCCGCCTCCTCGGGCTCAATGCAAGCACGTTGCGTGGCCGCATGCGCAAGCTCGGCATTCGCAAGCGTTCAGAAGCTGCCTCTATCGCGGCCTGACCGGCCACCATATTTCCCCGTGTCATTTGAAGGGCCCGGTTGTATTTGATGGTCGCGACTCCGGGACGTCTATTTGATCGTCATGTCGTGGCGTCAACCCGTTGTTCTTCCATAGTTTGTTATTGCAAGTCTCTACGCCCTGGCGTGGCATGGATCGTGCGGTGTGATCGGCAGTCACCCATCAGAAGAATCTTAGAACGTGCGCTCACACACGCATCTCATGGACGTAGACACATGGCGGATTCTCGTCGTCGTACGCGAGGCCGCCAAACTCCGACTGCTCGGCTGGCATCTCGCCAGTGAACGAGCGTTGGACGTGACACTCGCCGATCGGGCCGGTGTCGGCCTCGAGCTTCTCCGTTCTGCTGCCTTCGACCTGCTGATTTCCGACGTCTCTGCTCCCGGCATGGATGAATACGACGTCTGGGAGGAACTCGGCGAGCTCGCCGTCCGGCGTGGTCTTCCCGTGATGTGGCTCGAAACAGACGATCCGGCTCGTTCCGCTCGCGCTGGGCACGCAACAGCAACTTCGGATTTCCTGCCGAAGTCCTTCACACCGCATGATCTGCTGGGTCGCGTGCGCGTTCAGCTTGCGCTGCTTCGTACCAGGCACGAACTGCAAGAGGAAAGGGCGCGCCTCGATC
>Ga0111539_10008841_pt1 | contig 12762 bp, 10 predicted proteins | sample RhiMethybrSRZTD1_FD_79667 | JGI IMG/M metagenome (GOLD analysis project Ga0111539, IMG submission 79667) | Populus rhizosphere microbial communities from Tennessee, USA - Rhizosphere MetaG P. TD hybrid SRZTD1 (version 2) (version 2) | ecosystem: Host-associated > Plants > Roots > Rhizosphere >...
GAACGAAGGCGAAGGAACGGGAGCAGCATGGCAGAACTCCAGGAACGAGGCCGAGCCGACCGGCCCGCGGAGTCCGACGAAGTGCCGCCTGTGGAAACGAAGCGGGCCGCCGGGACTGCTGTCCCCGCGGCCCATCCACCAACGGACGATTCGCGCCCACCCTTGTCCGGGGCGACGCGAACGCTCATCGGCCAGGTCTTCTGACTCGCGGATTGACCGAGGCGGGCGCACCTTCCCATCCGGCTCGCGCGGCGGACCGCGCGCACCAGACAGTGGCCGGAGGCCGTCGCTCGCGCGACGCCTCCCGGCGCCCCTCGACTCCGCATACAGCGGCGGGACCGTGACGGATTCTCACCGTCTTCCCTTGGGCCGGCAAACTCGACGAGAGGGAAAAGAGCGCGCTCGCAGACCCGGCGAGCGCGCGCGACTGTGCCACGGCTTGCGCGGCCGGTCAATCCCCGGGGCCTCGGCCGGCGCGCGGGCGGCGTGCGGGCGGCGCGCGGGCGGCGTGCCGCGAACGGCGGCCCTTCTGTCGGCGGCGGCCTGCCGCGATGATGCGCGCCTCGTGACCGACTCCTTCATCAAGCACCTCTTCCTGGGCGAGCTGCGGGCCGACCTGCTGCGCCCCTTCCCCGCGCTCGACGCGGCCGGCCGCGAGCTGCTCGACGTCTTCCGCGACTCGCTGCAGCGCTTCGCGGCGCTGCGCATCGACAGCCGCGCGATCGACAAGGCCCACCGCATCCCCGACGAGGTCGTCGAGGGCCTCAAGGAGCTGGGCCTGTTCGGCGTGCGAGTGCCGGAGGAGTACGGCGGCCTGGGCCTCGACCTGACGCAGTACGTCAAGGTGGGGGCCGAGCTCGCGGTGCTCGACGGGGCGGTGGCGATCCTGTCGGGCGGGCACAGCACGATCGGGTTCAAGGCCCTGCTCCTGCACGGCACCGAGGAGCAGAAGCGCCGCTGGCTGCCGCGTCTCGCCACCGGCGAGCTGCGCGCCGCCTTCGCGCTCTCCGAGCCGGGCGCGGGCAGCGACGCGCAGTCGCTGCGCACCACCGCGCGCCGCGCGCCCGACGGCGCCTGGGTGCTCAACGGCGAGAAGCTGTGGATCACGAACGGCGGCTTCGCCGAGCTCGTCACGGTCTTCGCGCGCACGCCCGACCACCCGCGCGCCGACGGCCGGCCCTCGATCAGCTGCTTCCTCGTCGAGCGCTCGTCGGGCTTCCGCTCGGGTCCCGAGGAGGACAAGCTCGGCATCCGCGGCAGCTCGACCGTCCCGCTCTTCTTCGAGGACGTGCGCGTGCCCGCCGAGAACCTGATCGGCCCGCCCGGCGAGGGCTTCCGCATCGCGCTCGAGGTGCTCAACGGCGGACGCACCGGCCTGGCGGGGAGCTGCCTGGGCCTGTGCCGCTTCCTGCTCTCGCAGATCACGCCGTACGTCGAGCAGCGCCAGCAGTTCGGGCGGCCGCTGGCCGAGTTCGAGCTCATCGCCGAGAAGCTCGCGCGCGTGGCGCAGGAGACGCACGCCCTCGAGTGCATGACCTACCTCACGACGGGCCTCATCGACCGGGGTGTCCAGGACGTGGCCCTCGAGTCGGCGGCCTGCAAGGTCTTCGGGACGGAGACGCTCTGGATGGCCGTCAACGATGCCGTGCAGTGCGCGGGGGGCAACGGGTTCACGACCGACTATCCTTACGAGCGCATCCTGCGCGACGCGCGCGTGAACATGATCTTCGAGGGCGCCAACGAGATCCTGCGGCTCATGCTCGCGGGCGAAGGGCTCAAGGCCCCGGCCCGGCGGCCCGCGGCCGCACGGCCCCGGGGCGGCGCGCCCGACCCGCTGCCGGTGCCGGCGCCGCTGCTCAGCGAGGCGCTCGCGCTGACCCTGGGCACCGCCGACCTCGAGCAGACCGCGGCCGCCGCGCTCGCCGCGCACGGTCCGGCGCTCAAGGACCGCCAGCTCGTCCTCGCGCGCCTGGCCGACCAGGCCATCGCGCTCTACGGGCAGGCCGCCGTGCTCGCCCGGGCCGCCTCGGTCGTCGAGTCGAAGGGCGAGGAGGGCGCCGGCGCCGAGCTGCTGCTCGCGCGGGGCGCCTGCCGCCGCCGCGCTCGTGCGGCGCGTGACGCGGTCGCCGCGCTGCGCGACAATGACGATGGCCTGCTGCTGGAGACCGCCGCGCTCGTGCGGCGCTCGGCGGGCCTGCCTGGAGACCCGACATGAGCCCGGCCGAGCGACACGAGGGCGATCCGCCGCCCTCCGGCGACGCGCCCGCGCCGGCGGGCAAGGCCGAGCGCCCGGGTGGCCTGCTCAGCAGCATCGCGCAGAACGTGGTCATGTACCACGACCCGCGCTGCCTCCACGCCGAGCAGTACCGCACCTGCCGCACGAACCTCACCGCGCTCAACCGCAGCGGCGCGCCCTGGGCGATCGTCGTCACGAGCAGCCGCAAGGGCGAGGGCAAGTCGGTCACGGCGGCCAACCTCGCGGTCTGCCTGGCCGAGATGCCGGCCATGCGCGTGTGCCTGATCGACGGCGACTTCCGCGCCGCGGCGCAGTCCGAGCTGTTCGGCGTCGACAACACGCCCGGCCTGGCCGACCTGCTCGGCGACCACGCCAAGCTCGGCCACGTCATGCGCACCACGGCCCTCTCCAAGCTCGACGTCATCCCGGCCGGCGACGAGCCCGCGAGCACGGCGGAGATGCTCGGCGGCGAGCGCTTCGCGAACCTCCTCGGCGAGCTCAAGCGCCGCTACTCGTGGATCGTGATCGACACGCCGCCGGTCCAGCCCTACACCGATGCCTGCGTGGCGACCTCGCTGACCAACGGCGCCCTGCTCGTCGTGCGCATGCAGGCCACGCAGCGCGACCTCGTGCAGCGCGCGGCGCAGAGCATCGTGGCCGCGGGCGGCAAGCTGCTCGGCACCTTCCTCACCGGGCTGCCGCCCGACCGCGAGCAGTACGACTACTACACGTACGACCGCACGCGCACGAGCGACGGCTCGCGCAGCAAGCACGAGCTGCAGCGGCATCGCGCGCGGCGCGAGGCCGAGCGGCGCCTGCGCCAGCAGGAAAAGGCCTACCTGAAGCAGGCGCGGACGGAGGGGGCGAGCGAGGGCGGAGGTGGGGAGGAGCAGCGGAAGGAGTCGGACGTCTAGGGGCCGCTCCGTTCCGTGACTCGCGCTCTCAAGCTGCCGCCGCTCGTCGGCTCGGCCACGGTGCCCGGAGACAAGTCCTGCACGCATCGCGCGCTGCTGCTCGGCGCCGTGGCGTCCGGACGCACGGTGGCGGCGGGCGCCCTCGCGGCGCTCGACACGCTCGCCACGGCCGAGATCGTCGCGCGGCTGGGAGCCTCGGTGGCCTGGAGCGCGGACGGCGCGCTCACGATCGAGGGCGTCGACGCGCTCGCCAGCACGGACCAGCCGCTCGACTGCCGCAATGCCGGCACCGCCGCGCGGCTGCTGCTCGGACTGCTCGCCGGCCGGCCGGGCCGCTGGACGCTGACGGGCGACGCCTCGCTGCGTCGCCGCCCGATGGAGCGCGTCACCCAGCCGCTGCGCGCGCTGGGAGCCGACATCACCGGCGGCGAACGGCTCCCGCTCGTCGTGACCGGCCGCCCGCTGCGCGGCGGGCGCAGCGTCGTCGAGCTGCCCTCGGCGCAGGTCAAGAGCGCGCTGCTCCTGGCGGGTCTCGCGGCCGGCGGCCCGCTCACCGTCGAGCAGCACGTGCCCACGCGCGACCACACCGAGCGGATGCTGGCGGCCTTCGGCGTGCGCGTCGACGTCGAGCCCGGCGCCGCGACCGTGCACCCCGGCCGGCCGCGCGGGGCGAGCCTCTCGATCCCGGGCGACCCCTCGTCGGCGGCCTTCCTCGTCGCGGCCGCGCTGCTGCGGCCGGGCAGCGAGGTCTGGCTGCGCGACGTCGGGCTGTGGCCGCGGCGCACCGGTTTCCTGCGCGCGCTCGAGCGCGCCGGCGCGGGGGTGATGGTCATGCGCCGCGAGGCCGCGGGCGAGGCCGACCACGCGCGCCTGGCGGCCCGCGGCGAGGCGGACACCGACCCGCGCGGCGACCTGCGCGCGACCGGCGCCGGGCTGTCGGCCTTCGACATCGCGCCCGAGGACGTGCCCGACCTGATCGACGAGCTGCCGATCCTGGCGCTGATCGCGGCGCGCGCGCGCGGCACCTCCCGCTTCGCGGGACTGGGCGAGCTGCGCGTGAAGGAGAGCGACCGCGTCGCGACGATCGCCGCGCTGCTCGCGGCGCTCGGCGTGCCGGTCGAGGTCGGCGCCGACCGCCTGACGATCAGCGGCGTCGAGGCGTTCGCGCGGCCCTCGCGCTGGGCGCCGCTCGACGATCACCGCCTCGCGCTGACGGCAGCCGTGGCCGCGGCCGCGTCGGGCTGGCCGCTGCCCGATCTGACCGCGGCCGAGGTCTCCTTCCCGGGTTTCGCCGCCCGGCTCGCGACACTGGAGGCGACTGTCGCATGATGCGCGTCCCTCCCCGAGGATGACCGCATGAGACTCGCCTCACGGCCAGGTCGCGCCGCCATCGCGCTGCTCGCCGCCCTCGCGATCGGCTGTCATGTCGGCAACGGGCCTGTCGTGCTGCGCGACTTCGAGCGCTCGTCGCCGGGCGAGCGGGCCTCCGACGACTTCTGGGACGACGCCTCGTCGTGGGCCGAGTCGGCCAAGTCGCCCGGGAGCCCGAGCGTCGAGCTGACGTTCTGGTTGCTGCCCACGTGGGCCTCGGGCCGCGCGACGTCGCTGGGCCCGCAGGCCGAGAGCGTGAGCGACACCAGGTTCCAGTTCTTCGACCTCGGGGTCGTCTTCATCCCGCTGCTCCCGCTCTGGTTCCACACCGACACGCAGCTCGAGCAGCGCTCGGGCGAGCGCGCGCGCAACGTGCTGACGTGGACGCCGCTGTGGGCCAGCTCGCGCGCCGAGGACTGGCCCTCCGACGCGCGTCGCGCGAGCGCCTGGGGCCTGCCGCTCGTGTACGGTCAGGTCGAATACGGCCGCGAGGGCGAGCCGCCCGTGTTCGAGGTTCACAACCTGCTCTGGACGCTCGGACCCGCCTGGTCGCGCATCGCACTGCCGGACGAGGAGCCGCATGCGCAGGGCTGGGCCTTCATCCCGCTCCTGCTCGCCGGACCGGGCGCGTGGCTCTGGACCTCGGCGCACATGCAGACGTCCGAGACGGATTCGACGGTGCACGGGGCGTTCAACGGCTGGATCGGCTACCGCTCGGTCGAGGACCTCGACGAGCAGGTGTTCAGGAGGCAGGTCCTCACCGGCCTGCTCTGGTACGACGTCGAGAAGTCCGCGGGCGACGACGTCGTGGACTCACGTCACGGCCCGCTGTGGGGCGCGTTCGGCTGGGGCCGATCGGACGGCGAGCCCGCTCTGTACCTGCTCTGGTTCCCGATCGAGCTCTGAGTCGCGCCGCGCGGCGCTGCGCGCGCGCGCTGGCACAGTCGGTGCTGACCGTGCGCACCGCCGGAACAGTTCTGGCGCGGCGACCCCGTCGCCGGCTCCTGCAGCCGGATCAACTCAGAGGAAACTTCCATGGCTGGCAAGGCCGTTTTCTGCATTGTGCCCGACGTCGGTCGGGCGTCGCGGCTCGTCGGCGATCTCCAGGCCGCCGGCTTCTCGAGCAACGACATCTCCGTGCTCATGCCCGACAAGGCGACGACGCGCGACTTCGCGCACAAGCACGCCACGAAGGCGCCCGAGGGCGCGGCGACCGGCGGCGCGGCGGGCGGCGTGCTCGGCGGAGCGCTCGGCCTGCTCGTCGGCATCGGCAGCCTCGCGATCCCCGGCGCAGGCCCCTTCATCGCGGCGGGTCCGCTCATGGCGATGCTCGGCGGCGCGGCCGTCGGCGGCGCGATCGGGGGCCTGGCCGGCGCGCTCGTCGGCATGGGCCTGCCCGAGTACGAGGCCAAGCGCTTCGAGGGCAAGATCCAGGGCGGCAACATCCTCGTCTCGGTGCACTCGGACCGGCCCGAGGAGACCCACCGCGCGAAGGCGGTCTTCGAGCGCAACGGCGCGGAGGACATCGCCACGGCGGGCGAGGCCAGCGTGCCGAAGTCGCGCGAGGACGCGAGAGGCCCGAAGGGCGCCGCCGAGACGATGTACTGAGCGGCGGCGGGGCCGCCGAGCGGTTCAGTCGCGCAGCGCGGGCCAGAACGGCGCCAGCGTGCGCCGGCTGCGCTCGGCGATCGCCCGCGCGTCGGCGCCGACCTCGCCGTCGATCTCCGCCGTCCCGGGCTCGCGTGCCGCGCACGCCTCCAGCGCCGCGCGCACGCCGGCCACGACACCGGCCGGGTCGTAGCCGCCCTCGAGCGCGCACACGATCCGGCCGGGGCAGTGCTCGTCGGCCCATGCGCGGAACAGGGCGTACAGCGCCGCGAAGCCGGCGGCCGTGATTGCCAGATCACCGATCGGGTCGGCATGCCAGGTGTCGAAGCCCGCCGACACCAGGATCAGCTCGGGCCGGAACGCGCGCACGACGGGCTCGACCGCGGCGCGATAGAGGTGCAGCAGCTCCGCGTCGCGCAGGCCCATCGGCATCGGCAGGTTGAGCGTGAACCCCGCGCCCGCGCCGCGCCCGACCTCGTCGAACCAGCCCGTTCCCGGATAGAACGGGTAGCGGTGGCTGCTCACGTAGAGCACGTCGCTGCGCTCCTCGAAGCGGTGCTGCGTGCCGTTGCCGTGGTGGATGTCGGGGTCGAGGATCAGCACGCGCCGGCAGCCGAGCTCGGCCAGCGCGTGCTCGGCCGCGACGGCCACGTTGTTGAACAGGCAGAAGCCCATCGCGGCGGACGGCTCGGCGTGGTGGCCGGGCGGCCGCACGAGCGCGAAGGCCCCGCGCGCGGCGCCGGAGGCGACGGCCTCGGCCGCGGCGATCGTCGCGCCAGCCGCCAGCCTCGCGACCTCGACGCTGCGCTCGCTCGTGGCGGTGTCGGCGTCAAGGCGCACGCGGAGGCCGGCGGTGCGCTCGATCGCGTCCACGTAGGCCGCGCCGTGCGCGCGCAGCAGCTCCGCGCGCGTCGCCGCGCGCGGGGCGGCCGACAGCGTGCCGGCGACGGGGCGCGCTGTCAGGTCGTCGAGCACGGCCTGCAGCCGCGCCGCGTTCTCCGGGTGCCCCGCCCCCGGATCGTGCTCGAGGAAGCGGTCGTCGCGCACGACGAGTGTCGGCGCGGTCAGACCTCCGGCTCCGCGGCCGCCACGTCGATCGGCTCGAACTGGCGTCCCTCGATCTTCCAGAAGCCGCTGAAGCTGTCGAGCACGACGCGCTCGCCGTCACTCCACAGCAGGCCGCTGTTCGCACGGTGGCCGCCGGGATTGAACGCGGCCACGTTGCCCTGCATCGCGTCGCCGGTCAGGAAGGCCGGCAGATCGTCGACCGCGAAGGCCTGCGCGTCGGGCGCCTTGTCCTCGGCCCAGTCGCGCGCGGCCTGCTCGTCGCCGAAGAGCACCGCGTGGCGCAGCTCGTTGTTGCCCTCGGACGTCGTGAAGATGCGCGGCACGCCGCGCGTGCCGAGCGACCACAGCCGCCCGTCGGCGGGCCAGCCGCTGGGCGGCGTCGCGCCGAGCGCCGTGACGAGCCGCTTGTCGCAGGCCTCGCGGTTGTCGATGAACTCGACCGCCTCGGCGCCGTCGTAGCTCTCCCAGCGGTCGTGCTCGTCGAGGATCTCCATCGCGATGGTCGAGCCGGCCGGGCTGACGCGCAGGAACTGCAGGTCGCCCTCGTCGTCGATGCAGAAGAAGACCGGCCGGCTGCCGTTCCAGAGCGCGCCGGCGTAACCGTCGCGCACGAGGTGCGTGAAGAACATCGCGAGGTTCTCGATGCCGACGAGCCGCTCGGCGTCGGGCAGCTTCTGGGCGTCGGCCTCGGCCTCGAAGCACCCGGCGGCCAGGCCCATCGGCAGCGACGCGTGGAGCTGGCTCGCGAAGCCCACGCCCTTCTTCGCGGCCCAGGCCTTCACCGCGGGCGGCTTGTGGCGGGCCACGTACGCGTCGATCACGCCCTGCGCGAAGGCGCGGCTCTCGGCGCTGCGCTCGTCGGGGATGCGCAGGCCGTCGGGGCTCCAGCGCGCGAGCGGCAGCCACTCGCCCTGCCGGCCCCAGCGCACGGGCCGCTGCACCGAATCCGATGCGACGCGCGGGTCGCCGGGCCGCGCGAGCAGGATCACCGCGCGCGAGGCCGCGTCGTAGCCGCCCTCGACGAGCAGATACTCGCGGTCCTCGTGCCGCACGAGCGTTCCCGGCTGCTTCATCGCGCCGCCTTCCGCAGCTCCTCGAGCAGCCGCCGCTTCTGCCGGCGGCCCGTGAACAGGAAGGCCACGAGGTGCAGCGGCGTCGAGAGCACGTCCTTCGCGAGGAGCAGCGCGAGCCAGGCCGATTCCCAGCGGCTGCCCGGCGGGGCCGGCGCGGTGTCGGTGGGAGCGGGTGGGGTCATCAGAGGTCCTTCACGCAGCGGAAGCCGATCGGCACCTTGTACCGTGACGGGGCGAAGGTGTCATGCGCGAGCGCGCCGCGACGATAGCGCGTCGTGAGCTCCTCGCGACGGCTGTCCCAGCCGCCGCCGCGGATGATCGCGTTGAACAGGCCGTCGGGCAGCGCCTTGATGTTCGTGCCGTCCTCGAGCGTCGCAGTCCACTCCCAGGCGTTGCCCGAGAGATCGACGCAGCCGTTGGGCGAGCGCGCCTGCGGGAAGGACTCGACCGCGAGCGTGCCGCCCGCGTCCTCCTCGCCGTTGGCCATGCCCGTGCGCCACTCGTTGCCCCACGGATAGGCGAAGCCCTGCGTGCCGGCCGCGGCGGCCTCCCACTCGTCCTCGGTGGGCAGCCGCTTGCCGGCCCACGCGGCGTAGCCGGCGGCCTGGCTCCAGTCGACGAAGATCACCGGGTGGTCGCGCAGGGCCGGATCGAAGACGGCATGGCCGTCCTCGCCGAGCGTCCAGCCGCGCGGCAGCGCGGCCTCGCGCTTGGCCACCGGGAGCGCGTCGACGTAGAGCTGGTACTCGCCCTGCGTGACTTCGTGCCGATCGATCGCGAAATTGCGCAGCGTGACCTTGCGCGCCAGCCGCTCCCACCCCGTGTTCGGACCCAGCTCGTAGTTGCCGCCGGGGACGATGACCATGCCCGGCGGCGCGACCTCGCCCTTGCTGCCGTAGCGCTCGGGCGACACGATCCGGTCGAGCGCGACGCCCGCGGCCTCGTAGGCCAGCAGCGTCTTCTGCCAGGTCGCGGCCTCGGGCAGCTCCTGGTGCAGGCTCTCGTTCCAGAAGACGTACCAGTTCTTGCCCGGCGGGAAGAGGCCGTCGACGAGGTCCTGGATCTGCTTCTCGTCGACGCCGTCGAGCGACTCGTCGTGCGAGAGCGCGTCGGCCACGCGGCGCACGACCCAGTCGCTGAGCCGCTGGTCGACGGGCGCAGCCTGGGCGACGGGCCCGGCGAAGGCGTCGGTCAGGATCTGGCGGCGCCGGCCGCGCGTCATCGGCTTGCCGCTGGCCGACTCGCCCGCCAGCCGCGTGCGCGCGGGCTCGAGCGCATCGGCCATCGCCAGGGCCAGCGCCTGGCGGCGCGCGGGCGCGCCGACGTCGTCGGTCAGGGCGTGGTAGTCGTCGGCGAGGTCGGCCACGAGCTGCTCGAGGGCCGCCCCGGCGGCCTCCTTCTCGGTGCGCGCGGCGGCCAGGCGGCTCTCGGCTTCGGCGCGCTCGTCGATCGGCGCCGCGGCGCGGCCCGACTGAGCCCCGAGCAGCGCCGCGGCCACGATCAGCGCGCCCAGCGCGCGAAAGCCGCTCCGGCGACGGGCCTCATCGCTCATGATTCGCATCCATGGCGAGCTCGGCGGGACACCACTCCATTGTGGCGGCTGAGCCCGCGCCCACGCCAGCCTCGCCGCGGCGCCGCCCGATCGCGCGCGAGCCCTGGGACGCAGGCCTCGCCGGCCTGCGCGGCATCGGACCGCGCCGCGTCGAGCTCTATGCGGCCGCCGGCCTGAAGACGCGTCGCGAGCTGCTCTACCATCTGCCGGTGCGCTATCGGCTGCGGCCGGCCGCGCAACCGCTCGCGGCGCTGCTCGAGCGGCCGGCCAGCGAGGGCGGCGACGGGCGCGCCGCGGTGACGGGGGCCGTGCAGCGCACCTCGGTGCGGCGGCGCGGCCGGCGCAGCACCGTGTCGGTGCGGCTGCTCTGCGACGGCGGCGGCGAGCTGAGCGTGCTGCTCTTCAACCGCGCCTACCTGGCCAAGTCGCTGCGGGGGGCGCGGCTGTGGGTCGCGGGCCGCCTCGAGCCGCAGCAGGCGGGACCGCCGCGCCTGCTCGCCTCGGACTACGAGCCGCTCCCTGAGAGCGAGGACGCCGCACCGGCCGGCCTGCAGCTCCCGCCGCTGCCGATCTACCGGCTGCCGGCGGGCATCGCGCCGCGCGTGCACCGCAAGCTGATCGCCGCGATCCTGGACGCGGGCGCGGTGCCCGATTGGCGCGACGACCCGCGCGCGAAGGGCTCGGCCGCGGGCCTGCCCGCGCTCGACTCGGCGCTGCGGGCCATCCATCGGCCGACGAGCGTCGACGCCGCGCGCGCGGCGCGCCGCCGTCTCGCGCACGACGAGGCCTTCGCGCTCTCGCTCGACGTCGCGGCGCGCCGGCGACGGGGAGCGGGCGGGCGCGCGGCGGCGCTGCCGATCGACGACGCCCTGCACGCGCGGCTGCTGGCGCGGCTGCCGCACGTGCCGACGGCCGCGCAGCGCCGCGCGCTCGACGAGATCCGCGCCGACCTGCGCGGCGGAGCCGGCCGCCCGATGGCGCGGCTGCTCCAGGGCGACGTGGGCTCGGGCAAGACGCTGCTCGCCGTCTACGCGATGCTCGCGGCCGTCGAGTGCGGGCGGCAGGCCGCGCTCATGGCGCCGACGGAGATCCTCGCCGCGCAGCACGTGCGCGGCCTGCGCGCGCTGCTCGCGGCCGTCTGCGGCGAGCGCGCGCCGCGCGTGGCCTTCGTCGGCGCGGGCGCGGCGAGCAGCGAGCGCGCGGCCGTCGCGAGCGGCGAGGCCGCCCTCGCCGTCGGCACGCACGCGCTGCAAGGCGCCGGCCTGCGTTTCGCGCGGCTCGCGCTCACGGTGGTCGACGAGCAGCACCGCTTCGGTGTGCGCCAGCGCAGCCGCTTCCGCGAGAAGGGCGACGACACGCATCTCCTCGTGATGACCGCCACGCCGATCCCGCGCACGCTCGCGCTGACCGCCTACGGCGAGCTCGACGTCTCGGTGCTCGACGAGCTGCCGCCCGGCCGCGCGCCGCGGACGACCGAGCTCGTCGGGCCCGAGCGGCAGAAGGCGCTGTGGGTGCAGCTCCGCGAGGCGGTGGGGCGCGGCGAGCGCGGCTTCGTCGTGTGCCCCTCGATCGGCGGCGCGGGCGGGGCCGGCACTGGCGCCGGCAGCCGCGATGACGGCGACGACGATGTCGAGGCCGGGCACTCGGTGGCCGTCACGCTGCGCCGCGTGCAGCGCGCGCTCGGCGCGGGCGTGCAGGTGGGCGCCGTGCACGGACGCATGCCGTCCGACGAGCGCGACGCCGTGCTCGCCGCCTTCCGCGAAGGCGCGCTCGACGTGCTCGTCGCCACCGTGCTCGTCGAGGTCGGCCTCGACGTGCCCGAGGCGACGTTCGTCGTGCTGCCCGACGCGTCGCGCTTCGGCCTCGCGCAGATGCACCAGATCCGCGGGCGCGTCGGGCGCGGCGGGCGGCCGGGTCGCTGCCTCGTCCTGCTGCCGTTGCCCGAGGGCGCAGCGCGCGCGCGCGCCGAGGCGCTGGCCGCGACCGACGACGGCTTCCGCCTCGCCGAGCGGGACCTGGCCCTGCGCGGGCCTGGCGAGCTGCTCGGCACGGCGCAGAGCGGGATGCCGGACTTCATCGCGCTCGACCCCGTGCGCGACGTCGAGCTGCTCGCCTTGACGCGGCCGGCGGCCTTCGCGGCCGCGGCGGGGCTGAGCGACAAGGCGCTGGCCGCGCTGCGGGCCCGGGTCTTCCCGGAGCTCGAGCTGCGCACGGAGAACCTGCTCGCGGGCGGGTGAGATCCCGACGCACGTGATCCGGACTCCGCCTCGTTCGGCGTGTCACAATGGGTCGCATGTACCGGGCAGCACGGAAGCGCTCCGACGTCGCTGCGACTGGGGTCGCCGTCGCGATCGCGCTGTGCCTGTTCCAGGAGGCTCCGCACGGTGGCCTGAAGAAGCCCAACCCCGCCGACTTCGACTGGACGGCGCCGCCGGCGAGAGAGCAACCACCGCTGGCTCCGGCCGCCGAGGTCGAGGCGCGCTACGCGCACGCTTGGGAACTCGTCCGGGCTGGCGACAGCGACGCGGCGCTCGAGGATTGGCTCTGGCTCTGGAGCGCGACCGACAACAAGGCCTCCGCCTTCGAACCGACGATTCGCGGCCAGATCATCGAGAGCATCGGCCAAGTCGCCGCGCACCACGAGCCGACGCGCGTCCGCTTCACCGCCATCCTCGACGAGGTAGAGGCCTTCATCCGCAGGGATCCGCCGCAGGCCTTCCGCGAATGGACGGACTGGGCGGATCTCAGCCGCGCGATGAAGCAGGAGGACCGCCTCGTCCGCCTCTATGAGGAACGCCGCAAGCCGGACGGCTCGCTGAGCGCCTTCGCTCCGTTGTCCAAGGACGACCTGGCGGCCATTGGCGGCGGCCGGCTGCCGACGAAGGGGAACGCGCACTTCCACCCATACGCTTTCGACGACCTGTTCGAGGTCCTCGTCGA
>Ga0111539_10008843_pt1 | contig 12762 bp, 10 predicted proteins | sample RhiMethybrSRZTD1_FD_79667 | JGI IMG/M metagenome (GOLD analysis project Ga0111539, IMG submission 79667) | Populus rhizosphere microbial communities from Tennessee, USA - Rhizosphere MetaG P. TD hybrid SRZTD1 (version 2) (version 2) | ecosystem: Host-associated > Plants > Roots > Rhizosphere >...
TCCGTTCTGTCCGCGGAGCACAGCCCAGGCCGAAGCGTCGGAAAATCTCGACGCCGTGCAACGCGCTCACATCGAGAGCGTCCTCGAGCGATGCGGCTGGCGGATCAACGGTGTGGGCAACACCGCGGAGCGCCTGGGCATCCATCCAAACACGCTGCGATTCCGCATGAGGAAGTTGGGTGTGGTGTTTCCGGATAGCAGAGGGAGGTCCCAGAAGCCGTCGGCCACGACCGTGCCGGTCCACGATCCCGTGACGTAGTCGCCTTCCCGGCGACTACGTCGTCACTTTCCCTTCGACCGGCCGCCCTTTGGTTGCGATGTGACGGCCGCTCCATCAAGCGTATCGAGCTTCAACTGGAGGTATCCGGGGGCACTCACCAGCGTTGCGCCTTGGCCGCGCAGTCGCTGCAGGGCTTCGATGCCGGCCGCGTCAGCGGACATGAGCTCCGCCAGATTGACCTCGATGGGGAGGGCTTTTTCCGCGCACGCTTCGAGCAGTTCGGGGACCTGTGCGACGCTCAAACGGCCAGCGAGCCGGACAAGCCGTCGATCGGTCTGCTGAACAACACCGATCCAGCAATCCACGTTGTGCCTAGAGGCAAGACGCAAGCCACCGCTGAATGGGACGCGCCCACCGCAGAACGCGCACTTTCTCACTCGGATCCTTCCCTGCAGTCTCACCGCCGGTCGTGAATCAGTCTCAACACATCGAAGGTCACGCAGCATCCGGCGGTCGTCAACGGTACATGGATTGCGGTCGGTTCAGTCGATGAAGAGTGCCCTGTGCCTGCTCGCCGTGCTGTCATCGTTCAGCATTGTGGTGCGCGCCCAGGACCTGGTGCCCGGTGCCTATACGCCCGCGCCCGCTGGGGTGAACGTCCTGACCATCGCCACCGTGTTCAATCGGGGTGGTGCCGCATTCGACCCGTCACTGCCCGTGGAGGACGCGCACGCGACGATCGGGTTGGCGGCCGTGGGGATCAATCGTACGCTGAATATTGGTGATCGCTTCGCCAGCGTGGGCGTGGGGATGCCGTTCGTGGTTGGTCATGTCGAAGGGCGCGTGCTCGATGAGTTCCACGACGTGTCCCAGTCTGGGCTCGGCGATCTGACGGCGCGCTTCGCGATCAATCTGTTCGGCGCACCGGCCATGACGCCCCAGCAGTTTGCCGCCTATCGTGCGACAACGATTGTTGGCGTCAGCCTCGGGGTGGCGGCACCCGTGGGTAAATACAATCCCACTCGATTCATCAATGTCGGCACGAACCGGTGGTCGTTCAAGCCGGAAGTCGGGCTTTCACGCACACGAGGCCGGTGGACGTTCGAAGGGGACATCGGCGCCGTGTTCTTCACGGACAACACGAACTACGTGGGCGGCAGGACGCGCCAACAGGCCAGGATCGTGTCGTTCCAGGGTCATCTCATTCGCACCATCCGCCCTGGCTTCTGGGTAGCGGCCGATGGCAACTACTGGAAAGGCGGGCGCGTCACGACCAATGGCGTCCCGGCCGCGCGGGAGCAGAAGAACTCCCGGCTCGGGGTTACGCTCGCGGTGCCATATCGGAGGCATCAGGTGAGGGTCTCGTACAGCTTCGGCGCGTACACGACTATCGGCGGCGATTTCCACTCAGTCGGGATGTCGTATTCCTACGTCTGGGCGGCGAGGCGTTGACTCATTGGGCTTTGGCCGATCGGAAGAGTCGACCCCGAGCCCGGAGGTTGATCCCTCGCAGGCCCGGACCGGCGCTGACGTAGTTCTCGTCGGTGACTTCGGAATCACCACGAGCGGTCTACTTCTTCGGAGCATCGACTGACAGCAGCACCGCCTCGGTCCATGTCATGTCGAGCTGGTCTCCGACCTTCAGTTGAGCCCACGCTTTCTTATCGGCGACCTTGCGGCTGTACATGTAGCCGTTCGGCCCCTTGACCGTCACCGACGACGTTTTGGGATCCATTGCCGTCACGGCGACCGTGATGGTCCGCTGCGCGGCAGCCGTCACGCCTGGTGTCCCCTCGCTTCGGGTGAGCGCCGCCGAATCCACGTCCACGGGGGCCTCACCGGGCTTCTTCATGCGGATGACGACGTTCTGGTAGTAGCGCGCGGTGATCTTGTCGCCCACCTTGAGTTCCGAGAAGCGCTTCATTTCGGGGGGAGCCTGAATGGTCTCGTAGATGCCCTTGTCATCCTTGACGGTCACCGTTCGGGTGCCCTGGTCAATCGCTTCGACCGTGGCCGTCATCGTCACGGACTCTCCTTGGAGCGTTTTCGTTTGGGCAGTCACCGTGGCGCCAGCCACTAGCAGCAGCGAACCGGCCAGAGCCCCCGTCAGAACCATCTTGTGGAACACCTTCATGCTTCTCTCCTTCTCGTAGTGATGTGCCATCCTGCCGGGCTGCAAGACCCGCACCCATTGGTAAAGGTCAGTGGCGTCACGATCCCCAGGGATGTTCGCGTTCGGTGCAAGGCTTCTTGCCAATCGGGATAGCGCTCACAACATGCGGTGATCGGAGACACGCGAGCTCACTGATGAGCGGAAACCGTGGAAAACCCGCCGTGATTCGCCGTGTCTCGATGCGATCGGTGGCCCAGGTCTTGCGGAGCGATCTCTGGACTCGCTCGATCCTTTTCTCGGGAGCATCGCGTGGCCCTCACGTTCAATGAAGTTCGTCGGCTGTTCCAGGTTCCGACTCGAGGTCGGGTACGCTTGAAGGACTACGATCCGGGCTGGGCCGGGGAGAAACGCCTCAAGAACCTGACGAAGACCGAGCTCAAGATCCGCGCCGAAGATTTCCTCCACCGGAACATCACCGAACTGGCGAACGCGCAGCAGCGGCTCTCGGCGTCCGACACGCATTCGGTGCTCATCGTGTTCCAGGCGTCCGAAGTGGCCGAGCAGCACCGCACCATCACGCATCTCATGTCCGTCATGAGTCCTCGGGGCTGTCAGATCGTTTCGTTCAAGAAGCCGTCAAGCGAAGCGCTCGATCAGAACTTTCTGCGGCGATACGTGAAGGCGCTGCCGGAACGGGGGCGCATTGGCGCCTTCACCCGTTCCTACTACGAAGACGTGCTCGTGGTCCGGGTCCGTCCGGAACTGATCGGCCGCCTGCCAGGGCCGGATCCGAATCGGGATTTCTGGCGGGGGCGCTACGACGACATCAACGCGTTCGAGCGGCAACTGAGACGTAACGGCACGTTGATTCTGAAGTTCTTCCTCAATGTGTCGAGAAAGGAGCAGCGGCGACGCTGCCTCGAGCGGCCCGAGAAGACCTTTAAGTTTTCGGTCAACGATTTCGAGGAGCGCAAGTACTGGTCTGGTTACCAGGACGCGTTCGAGCAGATGGTGCAGCACACGAGCACAACGTGGGCGCCGTGGTGGGTCATCCCCGCAGATCACAACTGGGTGACACGCGCGCTCGTGGTGTCCATCATCGTCCGATCGATCGACCGACTCGGCATCACGTTCCCGCACGTTGGCGTGGTCACAGGAAGGAATACCAGATGTGTCGTACCGCCGTTCCCTTGCTCTGTGTCGTGACCGTGACGGGAGTCCTGGCGCTCTGGATGGGCACGCCCTTCGCACAGGTTGTGCTGCCCAAACCCCGCATCGCCGATCTCATCGTGAAGGTCGAGAACGGCGTCGACGAGTTCCGCAAGTATGCCGAGCGGCGTGGAGATCGGGCCAAGGACGCGGCGGAGGCGGCGCCCAAGAGTGGCCAGGCCCGTCGAGGGGCCAGCGAGTCCCAGAAGGCCAGGGCCTCCGCTACGAAGGATGAATTGGACGATGCGCTGGGCGAGTTGAATCGGTCCACCAATCGCCTGCGGCGGAAGTTCGATGCCACCGACAACTGGATCGAGACCAAGGCCGAGGTGCAACGTGTGGTTGACGACGCGCGAAAGATCAATCAGGTGCTGACACGGGGCAAGTACGGGACCGACGCCGAACGGCTATGGACCGTCCTCAGGAGCGCCATCAACGATCTCGCCGTGCCGTACGGTGTCGCGCGCCTTGGCGTCTGACAAGAGCGCGCGGTGGACGTTCCCGTTACTCGTCGGCGTGAGAGCTCGCTTCTCGTGAATCACTGCTCCTCTTCCTGGAGTCGCTGGTGGTCAGACTGGTGACCGTGACGAAGACGCTCAACCTCTTCCTCGTCTATCTGGTTCTGGTCACCCTGACTCTGGTTCAGCCCTCGTACGCTCAGTCCTCGAAGACAGAGCAAAGTACAACCGCGGAGCAAAAGCAGCCGGTCGAAGATCCCATCGGGCGCAGTACCCCGCACGGGACAGCTGTCGGCCTGGTTATGGCTGCCAAACAGGAGAACCTCGATCGTGCCGCCGAGTATCTGGAGTCGGGGCTCAAGCCTGCCGACCGGCGGGAGCTGGCCCAGAAGCTCGGCATCGTTCTCGACCGCAAGCTCTTCACGAGTCTGGATCGTCTCAGTCGCGCGCCGGAAGGCAATCCTGACGATGGGCTGACCACCCGTGATCGCATCGGTGTGGTCGAGAGCCCGTCCGGCGATGTCGAGATCTTTCTCGACCGTGTTCAGCGTGGCCAAGGCAACTTCATTTGGTTGTTCTCGTCCAGCACGCTGCAGGAGATCCCCCGGCTGTATGACGAAATTCAGCCGCCGTGGATCGAACAGTACTTGCCCGAGTGGTTCCGAACCAGACAATGGCTGTCCATACCGGTCTATCGATGGATCGGCCTTCTTGTTCTGATTCCTCTGATCTTCGGTCTCGCTGCGCTGTTCGCGCGCGCGATGTCCGCGTGGCTCGGTGCGCTAATCGGCCGCCTTGCGCCAGAGGAGCGCGACCACAAGCTGGTCAGCGCCGGGCCGCTACGCTTGCTGGTGCTCTCCGTGTTTTTCCATGGAGTTTCGTTAGTCGGCTTCAGCCTCTCCACACGGCAGTTCTGGCACCGTGTCGCAGAGACCTTGATGATCGTGGCCTTGTGCTGGTTCTCGCTACGTGTGATGGACGTGATCGCAGAGTTGAGCCTCAAGCGCCTGCAACGAGGCCGGCGATCCGGAGACGTCGCACTGGTGCGCCTGCTCAACCGCCTGTTGAAAGCGACCTCCGTCATTGTGGCGGTGCTGTTTCTGCTCTATCTGTCGGACGTCGATCTCACCGCCGCACTCACTGGGCTTGGCGTGGGCGGGATTGCCATCGGCTTCGGCGCGCAGAAGACGATCGAGAACCTGTTCGGCGGCATCATGGTGATTTCGGACAAGCCCGTGAACGTCGGGGACGCGTGCAAGGTGGGGGAGTTCGTGGGAACGGTCGAAGACATTGGCATTCGTTCGACCCGGATCCGGACGCTTGATCGAACGGTGGTGTCCGTTCCCAATGGTCAACTGGCGGCGATGATTCTGGAGAACTTCGCGCAGCGTGATCGATTCCGGTTTCATCACACCATTGGATTGGGCCGCCAGACGAGCGCAGATCAGTTGCGGTATGTGTTGGCTCAGATTCGCCGCGTGGTCGAAACGCATCCCAAGGTGGACGCTGCCTCCGCCCGCACCCGGTTCAGCAAATTCAGCGCCGCATCGCTGGACGTCGAGATCTTCGCCTACGTGCTCGAGCGCGAGCAGACGGCGTTCCTGACCATTCAGGAAGACCTGCTGCTCGGCATCCTGGACATCATCGACAGGAGTGGCGCGTCCGTCATCGCGGCTCCTGTCCCCGCACCGCCGCTCGCGAACGCGCGCGCGCTGTAAGGGCGACGCAGGCGTCGCCCCTACTATCCGCCGACCTGCTCCTTCACCAGCCGTGCGCTGAGTTGGTCGCGATTCAACTCCAGATCCTTCGCCTCGAGACGGCCGAACAGATCAAGCAGCGCGGCGATCGTACCGGTCCAACCCGTCTGATGGCTCGCGCCAATCCCCGCACCGTTGTCGCCGTGGAAGTATTCGTAGAAGAGGATCAGATCGCGCCAGTGCGGATCGTCCTGGAACTTCGCGGTGCCTCCGTAGACCGGCCGCCGCCCATGGTCATCGCGAAGGAATGTACTCGCCAGCCGACGGGTGATCTCCTGGGCCACCTCGAACAGCGTCATGTATCGCCCCGAACCGGTTGGACATTGCACCGTGAACTCAGTCCCGTAGAAGGCGTACAGGTTCAGGAGCGCCCGGACCAGGAGGACATTCACCGGCATCCAGACCGGGCCCCGCCAGTTGGAGTTGCCGCCAAACATTCCGGTGTCCGATTCGCCGGGCAAGTAGTTGACCCTGTGTTCCTGACCACCGACGTGAAACACGAACGGATGGTCCTGATGATGGCGCGAGAGCGCGCGAATCCCGTGCGGCCCGAGAAACTCGTTCTCGTCGAGCATGTAGGCGAGCACCTGCTCCAACTTCCGCTTGTTGAGGACCGACAGCAGACGCCGTCCTTTGTAGCCGGTGAACCCTGCCGTGGTCGGGGCCACGTGGGATCCCAGTTCGGGATGGCGCGTGCGGAACTGGGCGATCAGCGCCATCAGCTTCGGGTACCGCGCGAGGGCTGTGCCGTCGAACACCGTTGACGCGCACAGCGGGAGGAGTCCCACCATCGACCGCACTTTCAAACGCAGCGCCTGCCCGTCGGGGAGCCGCAGCAGATCGTAGAAGAATCCGTCCTGCTCATCCCACATCTCGTCGTGATGCTCGCCCCGGCGATCCATCGCATAGGCGATCCACAAGAAATGCTGGACGAACTTGAACGCCATCTCTTCGTACTTCTCGTCGTCCTCGGCGAGGATGAGCGCGATCTCCAGCATGTTCTGGCAGTAGAACGCCATCCACGCCGTCCCGTCGGCCTGCTCGAGGGAGCCGCCGGTGGGGAGCGGCGAACTGCGGTCGAAGATGCCGATGTTGTCCAGGCCGAGAAATCCTCCGGCGAACACGTTGCGCCCGGACGGATCCTTCCGGTTCACCCACCAGTTGAAATTCAGCATCAGGCCCTGAAACGCCTGTTCCAGGAAGCGCCGATCCGCTCGCCCGAGGTCTCGCTCCATCTTGAAGAGATAGATCGTCGCCCAGGCATGCACCGGCGGGTTCACATCACCGAAGTTCCACTCGTAGGCGGGAATCTGCCCGTTGGGATGGGCGTAGAGACTGCGCAGCATCAGCAGGAGCTGCTCTTTGGCGAAATCGAAATCCACCAGGGACAGGGAGATCGTATGGAACGCCAGGTCCCAGGCGGCGTACCAGGGATACTCCCACTTGTCCGGCATGGAGATCACGTCGGCATTGAGCATGTGAAACCATTCGGTGTTCCGCACGCCGTGCTGGGAGGACTCGAGCAGCGGATGACTCTTGTGCTCGTGCAGCCATCGCTCGAGATCGTAGTAATAGAACTGCTTGCTCCACAGCATGCCCGCCAGCGCCTGGCGGTGGACACGCCGTTCATCCTCGGTCAGCGACTTCGGCGAAATCCGCTTGTAGAATTCGTCCGCGTCCGCGATCCGGTCTCTGAATGTCTTGTCGAACCCGCCGAAGGCATCGCCGACTTTGAAGCCGCCAACGCCTTCGTCGGTCCCCGCCGCCGCCAGCCGCAGACTCACGGTCTTGCTTCCGCGAGCGGGGACGTCGAGGACATAGTGGGCCGCAGCCTTGGTCCCGGCCTTCGCCGGGTTGACCGTGTCGCGGCGGCCCGAAACGATGTATTCGTGGAACGCATCCTTGACGTAGGGAGACGGATTCGACCCGCCCCACAGACGGGAGGCGTTGCTCTCATTCTCGGTGAAGAGCAACTCAGGGGATCCGTCGCAAAACAGCCAGTACTCGCCAAGCTCACCGTGTTTGGCCTGCACGACGCCAGGTCCCACCTCGTGGAGCGACGGCTTCGGCTGATCTGCGTCCCACGACCAGGTATTGCGGAACCAGAGCGTCGGCACCACACGAAGCCGGGCCGCTTCCGGCCCGCGATTGTGCACAGTGATGCGGACGAGGATGTCCTCGGGACTGGCCTTCGCGTATTCCACGAACACATCGAAGTACCGGTCGTCGTCGAAGGCGCCGGTATCGAGCAGCTCGTACTCGAACTCGTGTCGTGACCGGCGCCGGTTCGTTTCGATCAGGTCGCGATAGGGATACTCGCGCTGCGGGTACTTGTAGAGGTACTTCATGTACGAGTGAGTCGGCGTGCTGTCGACGTAGAAGTAGTACTCCTTGACGTCTTCGCCGTGGTTCGCCTCGTTATTGGTCAGTCCGAACAGGCGCTCCTTCAGAATCGGGTCGCGCTCGTTCCACAACGCCAGGGCAAAGCACAACTGCTGCTTGTCGTCGCAGAGTCCCCCGAGCCCGTCTTCGCCCCACCGGTACGCCCGCGAGCGAGCCTGGTCGTGCGTGAAGTAGTTCCACGCGTCGCCATTCTCGCTGTAGTCCTCACGGACCGTGCCCCACTGCCGCTCGCTGAGGTACGGTCCCCATTTCTTCCAGGGAATCCTCGCTTCGCGCGCGTCGTTCAACCGGTTCTGCTCAGTCACGTCTGTTGTTCTGGCGGCCAAGTCGTGCCTCCTTCGTTAGTTCACTTTTTCTTTTCCTGGATCGTGACTGGCGAGCGGAGCTCGAACGACACGACGGTCTCGGCCAAAATTACCGCGGCGTCGCCACGCATGACCGCGCCCGCACCACCACCAATGAGCGCCCCCACCGCGGCACCCGTACCGCCACCGGCGATGGCGCCGACTGCTGCCCCCGCGCCGGCTCCCACACCAACTTTCGCGGCATCCTTGCCCTTGCTCGCTGCGGCTTCGGACGTGACTGGAGACGTGACGATCTCGATCTTCTGGCCATCGCTGGTCGTCAGATGGGTGAGCTCAATCGAGAGGCTCGCTTTTCCTTTGATCCGCCCGCCTTTATCCACCTCGACGATGCGGCCATCCATCTTGGCGCCGCTGGCGGCCACCACCCAGCCATCGCCCCTGATCGGTTCTTCCAGAATCGCGGAGAACACGTCTCCAGTCTTGGCGGTCTTTGTCGAGAGCTCGCGCGTCGTTCTGATCGTGATCGGCTGACCCACAGTCAAACGGGCGACCTTGGGCTTGGGGGGTGGTGGGGGAGCAGGGGCGGGCTCTGGTGCGGCCACTGGTGCGGGCACTGGTGCGGGCACTGGCGCCGCCGCCGGAGCGGTCGCTGGCGCGGTCGGCGGCGCCGCGGCCGGAGCAGTCGCTGGCGCGGTGGGCGGCGCCGCCGTCGGCGATGCCTCGGCAGGTGCCGCGGCCGACGGCGCTGGTTGACCCGGCGAAGACGCGTTCGCAGCCGGCGTTGTGGGTTGTTCAGACTGCGGCGTGGAGCACGCGGCGACCGCAATGCTCATCGTCGCGATCATCGATATCACGATGCGTGTCGTCGTTCTCACAGAGTCACCTCGGCAATCCATCTGCGCGGCGGGATGTGTTCGTCGTTGTCTTCCGGAGCAGCAGCGGAGTCTCGCACTCGATGGTCATGATCACCGCCGGTGGTGAGCCACCGACCGCGCCACTTCGACTTCAGGCCACTAGGATGTGATGCTGTGGGTGGCGCAGCAATATCAGGGCCGGGTTCGCGGGAGAGCGCGTGCGCTGGGCCGTCAGAATCTCACAATGAATCCCAGTGAGCCGCGTGTGAAGTCGAGGTTGCCGGATTCACCACTGCCGATGTCCAGGAAGTCCGCGGCCTCGAACGTACGAATGTAGCGCAGGTCGCCGCGAATGCCGACGTGTGTCGTGAAGAACACCAGCACGCCGCCGCCAACATCCCAGGCGACCTTGTTCTCGCCGAAAGACAGCGCGTTGTCGAACGCATCGCCGGTCGCGTGAACCACTCCGGCTCCGATCAGGCCGTACGGACGAACACCGAATCCCTGTTGTCCGCCAAAGGGGATGCCCAGCACCAGGTTTCCCATGCCGCTGAAGACGCTGCTTCCGCCGAGGTCGGTCTTGCCGAAGAAGTCGGGACTGTAGTTGAGGTCCCCTTCGACTCCGAACACACCTCCTCCCATCCACAGAAAGCTGACGCCCCAGTTGAAGCGCTTGGCATCGAACGCGTCCCCCAGTTCGCTTCCACTGTCGCCGCCAAAGTTGATGCCGACGTGCGGAATGATCAAGCCGTCAGCGCGAGCGATACCGGGCGCCAGAACCGCGAGGAAGAGGACGAGCAGACATGCTCGCTGGACAGACGTCATGGACATGTGTTGTTGGTGTGCAGAACACGTGCTCACGGTCGGCGGCAAATGCCTCGCTGTTTGTTGGGGTTTGGCCGTGGCGCGACCGATTCACTCACGGTGGTTCGTCAGTCGCTGCGACAGGCTACGGGATGCCGTGAGGTCTCAGCCGGTTGCAGCTGGTCCGAGGTGGCCCGCCGAACGGCACGTCGAATTACCACGGGCTGCTTTTGTCGATAGCGATCGGTCTGAAGCCGGCGGAACTATCTTGAGGGCAGCATGAACGCATAGAGGGTGTCACCGACCGCGACCAGCAGCTGTTGACGGCCGCCGACGAGAAATGTCTGCGGCGCATTCGAGATGTTGCCGATGCGCGAATGCCACACGGGCTTGCCATTGGTGGCATCGAACGCCGCGAAGTTGCCGCTGCCGTCACCCGAGAACACGAGGCGCCCGGCTGTTGTCAGCAGTCCGCCGCCACCGCCGCCCGGGAATCGGTGCCGCCACGCGACCTTGCCTGTGCGGTAGTCGATCGCCGTGAGGAAATCGCCCAGCGACCCAAGGTTGTAAACGGTTTTGCCGCCGAGTCCCATCGATCCTCGCGGATCGGGATCCGTGAGGTACAGCATGTTGAAGCCGTTGTGCTCCTGCACGTAGAAGAAACCAGTGTCGGGCGAAAACGCGGCCGGTGGCCAGTTCGTGACTCCACTTTCGACAGGCGATACCAACGCGCCGGGGATCGTCGCCTCTTTGTTGGCATTGGGCGAGACGACGCCGTTCGCGCGTGTCTCCTTGTCCCAGTTGGCGTAGGTCCCGTACTTACTCGTGACGATGTGCTCGCCGGTGATGCGATCGAGCGTATAGAAGTACCCGTTGCGCGCGGCGGTCGACACGAGCTTGCGCGGCTTCCCGTTAATCGTTCCGTCGATCAGAATCGGCGTTTGCGCGGAATCCCAATCGTGCGTGTCGTGTGCGGAGGTCTGGAAATGCCACGCCATCTTGCCGGTGTCGACATTCACTGCGACGAGTGAGCACGTGAACAGGTTATCTCCCGGCCGCGCACCTCCCGTGTACGCCGGCGTCGGATTGCCAGTGCCGAAGATGTACAGTCGCGTCTCGGGATCGTAGGAGCCTGGAACCCACGCATGGCCACCGCCATGTCGCGCGGCGTCGAGGCTCGGCCACGTGTCCAGCCCCGGGTCGCCCGGGTTCATCGGCACGAGATACAGCTTCCACTGCAGTTTTCCGGAGTCGGCGTCGTACGACTGCAGAAAGCCGGGAGCATCCAGATCGTTGCCCGTGCCGACGATGACGTGGTCGTCGACGATCACTGGCGCGGCAGTGGAGAAGTACTGCTGCTCGAAGTCGGCAATCTCCACGTGCCATTTCTCGGCGCCGGTCTTCGCATCGAGCGCCACGAGGTAGTTGTCTGGCGTTTCGAAATACAGCGTGTCGTATCGCAGCGCCGCGCCGCGATTGCCGATGTGCGTGCCGCCGCGTGTCTTCCAGTAGTACTGCCACATCACGTGGCCGTCGTGCGCGTCGAGCGCCCACACGTTGTCCGGCGCCGTGACGTAGAGCACGTCGCCGACCATCAGAATCGATCCCTTGATGTTCGGCGCGCCGCCCGTGGCGAACTCGCCGCTGCCGAGACCGCCGACGATCATCGGTGGCCCATCGCCACGTCCGGAGTCGGAGCCCGCGCCGCTGCCGGCGGTGAGTCGCGCGACCCAGGCGAGCGCAAGGGTCTTCACGTTCGTGTCGGTGACCTGCGTGAGTGCGCTGAAGCGGCGTCCCGTATAGTCGCCAGAATACACAGGCCACGAATCGGACAGCGGCTTTCGAATGGCTGCCGGATCCAGACCACCGGTGCCACGTGATTGGCCCTGCAGCAACACGGGCGTGACCGCAGCGAGCAGAGCGGCGATGAGACGAGTCTTCATTTGAGCGTCACCAGATACGCCGTCACGTTGTGAATGTCGTTGTCGGTGTAGGTCGCCAACAGCTGCTTGTGCGGCTCCAACGGATCGCGAAGGTCGACCACTGGACGTTCGCCGTCGCGACCAAACGTGCGTTGTGTGCCGTCAGCGAGCTCCATGACCACGTAAAAGTCATCGATGCGGACCAACGTTCCTTCGACTCTCTGTCCGGAATCCAGTGTCACCGTCACCGACACAGGACGGCCACGCCCATCGCGCCGCGCGAGTCTGCCGCCCGCCGACAGCCAGAAGTTCTGAAGCGCGGTGGGATCTGAGAGTCGCGATCCAATGCCTCTCACGTCGCCAGTGGCCGAGTGGCATGTGCCGCACTTCGCGGCGAAATAGGCCGCGCCTGCCGCGGGATCGCCTACGAGCACGTTGAGGACAACCGCAGGCCCGAGCGGCGGGCTGCCCTGGCCCCGCATGGTGGCGGCGACGCTGTGGATGTACTCGGCAATCGCTCGCGCGTCATCGCTGGTGACAGAGATTGGAGGCATGCGGCCGCCAGGACCTTGCTGTCCCTTGAGCACAACCGGGCCGATCAGCTCGCCGGCCTGATCGTTGAGCACCAGATTCGATCGCAGAAGGTTCGGCCCACCCTGATCGCCGCCGCGTAGGTCGACGCCGTGGCAGGCGCGGCAATGGACGCCGTACAGACCA
>Ga0111539_10008845_pt1 | contig 12761 bp, 9 predicted proteins | sample RhiMethybrSRZTD1_FD_79667 | JGI IMG/M metagenome (GOLD analysis project Ga0111539, IMG submission 79667) | Populus rhizosphere microbial communities from Tennessee, USA - Rhizosphere MetaG P. TD hybrid SRZTD1 (version 2) (version 2) | ecosystem: Host-associated > Plants > Roots > Rhizosphere >...
ACATCTGGATCAGCCCCAGCTAATGGTACGGGGACAGGCGGTAGCGGTCGACGCAGGAGCCAGGCATAGACCTCAGCCTGAAACCGTCGCTGACCCCGACAGACGAACAAGTAGTAATCGCCAGGCGGCAGTGGCTCAAGCGTCGGTAAGCGTTCACCGCCACGTAATAAGTCGAGTTCCACGAGGTGTGTGGCGCTCAACAGCACCTCTTCCCGCTTCCGTAAGTATTCGCGTCGTCCGTCACTGCCCGCACGCTTGTTTCCAGGCGAGAGCACTGCGATGACCGTGACCACTTCCATCGTCTCGCGTTCGCGGATGGTGAGGAAGGCTTCGCGTACCTGTTCAGGCACGGGCAGATGGCGTATAACAGGAGTGACGACAGCAGACGTTGTCATGGGCTCCGTGCTCTCCAGAGGGCCCTCGTCCCCGTGGCGTTCCAGCACGGTCACATCAGGGCGGATGAACACCGAGGCACTGCTTGGTATGTGTTCAACGTACACGCGCTCTTCCACGCGTACCACGTAACGAGGACGTGTGTGAGGGATCAGCGACTCACGCATTACTTCAATCAGGGCATGATGGAAATCTTCCCATATTTGACTTTCGATGAAGGGATCCATGCCCGGAAAAGGCGATGGCACAATGATTTACCCCCTACGATAGAGGATCAAAAACCCACCTACGTTTAGCCACACATTATCAGAGGCAGACTCCTGAAACAAGGTGTGTGCCCTCAGCGCTGGACGATTCTCGGTGGTGCGAAGGCCGTGATCTCCGGGACCTCGCCATCGAAGCGCTCGATTTCCACCAGCGCCGTCTGAGCGATACAGCATTGCGCCAGTTTTGACGTCCCCTTGTCGAGGGTGAGCACGTTGGGGTTGCCGTGCTTGTCGAGGCTCCCAATCGCAGCCGGCTCAAGCGGGTCGAACCATGCACCCGTAGCCAGTTGCACGACGCCAGGGCGGATGACGTCTGTCACCACCGCGCCGGCCAGGCACGCACCCCGGTCGTTGTATATCCGCACCACATCGCCGCTGGTAATCCCCCGCACAGCAGCGTCGTCAGTGTTGATCCAGACGGGTTCGCGCTGCGCCACCTTGGCGCTGCGGCTGACCTCACCGCAGTCGAGCTGGCTGTGCAGCCGGGCCTGGGGCTGGTTAGAGAGCAGGTGCAGCGGATAGACCTGCGCCTGCTTCGACCCCAGCCATTCGGCGGGTTCCAACCATACAGGGTGGCCCGGGCAATCGTCGTAACCAAAAGCGGCGATGGTTTCAGAGAAGATCTCGATGCGCCCCGAGGGCGTCCTGAGCGGGTGAGCGTGCGGGTCGGCGCGGTAGGCAGCGAACAGTACTGGCGGATCGTCGGGGACAGGAAATTCGACATAACCGGTTTCCCAGAAGGCGTCAAAGCTCGGCATGTCGATAGCGCGCTTTGTGGCTTGTTGACGGGCCAGGTCGTACAGATGCCGCAGCCACTCCATCTCCCTCCGGCCCTCGGTGAACTGCGCTTCGAACCCGAGACGACCGGCGAGCGCGCTGTAGATGGCGTAGTCGGTCTTTGCCTCACCCACGGGGGCAATGGCCTGCTGCATGGCAAAGTAAAAACGGTCACGTCCCGACGCCCCGATATCATTACGTTCGAGCGTCGTTGCGCAGGGCAGGACGATGTCGGCACGCCGCGCTGCTGGCGTCCACCACGGCTCGTGTATGATGATGGTTTCGGGCTTCTGCCAGGCGCGCAGCAGGCGGTTGAGATCTTGAATCTTGTGGAACGGGTTGCCACCGCACCAGTAGACCAATCGGATGTCTGGATGCGTCAGTCGGTGACCGTTGAAATTCAGGATGGCGCCAGGATTCAGGAGCATATCAACGAACCGTGCCACGGGGATGTAGGCCTTCACTGGGTTCACGCCCGTCGGCAGGTGTAGCAGTGGCATCCGCGCTGGGGGACTCCCAATGCCGCTGGTCGCACCGTAGCCAAAGCCAAAACCCCCGCCCGGCAAGCCGATCTGCCCGAGCATGGCGGCAAGCGCGATGGCCATCCAGTACGGCTGTTCGCCGTGATCGGCGCGTTGCACCGACCAGCTCACGGCAATCATGGTACGCACCCCGGCCATGCGCCGCGCCAGGGCGCGAATCGTTTGCACCGGGACCTGCGTGATGGCAGAGGCCCAGGCCGCGTCCTTGGGCGTGCCATCGCTCTCCCCCATAACGTAGGCGCGCAGGCGTGCGAACCCGACCGTGTAAGTATCGAGAAACGCCCGGTCGTACAGATTCTCGGCGATTAGCGTATGGGCCAGGCCCAGCATCAGCGCTACATCGGTATTGGGTCGCAAGGGTAGCCACGCAGCACCCAGGGCTTCTGCCGCATCACTACGCATGGGGCTGATATTCACGAAGGCGACACCAGCCTGCCGTACATGCGCCAGCCAGTCTTGATCCTCATGTCGGCCAATGCCCCCCATATTAACTTCGGTATTCTTAGACGCCATGCCGCCGAACAGCACCATCAACCTGGTGTGTTTGGCGATAGTCGGCCAGGCAGTGAGCCCGCTGCCCACCGGCTCCATGGTGCCGACGACGTGCGGCACAATCACCGACGCTGCACCGAAGCTGTAATTGGTGACCTGGCTCACGAAGCCGCCGAAACCATTCAGAAAGCGATAGAGCTGGGTCGGGGCGTTGTGGAACACGCCAGCGCTAGCCCAGCCCGAACTGGCGTAGATCGCTTCATTGCCGTAGGCGTCCTTGACCCGACGGAGCTCCGCGGCGACGAGGTCGAGCGCCTCGTCCCACGACATGGCGACGAATGGTTCGACACCGCGCCCCGCCCGGTCGCTCCTGACACCGTGTTCCAGCCAGCCCTGGCGCACCATAGGCTGTGTAATCCGACATGCGGCGTGTACGGCGCTCGGTATGGTGTTGATCATATGGCTCGGTCGAGGATCCTGGGGAAAGGCCCTGACACCTACGACCCGGCCGTGATCGACCTCGACATCGTACATGCCCCAGTGTGATCCCGTGTGGACGAGTGTTGTTCCACCGACAGTGCTCATAAGTGATACTCCACCGTTAAAGCCCCCGGCCATGATCCTCACCGACGCCCCCAGAGTGGCAGCATTATAGCGCAGGTGCGGCCAGATTGCCTGTGCTGTATGCTCCGCGCGGGTGGCCGTGATGCTTGACTCCGGCGCGTCCCCAGCGTACGCTACATTTGGCGTTGTTGGCCTCGATGGCGCCTCGTCAGGGGCAAGGCGAGGTCCTGCAGAGCAGTCGTGAGAAGGAGAACAGTGATGGCTCCACACCTAACAGGCCGCTCAGTACAGCACCTGGTCGAACTGGAACACGGCCGTATTAGTCGCGAAATCTTTGTCAATGAGGCGATCTATCAACAGGAGCAGGAGCAGATCTTTGCCCGCACCTGGTTATTAGTAGGCCATGAGAGCCAGATCCCGCAGCCGGGAGATTACTTCGTCTCGTGCATGGGGGAAGAGTCAGTCATCCTGACCCGCGACCGCCGGGACCACATCCACGTGTTCTTGAACACCTGCCGCCATCGCGGCATGAAAGTCTGCCGCTATGACGAGGGCAATACCACAGTCTTTACCTGTCCATACCACGGTTGGGGCTATGCCACCGATGGTCAGCTAGTAGGCGTTCCATACTACAAAGAGGCCTATCATGAAGCCCTGGATCGCTTGCAGTGGGGCCTGATAGAAGTCGCCCAGTTGGCGAACTACAAGGGCACCATCTGGGCCACGTGGGACGCTGCAGCGCCCCCATTTCTCGACTATCTAGGGGAAATGAAGCTCTATCTGGATACACTCCTGGACTGCCGGGATGGGCGGGAAGGAGGCTCAGAGGTCATCGGCGGGGTGCAAAAATGGTGCATGCCCTGCAACTGGAAATTTGCCGCCGAGAACTTTGCCGGGGACGCTTACCACAACATCAGCCATCGCTCTGTCGATCTAGTCGGCATTGGTCCGAGTGGCAGAGGCCGTCGGGACACCGACGAGCGTTCCTCTGCCCGGCGGCTCGCCACCTCGTTTCCGGCGCTGGGCCATGGTGCCGTGTCCTTTCTCCAGATCGAGGATGTGCCGTACAGCCCGAGCTATCGCGACACACCAGAGGTTGAAGCCTATTTTAAGCACTGCTATGAGGAGCGGCAACGATGCCTGGGGGCGGGGGCACGTTTGTTGGGTCTAGTGGGCACGGTGTTTCCCAGTATGTCCTATCTGGCCCGGCAGCCCCGCTCAATCGCCGTCTGGCATCCGCGCGGGGCACTGCAGACTGAGGCATGGCGCTGGTTCCTGGTTGATCGGGACGCGCCCCAAGAGGTCAAAGACGTCCTGCGCCACTATGCTATGCGATATTCCGGCCCCGGCGGGCTAACCGAGCAGGACGATATGGAGAACTGGAACTACGCCTCTGCAGCCAGTAAAGGCGTCATTGCCCGGCGCTATGCCTATAACTATGAGATGGGTCTGGGGTTGCCTTATCCCGATTATGGTCTACCTGGGGTGACGACTGAGCGCATCGCCGAGCAGAACCAGCGGGGGTTTTATCAGCGCTGGGCCGAGCTTATGGAGGCACCCAGTTGGGAGGCGCTCGCGAGCAAAATGTGAGGCTTGAAAGGGCCAAACAGTTAAGGAAAATTAGCGATGGCCCGCGCCGTGCCGGTCAGCTCCAGGATGTGCATGCCGGTGTTGGCGCGATCGACAATATAAATATAACCGCGGTCGTCCACTTCGACGTTATTGGTCTGAATCACTACCTTGCAGGCTTCGCCACCGCTTGTGACCGGGACACAGCGTTTATCGGTCTTGTCCGTCACTGCAGGGATGTAGAAGGCCACCTCCTGGGGACGGTACGGATCACGGATATCTACGGCTCGTACGCCGGCGTTGAAATAGGAGATGAACACCAGGCGCCGATAGTAGATAGGGGTAAACGACTCATTGCTGGCGTGGGCCCCAAAACGTCCACCGCGTGCACAGAAATTGCCGCTAGCCTCTGGCACCTGAAAATTCGCCACAGAAAATGGCTTTGATGGGGTGGTGACGTCCACCATGAAGACCATCTGGCGCTGCTCACGGCACTCATTCTGAATGGCCTCGTTGACCAGGACAACAACGTCGGCCGTGTGGCCGTGCTGATTCTTGGCAAACTCAGGGATGCGTAGCCCCAGGACGGGAAACGTCGTGTGGGCGCCGACGTGTGGCGAGGTGTCCAGTCGGCCAATCTGTGCGTACAGGATATTTTTGGCCGTTGGCGCAAATGGCTCTGGCGAGGTCGGATCGCCCTGGAGAAGCTTGTCACGGTCGACGATCTGCACAATACCGCCAGTGCTCGTCCCATAACCGAAGTACACCCGATTCCCGAGTCGGATCGGCCCATGCAAGGCTGCTGGTACTGGCTCTCCTGACGAACCGGGCTCTTGCCCGACTACACCATAATCGCGGATGTAACGCGGATGGGCTGGATCGGATAGATCAAAGATCTTCACACCCCGGCTGCGCCAGCCCTCTTCTTTCTTGTGGGCGACAATGTAGGCTATGCCCGTATCGCACTCCCACCAGTTCTTGTGGGTGCTCGTGAGGTCAGCGAGCACGGTGCTCACAAACGTCGGGTTGCCTGGGTCTGTTACATCCAGGATCTCATGAGCTTGATTGCCGACGGTACGGAGCAAGTAGGTCTTTGCCGGATCGCCCTTGGGCAAATCTTTCCCAGCGCAGGCCCGCACCATTTGTGCGCCTCCGGCTTCACCTGTGCCACTAGCGGCTCCTGGCACGTGATGCAGATAGTGGGGATACTGCGGGTCCGTCACGTCTACAATGGAAGTGCCATGTGGCTCCGTCTTGCCGTTCAGCGCATTGCGTGCAGCCCCACCGTGATGACCAATGTAGGCAATAAACCGTCCACCCTGCGGCTGGATGATCGGTTGGTACGCGGAGCGGCCCTGCAGGTCATGCCAGCCCACCAGGGCCATATCTTTCGCTTCAGGCGTACTCCCCGGAGCTGTTTGCGCCGCGCTGCGTCCATGACTGCCCAGTAGCGCAACAGGGAAAACGAGGGCCAGAACGATAGTGCGCAACCATTGCCTCATCTTGACAACTCCACGCTCGCGGGAGCAGCCTATCTGCCCTCTTTGATAAAATCCGCTACCCGTTCCCCGATCATAATGGTCGTCGCATTCGTATTGGCGCGGATGCAGTCCGGCATGATGGAAGCATCGGCGACCCAGAGACCCTCGATCCCATGGACGCGTCCGTACTGACTGACCACGGCGATGGGATCCGAGGCCGGCCCCATCTTACAGGTGCCTGAGACGTGATGCGCCGTGCCAAGGTTACGCATGAGCCAGCCCTCCAAGGCCCCATCCGAGGCCAGGTCAGCATCAGTTGGGGTGATGCGTTCAATAATGAGGTCTTGCCATGCCGCGTCTGTGCCCAGGCGGACAGCCAGGCGGATGGCTTTGCGCATGCGCTCGCGGTCAAAGGGATCCGTGACATAGCGATAGTTCAGGAAGGGCTGGATATGGGGATCCGGAGAGGTGAGCCGCAACTCGCCAGCGCTCAGGGCGAGCTGGAGACTGCAACTCAATCCAACGTAGTTGGCATCGTCATTGATGGTTACCTGCACCGGTCGATGCTCGCTGGTCATCAGAATAGGGGTAATCTGCATGTCATTCTGGAGATAGGAGCCCTCGACCGTGTAGCGTAACCCGACCTGAATGGCGGGGGCTTGCACATCGGGCCGCTCACCAGTCATGCGGAAGAGCACGGTGGCAGAGGGATGGTCGCGGAGGTTTTGCCCCACCCCTGGCAGGTCGTGCAGCACGGGGACACCCACACTCTGGAGCTGGGCCGCCGGACCAACACCGGAGCGCAGGAGCAAGTGTGGCGAGCCGATGGCGCCACTACTCAGCACAATGTGGTCTGCCTCGACCGTGAAGCGCTCCCCACCGCTCTCGACCTCAACCCCAACTGCCCGGCGGCCGTTAAACAGGAGACGACAGGCCATGATATTGCCCTTGATCGTCAAGTTCAGGCGATGGCGCGCCGGGTCGAGATACGCCAGGGCCATGCTGATGCGCACCCCATCCAGGGTATTGCGCGCTCTGGGTGAGACACCCGTGGATTCTGGGTGGTTCTGGTCCGGGTCATCGCGAAAGTCGGCGGCCACACAGGCCTGATGAAAGGCGAGCGAATGCGGCAGCCACTCCTCCCGCTTATAGCGGCGCACCGGCACCGGGCCGTCAGAACCGTGGAAGTCCCCACCAAAATCCATGTCGGTTTCCATTTTGCGGAAGTACGGCAAGACTTTGGCGAAGGACCACTCATCATTGCCCCAGGAGGCCCAGTTGTCGTAGTCCTCGGGGATGCCACGGTAGAGCACCTGCCCATTGATGGCGCTCGAGCCTCCGGTTGCTTTCCCGCGGGGGATAGTAAGAGCCGTCTGCTGCGGTGTGACGGTCGCTACGTAGCCCCAGTTATGCGGACCGTAGGCCGATAGCCAGACATTGTTGCCCAGCTTGAGATCATCGGGGAGATGCGCGAAATTCGGGTAATCCGGCCCGGCCTCGAGCAGCAGCACCGATCTGTGCGGGTCCTCCGACAGGCGCGACGCGAGCACACTCCCAGCCGACCCTGCGCCAATGACAATCACATCGTATCGCATAGCATCCTCTCCTCCCTGGGTGTCGCCCTCTGGTGTGCGAGCCGCCAGTATACGCCTGGCCTGGGGCTGCAACAAGCATGCATCTAGGGCCCTGTAGCGTTCATGCCGCGTATGGTACTATGAGGCGCTGTCTACGCGGGTCGCTTTACACGCGTAAACCTATACGTCGCATGGAGAGAGGAGGGACGTCGTGATGCAACTACCATCCCGTGCTGACCATGTTGGCAGTTTGCTCAGGCCCGTGGCCTTAAGGGAGGCACGCGCGCAGCACGCTGCTGGTACCCTATCGGCTGAGGCATTACGGCAGATAGAAGATCGCTACATCCGTGAGGCTATCCGTATGCAAGAAGGCATCGGCTTGCAGGCGGTCACGGATGGCGAATATCGCCGTGCCTTTTGGCATTACGATTTCCTCGCCGGGCTGGACGGCGTAGAGATGGTCGAGGTCGCTACAGGGATTCAGTTTAGCGGTGGGGCGCAAGTACGGCCGGTGGCTCCTGCGGTTACGAGCCGACTCGATTACACCACCGATCACATGGTAGACCATTTTACTTTTCTGAAGGCCAATACCCGGGTGACGCCCAAACAGTCCATTCCCTCACCGACTGCCTTACACTACCGGGGGGGACGCCAGGGCATCTCAGCCACCGTGTATCCCGAAATCGAGAGCTTTTTTCACGATTTGGGGCTGGCCTATCAGAAGGCCATTGCTGCCTTTGCCAGGGCTGGATGTACGTATTTGCAGCTCGACGAAGTGTATCTGGCCTATTTGTGCGATGCTAACCAGCACGCCGAGCTACGCGCCCGCGGTGAGGACCCAGAACGTCTGCTGCCGGCGTATGTCCAGTTGATCAACCTGGCCATTGCGGAGCGTCCCGCCGGGATGAGGCTGGCCATGCATCTGTGTCGTGGGAACTTTCGTTCATCGTGGATCGCCCAGGGTGGCTATGAGCCGGTTGCCGATGTGCTCTTCAATACCATTGGCATCGACGTGTATTTCATGGAGTATGACACCGAACGCGCCGGCGGGTTTGAACCTTTGCGCTTTCTGCCTCCTCATAAAATGGTCGTCTTGGGTCTGGTAACGTCAAAAACTGGCGTCCTCGAAGACAAAGACGCCCTGAAGCGCCGCATTGATCAGGCCGCGCGGTATGTGCCTCTCGACCAACTCGCTTTGAGTCCACAATGCGGTTTTGCTTCGACCGAAGAGGGGAATGTGCTGACCTATGATGAGCAACGTGCCAAACTGGCTCTGGTAGTCGAAGTGGCCCATGAGGTCTGGGGAGCCTAACACTGCTGGTTTATGAACTGGCTGTAGAAAGGCAGAGCCTGGTTGCCTCCCTGTAGAGAGGGAGGCAACCCGCTGACATCTAGAGGTCGTTACCGAGAGGATTATCACGACGCCGGCGCAGGAATTGCTGGATCTCGTCAACAATAGCGTCGGTATTCATATCGGGCTGTGGGCCCTCAGCCTGGTCATAGACCTGCTCGAGGCGTCTGATATAGTCCGCGAGCTCTGGGTTGGTGTCGATCTGTTCGTGCAGCGTCGCCTCCAACTCGATGGCCTGTTCCTCAATCTCCTCAAGGTTGAGGGGTAAATGCCAGAGCTGGCTTAAGAACTGCAACATCGCTTGGGTGAGACGTGGATACGAACCCTGCACGTAACTTGGAGCGCCTCCCCAGAGACTAATCCCCTCAATGCCCTGGGCACGACAGGCTGCCAACAGGTAGGACTGGATGCTCGTGGGCCCTTCATAATCAGTCAGGTCCACGTCGTATGCTTCGAGTTCATCCTTGAGCGCTTCATGGGTGACGACCGCGGAAAGGCGCGGCAGCCGCGTGTGCGGAGCATAGTCGAGGTACCCACCAATCGTATACAAACGCTGCGCCTTGAAGGTCTGCAGACATTCGACAATGGCATCGGCGAACTGCTGCCAGTGCAAGTCGGGTTCGATCCCTTGGAGTAAGAGCAGGTCGTGTTCGGCGCCCAGACACTGATAAGCGAAGAGGGTGTTGGAGGGAAAACGCAGCGACTCCAATACACCTTCGCTAATAACCGTAATCGGCCGACTGGCCAACGTGGGCGAGGAATAGATGTAGAGATCGTCTGAGGTAATCTCACCTATCTGCTCTGCCTTCAGAGTCGATTGCAAAAAGTACACTGTATCTGTGGAGACATTGCCACCGTTTGGCCACCCGCCAAAGCCGGCAATTAAGTATGGGGCGCGCAGCGGGGGCCGTTTGGTTAGCACCAGTTTTGCCATGATGTGTGTGTTTACCTCTAGTGTCTGTTGATCACCACCACTGGTTTGTCAGGGGGACGGACAAAGCGATGCGCAGGGGCCTCTGCCTGCTGTTTGGCGCTGGTGGTTTTACGACGCGCCCGCGGTTTTGCCGGGGAGCGCGGGTGTGGCTCTGCTGCCGGTTGCTGCCGCTCGTCAATCTCCCGGAGACGATTGGCCGCAATGCGTTTCTGCATCACGGTGGCGTCGTCGCTTCCTAGCACCTGTTGGAAATATTGCCTGGCGGTATCGAGATCCTGACGCATGAGCGCCTCGTTACCCAGGCGAATGTCTTCTCTCACATAGCCTCCCCCGAGCACAGCCGTGCTCATGATACTCCTGCGGGCCTCTACGCGGAGCAACTGTTGCAGTAGCCTATAGGCATTATACCGTATACAACGCGCAGCGTCCTTCGTATAGTGTGAACGCTGGCGCCGACAACGCCCCGATGGTATGCAGAGAGCCCGTCGTCACAATAGTTTTTGGTGTAAAGGGCATGACAATCGGTCGGTGCTCGTACGCTGCGGTCCTGCAAGCATACTGCCTTACACGGGGCGAAGCAAGTTTGCCATGAACCTCGGCCTAAAGCCGTCCGTGCCTCTCTGGTAGGCTTGTGGCTGCGGGTAGAACCCAGTATCATGGAGCCCCATGTACACGCCAGTATACAAAGGAGATTGAGCATGGCAAGCGACTTGGATTATCAGGCCCTGTTCGCCCAGAGTGTCGCCACGTCGCCACGTGCGGCGGCAGGGCAACTTTATCCGTACGATTTTGCCGTTGGGCATCCGGCAGCAGAGGCATTTCCTTTCCAAGAATTTGTCGAGGCCACCGCGCGTGCCCTGGATAAAGAAGGGCGAGAGCTGGCCCCATACATGCCAGCCGAAGGTCATGCGGGTTTACGGCAGATCGTCGCCCGCAAGATGGCGCTGCATGAGCACGTGACCGTGAGTCCCGACCAGCTCATTATTGGCAATGGCTCGTTGCAGCTCATTGCCATGCTCATCGACTGCTTTGTGGATCCGGGTGATACGGTGTTGACGGAGGAGTTTACCTACTCTGGGACCCTGCGTCTGATGCGACGTGCCCGTACCAATATTGTCGGTGTGCCCATGGATCACGATGGCATGCGTATGGATAGCCTGGAAGAGATCCTGCGAACGCTGCGGGCGCAGGGCGTGCAGCCCAAATTCATCTACACGCTGACGAATTTTCACAATCCCCTCGGCGTTGATCTCACGGTGCAGCGTAAGCGTGAGATGCTGCGTCTGGCCATGGAATACGGCGTGCTGATTGTCGAGGACGACGTCTACGGCGACCTGCGCTTCGAGGGGGAGACGCCACCGTCGATGTTGTCGATGGACACGGCAGGGTATGTTGTCTGGCTCGGCACGTTCTCAAAAATTATGGCCGCTGGCCTGCGGCTGGGCTGGGCCGTGGTGCCCCCAGCGCTTTTCCCTTACCTCATCGATCATAAGCTTGACAGTGGCACGAATACCTTTGCCAGCATGGTCCTGGCCGAATATCTCGAAGGTCATCTGGAGCAGCGGGTCCAAGACATTGTGCACCTGTACCAGCAGAAGCGCGATAGGCTCTTGCACGCCCTGGAAACGCACTTTGCCGGGAAGGCCACCTGGACCCACCCCAAAGGTGGCATGTTTCTCTGGTTGACCTTGCCGGAGGACATCGATACGCAGGCATTTCTTGAAAAAGCCCGGGCTGCGCAGGTGAACTATAACTCTGGCCTCGGTTTTTCTGCGTCAGGGAGTACTGGACGCAACAGTATCCGATTGGCGTATTGTTATCCGTTACTGCACACCATTGAAGAGGGTATCAAACGCCTCGCGGGTGTCTTTGCCCTATGAGGCAAGAGAGGAAGGCGCACATATGAGGGTTAGGAGAACAGTGGTCTGGCTGGTCATGGCTGGTGTCATGCTTTTGGCTGTAGGGAGTGCCTGCGTCCAGGCGCAGACAGCCAGCGGGAAAGCCCCCCAGGCTATCGTTGAGACGAAATTCGGCAGCATGGAGATCCGCTTCTTCCCAGACAAAGCGCCGAAGCACGTAGAGAATTTTATTAAGCTCGCCAAGTCAGGCTTTTACGACAAGACAATTTTTCACCGTGTCATCCCTGGTTTTATGATCCAGGGTGGCGATCCGAACACCAAAAACGAGAAAGATAAGGCTCAATACGGCATGGGCGGGCCCGGCCACCGCGTCAAAGCCGAATTCAATGACCGTCCACACGTCCGGGGCACAGTTTCCATGGCCCGTACCTCGGATCCGGATAGTGCGGGCTCGCAGTTTTTTATTGTGGTGAAAGATACACCTCACTTAAATGGCCAATACACTGTTTTTGGAGAAGTGGTTAAGGGCATGGAGGTTGCCGACAAAATCGTCTCCCAACCGCAAGATAGAGGGAACATGCCACTTGAGCGGATCGAGATGACGGTGAAAATCGTCGAGTAGGCGTGCCCTGTGTCACGGTTCTGCAGCGGGCTTCCAGGCGGGGGCCGTGATGAGGTCGAGCTTGCCGGGATTCAGGATGCCCCGGGGGTCGAGGCACTGTTTTAAGTGGCGCAACACCTTGAGCCCCGTACCATGCTCGCGCTCCATCAATGGTGCCAGACGCACGCCCACACCGTGGCAGTATTCCATGGCGCCATGCAATTCCTGACAGAGTTGTAGTAACACCATCTGTACGGCGGTGAATGTCGTCGCATCGGCGCCTGAGAAGGCAATGTTGAACAGACCAGCGTGACACCAGAGCCCCGTTTGCAGGGTGTGCAGGCGATGCTGGGCCAGG
>Ga0111539_10008846_pt1 | contig 12761 bp, 10 predicted proteins | sample RhiMethybrSRZTD1_FD_79667 | JGI IMG/M metagenome (GOLD analysis project Ga0111539, IMG submission 79667) | Populus rhizosphere microbial communities from Tennessee, USA - Rhizosphere MetaG P. TD hybrid SRZTD1 (version 2) (version 2) | ecosystem: Host-associated > Plants > Roots > Rhizosphere >...
GCGTCCCGTCCTCGAGCGCTGCTGGCGGGGCGTCGTCGACGCCGTGCTCCGCGATCGCGCGCTGGCGCCGACGTGGGTCGCCATCGGCGGGAAGTCGATGGGCGGCCGCATGGCATCGTATGTCGCGGCCGCGGGCGCGCCGGTGCGGGCGCTCGTGCTCCTCGGCTATCCGCTCCATCCCGCGGGGAAGCCGGACGAGCTGCGCGCCGACCACCTCCCCTCAATCCAGGCGCCGATGCTCTTCGTACAGGGCACGCGCGACGCGCTCTGCGATCTCGACCGCCTGCGCGCGGTGCTCGCCGGCCTGCCGCGCGCTACGCTCCACACGATCGAGGGCGGCGACCATTCCTTCCGCCTGCCGCGGCGGAACGGGAAGTCGGACGCCGAGGTGTGGGGCGAGATCGTGACCGTAGTCGCGCGCTGGCTGCGGACCGTCGCCGGCTAGCTAGGTGGGTGGGTTGCAGCCGGACCCGCACTTGCCGTAGAGCCCGTCCTCAAAGAGGAGGAGCGCCCATGGCAGACGGCGACCCCATCGTGCTCGGACAGACGAACGCGGCGACGAAGGAGACCGTCATCAACGCGGATGGCGCCAATACCCGCGTCGGCATCGGAGGGTTTGCCGGGCTGGAGGTCGGCGCTGACGACAATGCCATCTACGCCTCTTGCGCACGCAAGGGCGGCATCGGCATCTGGGGAAACGCCACCAGCCGCTCCGGAGGCGCAGTCGGGAACGGCGTCGGTGTTCTCGGTTATGGCCACGGCGCCGGCGTGGTCGGTATCCTCCTCACAGACGCACCGGTCCAGCCCGAAAGTCCCGGGTACGCCGACACCGCGGGGGTGCGTGGTATCTCGGACGCGCATGGCGGCGTCGGCGTGCACGGCTGGTCGCAGCACGGTCCCGCCATCATCGGTGATACGTTCGAGAGCTTCGGCGTGATGGGAAAATCGTTGAGAGGAACGGGAGTGTACGCCTCTTCGGACCAAGGCTACGGCCTCTGGTGCACCGCGGCCAGGCCGCGTAGCGGCTACGCCGCAGGGATCTGGGGGAACCTACTCGTGGCCGGGCAGCTCATCGTGGCCGGCCAGAAGTCCGCCGCCGTCCCGCTCCCCGATGGCTCATACCGGCGCATGTATTCTCTGGAGAGCCCGGAGAGCTGGTTCGAGGACTTCGGAAGCGCGAGACTGGTTCGTGGACGCGCGCGTGTGAAGCTCGACCGCCAGTTCGCCGCCCTGGTGCGAACGGCGCGTTACCACGTGTTCCTCACCCCGGAGGGCGACTCGAACGGCCTCTACGTCGGTGCCATGAGCCGGACCGGATTCGACGTGCGTGAGCAGCGCGCCGGAAAGAGCAGCCTGCGCTTCAGCTATCGAATCGTAGCAAAGCGGAAGGACGTTCCAGCCGATCGGCTAGCCAAGGTGAACGTGCCTGCACGTCCGCCGTCCCCTCCGCCTGCGAAGCGACCGGAGGTGCCCGAGCCCGCTCGAGCCGCCTCTGCGCGACGGCCCGCGTCACCCGGAAGGCGGTGACCTATCCGGGCAACGGAACCCGCCGGCCGAGCGCGCGCTGGTACGCCCGGAACCACGCGATCGTCGCGACCTCCCCTTCCGCGACGAGGCGGAGGAGTTCGCGCGTCTCGGGGTCGCCGTCGAGCGCATCCATCATGCGCGTGATCGGCCGCGTGACGGCGGCGTCGTCCGGGTAGCGCGAGAGCACCAGCGCGAGCTTCTCCTCGTCGGAGAGTGTGCTCGAGCCGAAGCGCGTCACGGCGCCGACGCGGAGGAGCTCGTTCACGGTGGCGGTGCACGACGCGCCGAGGTCGCGCAGCCGGCCCGCGATGAGCTCGGCGTGGACCGCCTCGCGCTCGGCGATGGCGCGGAGGCCGCCGCGGAGCTCGTCCAGCGTGCAGACGGCGACCCACGCGTTCAGCACGTCGGCGCCCGCGGATTCGGCCGCGCGGAGCGCGTCGAGGAATGCGGCGATGTCGTGCCGGTCTTCGCTCACCGGCCGTCGAGGGCGTCGTTGATGTCGCGGAGCCAACGGAGGCTCGCGCGGTCGTCCTCGCCGATCGCGACGAGCAGCGCGTGCGTCTCGGCGTCGCCCTGGCTCGTCCGCACCACGTTCGCGATCGTGCCCTCGACGCCGCCCGCGAGCCGCGCGAGCAGCAGGGCGAGCTTCGTGCGATCCGGGACCGCGGGATCGCCGACCACGCCGCATACCGCGAGCAGCTCCCCACCCGCCGTCGCGGTGGGAACGCCACCGAGCGCCCGCAGGCGCGCCTCCGCCAGGGCGGCGTGGCTCCGGTCGCGCGCGCAGATCACGCGCAGCCCTCCCCGCAGTCGCGGATCGCGGCAGCTCCCGATCCAGCGCTCGAGGGCATCGGCACCGGCCCGCTCCGCGGCCTGCAGCGCATCGAGGAGCGAGATCAGCTCCGCCGCCTCGGCCGACACCGCCCGGCGACCTTCACGCGCATGGCCGCCGAGGCTACGGCCCCCATCCGTGGGAGTCAACGCCGAACGGCTACTTTCGGCCGACGGCGCGGATCTTCTGGAGGCGGCCCGCCGCGGCGGCGGCCTCCTGGCGTCCGATCGCGTCGGCCAGCAGGCGGTCGCGCGGCACGGCGAGGTCGGCCATGCCCGGCTGCGCGAGCGTCGCGGCGAACGCGTCGGCGGCGTCGTCCTTCCCCGGCACGATGACGGCACACGGAACCGGATCGGCGGCCGCGAGGCGCACGATGATGCCGTAGCCCGCCTGCCGCGGCAGGTCGAGGTCGAGCACCACGACCTCGGGTCGGACGACCGTGAGGAGGTCCGTCGCCTGCTTCGCGTCCCAGGCCATGGACACCGACATGCCGAGGCGCGCCATCGCCTGGCGGAGGCTCATGAGCGTGTCGACGTCCGCGCCCGCGGTCACCACGCGCGTGCCGCGGCTCGTGTAGCCCTTCAGGATGTCGAGGATCGCGTCGCAGTCGAGGGGCCGTGCCGCGACCTCGACCGTCCCGATCGGGATCGCGCGGTCGGATCCGGCGACGCCGATGCACCCCCACACCTTCGCCGTGGAGCCGGCGCCCCGGAGCGCCGCCACCGCCTCGAGGGCACCCTGCGCGGCGATGTTCACGACCACGCGGGCCGGCTCGAGCTCGGCGAGCACGCCCGCCGTGTCCTCCTCGGGGCTCACGACGACGACCTCGTAGCCCTCGATCGCCGCCGACTCCCAGACGGAATCGACGTCGATGACGGCGATGCGCCGCGCCTCGCCCTCCTCGCGGGTGCGCGAGCGCGGGGCCGTGGGCGCGACCGTGAGGACGCGCATCGTGTCGCGCGGCCGTGCCGCCTCGGACGCGGGACGTTCCGGCTGCGGCCGGGGCGCGGCGGGCTCCGCCGGCTGCAGCACGCTCGGCGCAAGGCGCTCGCCGCGGCTGCTCTCGAGCGCCGCGAGGGCCGACTGCGCCACGCCCAACGCCTCGGCCAGGCGTTTGCGCTCGGTGACCTCGCGCGCCAGGGACTCCTCGACGCGCGTGACCTTCGCGGCGCTCGCGGCGAGCTCCGACATGAGCGCGTCGCGCTCCGACTCGACCGCCGCGCGCGCCTCGCGCAGGCGGTCGCGCTCGGCGGCGATGGACTCGAGGTGCGCGCTCACCGCCGCGAGCTCGGCCGCCCGCTCGCGCGAGTCGGCGATCGTCCGGTCGCCGGTCTCGCGGAGCGACGTCGCATGGCGCTCCAGCTCCGCCAGCCGCGTCTCGGCGACGCGTGCCCGCGACTGCTCCTCGATGAGCGCCGTCTCGAGCCGCTGCTCCTTCGCGCGGTGTGTGGAGTCGGCGGCCTCGAGGCGCGTCAGGTCGGCGCGCACGCGGGCGTTCTCGGCCTCCAGGCGCCCGGCGACGCTACGCTGCTCGGCGAGCGCCGCGCGCGCCTGATCGAGATCGGCGACGACCGACACGCGACTCTCGTCCGCCGCCCGCGCCTGCGCCAGCGCCTCGTGCACGTCGTCCACGCGCCCCGACTCGAGACGCTCGACCGTGGCCTCGAGATCCGCCCGCATCTGCTGCTCGCGCGAGAGCGCCGCGCGCGCCTCGCCCAGCACGCGGTCCTGCTCGAGCTGCCGCTCGCGGGCGAGCCCCCGCTCGCGCTCCGCGCCGGCCTCGAGCCGCGCGATCCGCGCCTGGAGCTCGGCCACCTCGGCCGTGCGCTCGGCGATCGTCGCCGCAGCGCTCGCCGCGGCCGCCGCGGCGGCCTTCCGCGCCGCCTCGAGCTCGGTCGTCGCATCGCGCGCGATGCGCTGCGCCTCGGCGCGGCCGCTGTCGACCGCGCCCTCGCGGCGGATCGCCTCGCTGCGCTCGAGCACCGAGGCCTCGAGGGCCGCGGCGAGCCGCGCCCGCTCGCGCTCGGCCGCGGTCAGCGCCTCGGTGAGGTCCTCGACGCGCTCGCTCGTGCCGCGGCCCTGCTCGATCCTAGCCTGCAGCTGGGCGCGCTCCTCGGACAGCCGCTCGATCGTCGCGCGCAGCTGCTGCGCCTCGTCGTTACGCGCGGACAGCTCGGAGGCCAGGCTCGCGTGCTCCGCGAAGCGCGAGGCCATCTCGGCGCGCAGGTGATCGCGCTCCTCGACGATGCCCGAGTAGTCCGGGACGACGCCCGAATAGTCCTGCGGGACCCCGAGCAGATTCGGGAACGCCTCGAGCACCGGCGCGACCCGGCGCCGCACTGCTTCGATGAGCTTCCCGAACTCGCGGAGGGGGGGCTCGAGGCCGCGGATGTCGTTCTCGGTGAACGAGCGCGCGCCCATCGCGAGGAGCACCACGGTGCCGAGCGGCTGCGGCCCCGCGTACACCGGCACGCAGATCACGGTGCGCACCGAGCTCGACTGCTCGACCAGCTGCGGCACGTAGCGATTCTTGGACGCGCTCTCGATCAGGTAGGCGCGCTTGTTGAGCACGCCGTGGAGCGGCATGTCCCAGCTCGCCGGATCTCCACGATGGACGTTGCGCAGGCGGCGGCAGCCCTCGTCCGAGAGGCCGACCTCCGAGGTCAGGCGGAGCACGCCGTAGCGCGGATCGAAGAGGCAGAGCGCGCCGGCCCCTGCACCCGTCGCCTCGACGACGGCCCGGAGCGCGGGCTCGAGCGCGTCCTCCGGCGTGACCGACTGGAGGCCGATCTCACGCAGGCGGTCCGCGAGGGGCGATCCTCCCAGGATCGGGCTCTCGCCGGCTGGTGCCTGCGTGTTGTCTTTCTGCCGTCGCCTGCGGAACATCGGTGGGCCTACAGCCTGTGCAACGCTCGTGCCGCGATCGCCCGGCGCCGGCCCCGATATCGCCTGGGTCCGTCAGTGGAGCAGCGGCCAAAAACGCACAATTCCGCCATGGTCCTGCCGGTCGTCCTTCAGTGCGCCGCCGGCGGCCGGGCATCGGCCCGCTTCGCGATCTGCGCGGCGAGGCGGTCCAGCGGAAGCGATCTTGATTTGTGCGCGGGATCGCGCAGCGCCTGCGCAAACGCCTGCGCAGGGTCCTTCGGGCCGAGCAACAGGAGCACGTGCGGCAACGGCTCCGCGCCGGCCATGCTGGTGACCAGTCCACAGCCTTCGCGCAGCGACTCGAGATCGACGATGGCGACCTCCGGCCGCACCATGCCGATGAGGTCCGTGGCCTGCTTGGCGTCCCACGCCATCGACACCGACAGGCCGTGGCGGGCGAGGCTCTGGCGGAAGCCGGCGAACGTCTCGACGTCGCGGCCGAGCGTCACGACACGGGTGCCACGTACGGCGTATCCCGCGAGCGCGTCCGCCAGCGCATCGGCCGTGACGGGCAGCACGATCGGCTCGACCATGCCGAGCGGCAGCACGCGGGCGCCGTCGCCGAGCGCGAGGCAGGCCCAGAAGCGGAGCGACGAGCCCGCCGCGCGGAGCCGCGCGAGCGCGTGCAGCGCGCCCGGCGCCGTGAGGTTCACGATCAGGCGGTCGACGCTTGTCGCCTCGATGCGGGTGGCGAGCTGCTCGTCCGGCGCCATGACCTGGGCCGCGCCGAGCCGGTCCCATCCGCCGCCGGTATCGACCACCACGATGCTGGGACCGCCCTTCCTCGATGCGGGCGTCGCCGTCGCGGCGGGCGCAGGGGCTGCCGCAGGAGCTGCCGGAGCCGGGGGGCGTGAGGCGGCTGCCGGTGTCGGTCTCGAGGCCGGCGCGGCGGCGGGCGGCGCAGGCTTCGGTGCCTGCGGCGTGACGCCCGGCGCCGCCGCGCGGAGGCGTGCGACCTCGGCTTCGAGCGCCGTCGCGCTGGCGCGGAGCGCCATCTCGCGCTCCCGCGTGACGCGGAGATCGCGCTCGAGCGACGCGGCCGCGTGCGCGGCAGGCTCGAGCTCCTCGAGCCGCTTCTGCTGCTCGGCGACCTGCGCCTTCAGGGCGGCGTCTGCGGCGTCGCCCGCGGGCGATCCCTCGAGCCGTGCCTCGAGCTCCGCCGCACGTCGCGCCTGCGCCTCCGCCTGCGCCTCGATCTCCGCGAGCCGCTGCCGCAGCTCGTCGCGCTCCTGCGGGCGGGGCCCGGCCGCGAGCGTCGCCGTCGCCTCCGCCAGCTTCGCCGCCAGCTCCTCGGCCCGCGCGTGCTCGGCGGCGAGCTGCGCCTCGAGCTCCTCGACGCGGCCGCGCAGCGTCCCGAGCTCGGCCGGGTCGGCGGCGTTCGCCGGTGCGGTGAGCTGCGCTTCGAGCTCGGCCGCACGCTCGGCCTGTGCCGCCGCGCGCGCCTCCACCTCGGCGAGCCGCTGGCGCAGCTCGTCACGCTCGTGCGGGCGCGCAGCCGTGAGCGCCGCCGTCGCCTCCGCCAGCTTCGCGGCGAGCTCCTCGGCCCGCGCGTGCTCGGCGGCGACGCGCGTCTCGAGCTCCTCGAGACGCTCGCGCAGCATGACGAGCTCGGTCGGATCCGCGCGCGGCGTCGCCGCGACGGGCGCCGGCGGTGCGGCGAAGGGGCGCGCCGCCGGCCCCAGCGTCGGCGCGCGCAGGCGGATCGCCTCGATCAGCGCCGACAGCTCGCGCAGCGACGCATCGAGGTTCCGGATGTCACGCTCCATCAGCACGCGCGCGCCGGTCGCGACGATGAGCAGGCTCCCGAGCGCGGTGGCGCCGTGGTAGATGGGCAGGCAGACGATCGAGCGCACCGGCGACTTGCCCTCGATGAGCGGCGGCACGTAGCGGTTCTTCGCGGCGCTGTCGATCAGGTAGGCGCGCCGATTGAGGAGCCCGTGCAGCGGCATGTCCCAGCCGGCGACGTCGCCGCGCCGCACGTTGCGGAGGCGCCGGCAGCCCTCGTCGGAGAGGTTGCACTCGGCGGCGAGCCGCAGCACCTCCTTCCGCTGGTCGAAGAAGCAGACGGCCCCACCGGCGCCGCCGACCGCTTCGACGAGGCAGCCCAGCGCGGGCTCGAGCGCGTCCTCGGGCGTCGCCGCCTCGGCGATCACCTTCTTCAGGCGCTCGACCGGGTCGGGCGGGCCCGCCGCGCCCAGGCGAGGTCGCGGCCGGGCGGGGGCGCCGGACTCGCTCGTGCCGGGCATGGCCATGCCGCAGCGGTTTGCAACCGCTGTGCCGCGGCACGGTCAGGATCTTGACGCCGGCGACCTCAGCGAAATGCAGGAAGAACCTGCTCCGCGAACAGGCGAGTGCTGCGGAGGTCGTCCACGCGGCCGAACATCCCAATGAAGTGCGTCACTCCGATGCCGATGTACTCTCGGATTCGCGTCACTACCTGCGCGGGCGTGCCGGCCAGGGCACGCCGTCCCATGTCCTCGGGAGTGGTGCCCCAGGCGCCGGCCAGCCGCGCGAGACGCGCCTCGGCCCGGGCCTGGTCGGCGTCGATGACGACGCTCCCGAACCAGGATTTCTCGATGGCGTCGTAGCTCCTGCCCTCGGACGCACAGTGCGCGCGGAGCACGTCGAGCTTGTGGCGGAGATCGTCGACCGTGCCGCCGTGGTTCCAGATGTCGGCGTGGCGCGCGACGAGCCGGAGGAGCACCTTCTCGCCGCCGCCGCCGATGAGGATCGGCGGGTGCGGCGTCCGCACGGGCTTCGGATTGCACCATGCCTCGTGGACGCGGTAGTGGCGCCCGCTGAACGTCGCGCGCTCCTCGCTCCACATGAGCTTCTGGAGCTTCAGCGCCTCGTCGAGCTGCGCGAGCCGGACCGGGACCGGCGGGAACTCGTAGCCGTAGCCCTCGTACTCGCTCTCGAACCAGCCCGACCCCATGCCGTGCACGAAGCGGCCCCCGGCGATGTTGTCGATGCTCGCCGCCATCTTCGCGAGGAGCGCCGGCGAGCGATAGGAGTTGCAGGCGACCAGGAGCCCGATCTCGATGCGCGACGTCTCCCGCGCCAGCGCCGCGAGCGTGCTGAAGCCCTCGAGCTGCGGCTCCCCCGCCGGCCGGATGACGCCGTAGAAGTGATCGTCGAGGAAGACGGTGTCGAAGCCGAGCGCCTCGGCCTCGCGCCAGTGCGTCGCGAGCGCGTCGAAGGTGGCGCCTTCCTGCGGAGTCTGGATCCCGAAGCGGACACGCATGCCGGCCATGATGGGCCGCACGTAGCGTACCGCGCGCACGTCTGGCAAGGTGGCTCCCCGAGCGATGACGCGCGCGGAATTCGAGGCGCTGGTCGCCGAGGCCCTCGACGGCATCCCCGACGAGTTCGCGCGCTACCTCGAGAACGTGAGCGTCCTCGTCGAGGACGAGCCCGAAGAAGACGACGATCTCTACGGCCTCTACGACGGCGTGCCCCTGTCGGAGCGCACGCACGATTTCGCGGCGCCGCCCGACCGTATCTTCATCTACCGCGGCCCCCTGGTGCGCGATTTTCGCAGCCGGAGAGCGATCAAGCGCCAGATCCGCATCACGATCGTTCACGAAATCGCGCACTTCTTCGGGCTGGACGAGCGCCGCATCCGTCGCTTGGGATACTGATTGTTTGACACTCCCGGCACCTCCAGGCATTTTCCCGAGTCCGGGATGCGTACGCTCGGGGTGTGGTTCGTCGGCGCGGCGCTCGCCGTGCTGAGCGCGAACGCAGTTGCGGGACACGAGTCGGCGGCCGAGCTCGCCGCGCAGGCGCTCCGCGAGTGCGAGGCCGGCCGCAACGCGAAGGATCGCGACGAGCGGAAGGCCCACTTCGACCAGGGGCAGGCCATGGCAGAGCGCGCCGTCGCGCTCGACGACAACAGCGCCGCGGCCCACTTCTCGCTCTTCTGCAACATGGGCGAGCTGATGCGCATCGACGGCGAGAGCCTGAGCTCGGTGTTCGCGCTCCGCCGCATGATGGCCGAGCTCGACCGCACGCTCGAGCTGGATCCGGGCCACGTCGACGCCATGGCATCGAAGGGCACGCTCCTCATCCGCCTGCCGCGGCTGCTCGGCGGCGATGCGGTGAAGGGCGAGGCGATGCTCCGCGACGTGATCCGCCTCGACCCGAGCGCGTTCAACTCACGCCTGACGCTGGCCCGCACCTGCAACGGGCGCGGCGACCACGCCGAGGCAATCGCCTTCGCCACGCGCGCGCTCGAGATCGCCAAGGAGCAGGGCCGCGCCGACAAGGTCGCCGAGGCGCAGACCTGCCTCGCCGAACTGCGCGCCGGCCGCTAGGGCGTCGCGCGCTCGATGGCCTCGCCGTTCTCCGCCGGGACGCGCGAGGCGACCCTCGCGGCCCTCGCGACCGCCGATCTCGACGTCCTCGTCGTCGGCGGCGGCATCACCGGCGCCGGCGTCGCGCGCGACGCGGCGCTGCGCGGGCTCGGCGTCGGCCTCGTCGAGGCGGTCGACTTCGCGGCCGGCACCTCCAGCCGCAGCTCGAAGCTGATCCACGGCGGCGTCCGCTACCTGCAGCAGGGTGAGGTGGCGCTCGTGCGCGAGTCGGCGACGGAGCGCGCCGTCCTCCGCCGCCTCGCGCCGCACCTCGCCGAGCCCGTCGTCATGCTCATGCCGACCCACGGGCGCGCGGCGCAGGCCAAGCTCGGCGCCGGACTCTGGATGTTCGACCGCATCGCGAGCATCCCGCCGGAGGAGCGCCACGAGATGATCGGCCGCGACGAGGCGCTTCGCCGCGAGCCGACGCTCGACGGCCGGCTCCACGGCGCGGCGCTGTTCACGGAGTATCGCACCTGCGACGCGCGCCTCGTCCTGGCGACGATTCGCGGGGCCCACGCCGCCGGCGCGCTCTGCGTGAACCACGCGGCGCTGGTCGGACTCTCGGACGGGGCCGCGACCGTCCGCGACGAGGTCACGGGCGCCACGCTGCGCGTGCGCGCGCGCGTCGTCGTCAACGCGGCCGGGCCGTGGGTGGACGCCGTTCGCGGGATGACGGGGCCGATCACCGGCGCACGCCTGCATCTCACGAAGGGTATCCACCTCGTCGTCCCCCACGAGCGGCTGCCGCTCCGCCACGCGGTCGTGATGACGGCGCGCGACAAGCGGAGCATCTTCGCCGTGCCGCGCGGCGCCGCCACGTACCTCGGCACCACCGACACGGACTACGGGCCTCCCGCCCTCAATCCCGAGGTCACCGCCGACGATGCCGACTATCTCCTCGAGGCGGCGCACCGGACCTTCGCCGGGACGCCGCTCACGCGCGCCGACGTCGTGGCGGCATGGGCCGGGCTCCGGCCGCTCCTCCACGAGGAGGGGAAGAGCCCGTCCGAGATCTCGCGGCGCGACGAGATCATGGTGGGGGCGGACGGCGTCGTCGCGGTGGCCGGGGGGAAGCTCACGACGCACCGGCGCATGGCCGAGCGCGTCGTCGACATCGTCTACCAGCGCCTCGGCCGCCGCCCCGAGCCGTCGCGCACCGCCAAGGTCGTGCTCCCGGGCGGGGAGCGCGCGCCGGCCGAGCTGGCGGCGCTCGCGGAACGGCTCGCGCGCGCCCTGCCGCGGCTCGGGCGGCACGGCGCCGAGCGCCTCGTCATGCACTACGGCGCCGAGGCCGAGCGCCTCGCCTCGCCCGACATGGCGATGCTTCCCGGCTCGACGATCCTCCAGGCCGAGGTCGCGGCCGCCGTGGACGAGGAGATGGCGCTCACGCTCGAGGACGTCCTCGACCGCCGCCTCCGCCTCCTCTATTTCGACGCCCGCCAGGGCCTGGACGTGGTAGAGCCGGCGGCGGCCCTCGTCGCCTCGCGCCTGGGCTGGGACCCAGAGCGGACGGCCCGCGAAGTCGCCGCGTATCGCGGCCTGGCAGAGAGCCTGAGGAGATTTCCATGAGCGAGATCGGAAGCGTGCTCGCGAAAGAGCTCGGCGCGGACCGCGTGGCGGAGGACGCCGAGACGCTCGCGGCCCATCGCGTCGACTACTGGATCCTCGCGCACCTCCGCCGCCGCCAGGGGCGGCTCGGACCGCCGCCGGCCTGCGTCGTGAAGCCGCGGAGCACCGCCGAGGTGGCGAAGACGATCCAGCTCGCGCAGCGCCACGGCACGGCCGTGGTGCCGTTCGGCGGCGGCTCGGGCGTCGTCGGCGGCGCCGTTCCGCCGGCGGGATCCGTCGTCGTCGATCTCCGCGCGATGAATCGGCTCCTCGAGCTGAACGAGCATTCCCTCTACGCTCGCGCCGAGGCGGGCATGATGGGTCCGGCCTACGAGTCCGCGCTCGAGGCGAAGGGCTTCACGACCGGGCACTACCCGCAGTCGATCGCGCTCTCGACGGTCGGCGGCTGGGTCGCGACGCGCGCCGCGGGCCAGTTCTCGACCCGCTACGGGAACATCGAGGACCTCTGCCTCGGCCTCGAGGCGGTGCGCGCGAGCGGCGAGGTCGTGCGCATCGCGTCCTTCCCGCGCACGTCCGCCGGCCCCAGCCTGCGCGAGCTCTTCCTCGGCAGCGAGGGCACGCTCGGCGTCATCACCGAGGTGACGTTCCGGATCCATCCCCTGCCCGAGACGCGGGCGCTCACGAGCTTCGGCTTCCCCGGCATGAAGGAGGCGCTCGAGGCGAGCCGGCGCGTGCTGCGCGTCGGCTGGCGTCCCGCGGTGCTCCGTGCCTACGACGCGACCGAGGCGCACCGCCACTTCACGGAGGATCGCTGCGTGCTGCTCGCCGTCTCGGAGGGGCCGGCCGCGCTCGTGGCCGCCGAGATGGAGGCCGTACGCCGGGACTGCGCGGCCGTCGGCGGCGTCGAGATCGGCGAGAAGCATGCCGCGCACTGGATGAAGGGCCGGAACGAGGTTCCCTCGTGGGACTTCTTCATCGACCGCGAGATGCTCGCCGACACGATCGAGGTCGCCGTCACCTGGGACCGGATCGACGCGCTCTACGAGGAGGTACGCGCCGCGCTCGCGGCGTCGCCGGGCGTGGTCCTCGCGAGCGGCCACAGCTCGCACGGCTACCAGCAGGGGACGAACATCTACTTCACGTTCGTCATGAAGCCGGCGGACTTCTCGCGCGCGGAGGAGGACTACCTGGCGGCGTGGGGGAACGCGATGCGCGCCACGCTGAAGGTCGGCGGCACGATCTCGCATCACCACGGCATCGGGCGGCTGCGCGCGCCGTGGCTCGCGGAGGAGCTGGGGAGCGGCTACCCGCTGCTGAAGGACCTCAAGCGGGCGCTCGACCCGAAGGGGATCATGAATCCGGGGACGCTGCTGGCGTAGCGCTACTTCTTCCCGAAGAACCGCGCCCGATCCGCTTCCATCCGCGCCAGGTACTCCTTCTCGACCGCCGCCGAGGCGAGGTAGTTGCGGTCGAGCGCGCGCCGGAGCTTCCACGTCTCCTGCGCCGCCTTCACGAGCGCCCGGAGCTGCTCCGGGAAGAGCCCCTGGAAC
>Ga0111539_10008850_pt1 | contig 12757 bp, 16 predicted proteins | sample RhiMethybrSRZTD1_FD_79667 | JGI IMG/M metagenome (GOLD analysis project Ga0111539, IMG submission 79667) | Populus rhizosphere microbial communities from Tennessee, USA - Rhizosphere MetaG P. TD hybrid SRZTD1 (version 2) (version 2) | ecosystem: Host-associated > Plants > Roots > Rhizosphere >...
CCAACATAAAGAAGACAAGCATGCCGCCGCTGAACACGTACATTATGCGTAAGAACGGAAGCGCTTCGGCCTTTACTTCGGGGGCCGTGTTGACCAGATCGAGCAGGTACGGTGCGGCAAAGTAGCCTATGGGAGCGAGAACGAGGAACGACATCATGACTGCCGTGAGAAACGCCTGATAAACCGTCCGATTGACCTTTTCTTCATCACCCGCGCCGGCAAAGCGGGCCACCAGCACGCTCATCCCGATGAAGATCGACGAAATGAAGACGATCACGACGATCCATAGTTGTATGCTCACGCCGATCGCCGCGTTCCCTGTATAACCAACCAGATTTCCGACGAGGGCATGGTCGATCAGTCCCTGAACACCGCCGATCATGTTCGTCAGAACGGTTGGCCATGCGATCCTCCAGACCGCGCGGCCAAGCGGGCCGTCGACTATTGCTCGGTCATACTTTGGTCGTTTTTGTTCGGGAGAGGAATCGGCTTCGATCTCGATCTCAGCTGCGGCCTCCGCTCCGATCGCTTCACTCATTCTGTATTAGAGGTCTACCAGGATCTTGAAACCTCCGTAAACCATGCGTTTGTAATTGAAAAGCTTTTCCACTCCCGGAGGCGCTTGCATCGAAGGATCGCTGAAAACCTTTTTCATGATCTTATTCCGATCTGCCTCAGACTTGAATTCGACCGCGGCATAAATTACCGTCTCGCCAGGCTTAAGCTTTAGATTTTTAGTGAACGGTACTACGCCTTGTGCGTCCAGATCTGACGCGACGTATTCCCGATATCGGAGGGCCCCATGCTTCATGAAGATCTTACCCGCACGGTCCGCTATCTTCTTATAAGCGGCTACATTCCTCTCAAGTATTGGCAATAAGTAGACGTCTGCGTATTTCGACATAAATCCCTATTCGTATTTCGGCGTCAGCAATGGCGTGAACGCCTTCCGATAGTAATACGCAAGAAATATTGCGCCAAGGACAAGAAAGGCCGCGACCGGCAATCCGCTGCGATCCAGGAAGATATGTACCGCCAGGATATTAATGATGATCGGTGCGAGGATTACTAAAGCAAGCGGGACAAAAAAGCCTGTTACGAGAAGGATCCCGCAGACCAGCTCGGTAGCTTTTAGCAGGTTAAAGAAGTAACCCGATGCGCCTAGGCCCTCGTTGAACGACTTCAACGCGCCCTCCATCGGAGGAGCCTGGATTAGATTTAGGAAATATGTAACTGACCCAAAGATGAACAGCAGCCCCATCAACGTTCGAACTATTATCATCGCGATCTTCATTAGATATCCTCCTTCTCGGAATCAATTCAACTGCGCGGTTGCCTTGGTCACAACATACTGGAGTTTATTGAAGATCTCGACCATTGCAAGCGTGTCCAGCTCACAATATTTCTCGAGATCGTCAAAGACCTTCTGTCGCGTCTCAGCATCCATTGCCTCCCATTTCACTGCCCTGTACCAACTGATCGTGGCGGTCATTCCATCACCAATTCCAAGACTCGCATATGACATCTCAGGCACGATCACTGGAAGAACCTTCTTGATCGAGCTTCGACCCTTGAAATCGGGATGAACGTAAAGGTAATCCGAAAAGATCTTCATTAGATCAACGGTCGACTCGTTTACCTCGTTGAAAAACTCAGCGAATTCAGGGAACATTTCTGCCATTTCCGAATTGCGCCCCTTCTCGAACACTTCGTGCCAAACAAAGACTGTCCCGATGCCGCCGGACATTGCATCCTTCAGGCTCGCGGCCATTGCTCTCGGCGGGTCGCCATCACCACGCGAAAGAAAGTAGCTATGCCGCATCTCCGCCCCGGGATAGTCGATCATGTGCAGCGAGTACTGAAAACACATTTGTTGGAATGGTTTCACGCCTTCGAACTGCGGAATTGCATACCCAAACGTTTCGTAATCAAGAAAATGTAGTGGATATTTCCACGAATCAATACGCCGCGCGATCTGTTCATGATCGATGATCGGTTCTCCCGATCTTGCTACAGTGATCTGAATGCGCTGTTTGTCCGAAAGCGGGAAATCGTCCGGCACATCAGTCACCGCAACGATGCCTCGGGCGAGCAACTGGCGCCGTTTTTCGTGTTTGAGAAACGTTATGTCAAATACCGTATAGTCCGGCAGGGCAGGGAAGTGGAGCTTTAGGAATTCGCAGTCAAGCTTCTTGTCCAGACAATACTCGGCCAGTGACGGCGTTGGAGCCTTTTTCAAATAACCCATTGCGTCTTTTGCTTGCCGAGCCGTGGCCTCCATTCGCGCCTCGACATCGTTGGTAACGTCTGTTACAACAAGGATCGCTTCAGGATCGATGTCCCCACGACGAACAAATTCGCTGTTCATCGTTATGACATAGCATCGGCCGACCGAGAAGCCGGCCCGCTCTGCGGTCAGCCGCTGAAACGCCACATCGTCATAGTGATCTTCCTTTACGGATGCAGTCGCTTTTACTTCGTAAATATCAACGGTGCCTGTTACTTGATCGGTGGCTACGATGTCGCACCGTGCATATAGGTCCGCGGTTTGAAACGGGCGCTCAAAGTCGAAAACCAGGGCTTCATTGGCTCGGAAACGCTCCAGGTTTTTCGCTAGCTGCTGGACAACATAGCCTTGCTGCCGAAAGTGTTCATACTCCAGCGAGTAAGGCTGCGAGACGAACAACGGCTGGTTCATCTGCAGCCAAAACTCCTGCGGACATCGCAAATACTGCAAATATGCGGTCTTTGTCAGACGGTCCCGGTGTTTCATGTCGGAGGAAGTAAGATTCTATTAAGTTTACCCCTATCTCCGACATAAATCACCTAGTTACAGCATGATCACTCGAATACGTCCTTCAAGCGGTTGCTCTACCGCTTTTCTCGCCCTCCGTCTTATGCGCCACGACAAACGATCTAAGCTCCGTGATCTTACCGCCGCTAAAGCGATACACATCACAGTAGGAATACCTCCCGAGCTTTCCATCCTGGTCTTTCATAGTCATGTCGCCGCAACACGCTACCGAATCTCCTTCAGCGATCAATTGGTCTACCGTGAATTTCGGCGGGTCCATGTCTTTCATTTCTGCCAGCCACTCGCGAATCGCCGACTTCCCGCTGCTGGTCTTTTCGCCCACCATGTTCCATACCGCGCTATCCGCGCAATTCGCCAAAAACTCCTCCGGGTTATTGTCGGCGAATGCCTTGTTGATCTTTTCTACGATCTGTTTGTTTGTCTCTGCCATGTTTATTTCTCCTTGCTTGTATCCACATTGATCAACCAGTTGATGCCGAATTTATCCTCAAAGCTTCCGAAGTAACCACCCCAAAAAGCGTCGGCCATAGACATTTGGACGTTTCCTCCTGCCGACAACCCGTTGAAGAGCCGGTCAGCTTCTTCGCGCGTTTCAGGTCCAAGCGCCATAGTAACGTTGTTGCCCGCCGACAACGGTGGGCCGAACCCTTTCAGCGAATCGGATGCCATGATCACGTTGCCATCTGAAATGGGTAATGCCATATGCATCACTTTTCCCTTGTCTTCCTCACGGAGGTTCATCTCCTCGCATCCGGGCACCTCGCCCCAACGCATCACGCCTCCCATGAATTCGCCGCCAAGGACCGATTTGTAAAAATTCATTGCTTCCTCGGCTTTGCCGTCAAAATTCAGATACGGATTTATGTTTGTCATTCAGCGTCGTCTCCTTACTCCTCAATTACCGAAAGAAAGTTTCCCGCCGGATCTTTGAACCAGGCGATGTTAGGGCCCTGATCGTTGTCTGCACCACGAAAGATTCCTTTCTCGTCGGTCTCTATTTCACCGCCATAGGACTCAAATTTGATACCCGCTTTGGTGAGCCTTTCTACCGTTTCATCGATATCGTCAACAGGAAAGTTGAGAACTGTGAAAGTGGCAGGCTTATGGTCATCTTTCGGATAGATAAAGACATTATTTCTACCATCAAAGTCCAACTTCAGACCCTCTTCCTGTTCCTCAACGTCTATTCCCAATTTTTGCTGATAAAAATCCTTGGCCTTCTTCAGATCGTTCACGGAAAAACTGCTGAACGCTTCGGAAAACGACAATTCCTTCTTAGCTTTTTCTGCTTTTGCCATTTTGTTACCTCCAATGACTTTTTTTGGACGGGGTTTGTACACATTCAGTGCGCGAAAGAACCCTGACGAGCAGTAAAGCGCGCCCAAAGCCTACAAAACCCGCCTCAAAGACCCATCCTCGCAATTCTCATTCCGAGATCTTCATTCTCCAGTAGCCGACTTTTTTAGGCACTATACAGTATCAAAGTGAGGTTGCGAAGAGGCGGGTTTGCTTATCGGGTTGCGCGACTGATCTCAAACAGAAGTTTCTTGTCGAATAACGAAACTGCACCTAGGACTACCTTCACGAACACAGATTTCTTTTACCGGAGCTTTTACGATCTCAGCAACCATTGATTCCACGATCTTGCATGTCTCCGGGTGGTCTGCAACGACCTCCGCGAACGGACAATTGTCGCTCGAGATCGATATCTCACCATCTTTTTCGGAAACAGTTGGAGAGCCACCAAAATCGTAAAGCTCTACTGCCGCGAGCTTTGCCCTTTCACGCAGATCGTTATGAGTCGGTTTTTGGACACCAATTTTACGCCCCACGTCTTGAAGCAAATCACGAAACCCCTCGGTCGAAAATCGCTCCTTGAGGGTGGACAGCAGTTGACTTAGTAGAGAATCGTAGGACCGTGGAAATAGCTGCCTTCCGTTTTCCGTCAAACCGTAAACATAATGCGGTTTCCGGTATCCCTTGATCATCCCTTTCTGAACAACAAAAGAATCTCGTTCCAGTGACAGTAGATGGGCTCGAATCGCATTGTCTGTCAGGCCGAGTTCGTCGACGAGTTGATTGACTGTGCGGTTTCCGGTTCGCAGAAGCGCAACAATTCGTCCTCGTGTGCTTTCGAAAAATCTTTTGTCGAAATGGGCGGTTGCCATACTTACACCCCCAATCATAAGTACTATAATAAGATATTTCAAATAAGTCAAAGAATTACTTGACTAATTAAGAAAATCGGGTTAGCCTGATTGAACAACGCGGTAATTTTTGAATTCTCAGGAGGGAATAACCATGGAAACCACAATGAAAGGCGACGCCGCAATTGGCCGCGAGGCCTCAAGGACGGACGAAGTCGCCACTTCGGGTGCGGCGTACCAGGCATATATGCTCTTGTTGATCGGGTTTACAGTGGCTCCGATCATCGCCGGCCTCGACAAATTCTTCAATGTTTTGACGAACTGGACGCAATACCTTTCGCCGATGGCTGGCAGTATTCTCGGCGGGGCGAGTCAGCAGTTTATGTACTTGGTCGGCGTGATCGAGATAGTCGCGGGCATCGGAGTGTTTCTGAAGCCGAAGATCTTCGCCTATGTCGTAGCAGCGTGGCTTGCCCTGATAATCGTGAACTTGCTGCTGATCCCGGGTTACTTTGACGTGGCGCTCCGCGACCTTGGTTTGCTACTAGGCGCGCTGGCACTTGGACGTTTGAGTTCTATATACGATAAATAGGTCGTTACGGAATCAAGATGTTTGATGCAATTAGCAGGAATGAGTCTGTGTCTGAATCACAGGCTCACAATATGTCCGTCGAGCGCGTGGCCGAGGCTAATCTTCCGACTGATCTGGGGGAATTTCGTCTGATCGGATACCGCTCTCTCATTTCGGACGAGGAATTCGTTGTTTTGACGCGTGGCGACTTTGACTCGGACGAACCTACACTTGCTCGTATCCATTCGCAGTGTCTTACTGGTGACGTATTCGGTTCGAGAAAATGCGAATGCGGGCAGCAACTGCGTTCGGCAATGAAGATGATATCGGAGGCAGGACGTGGTGCGATCGTATACCAGCAACAAGAAGGCCGTGGTATTGGTATAATCAACAAAATTAGAGCTTACGCGCTTCAGGACGAAGGGGCTGACACAATACAGGCCAACGAGCGACTCGGATTCGCGGCGGATCTTCGGAGGTATGAACAATGCGCTGAGATTCTGTCCGATTTGGGTATCAGGCGTGTTCGTTTGATCTCGAACAATCCGGAGAAGATCCGGGGATTGAAGGAATCCGGCCTCGAGGTCGTCGAACGTGTTTCGACCGATGTAACGTTCTATCGCAGCTTTGCTCGCTATCTGAAGACGAAGCGAGAGGAAATGGGTCACTTGATAAGTCTGCCGGAGGAAGTTTATGACCAAACACCCTGCGCCGGTCTGCAAACTGTCTGAGATCGGTGACGGTGAGATGAAGGAGGTGAACGTTGGCGCGACGCCAATTGTCGTGGCGCGTTTCGATGGCAAATGTTACGCGCTTGCCGCGCACTGCACGCATTACGGCGCAACACTCGCCGAAGGCTATCTTTCCGGCGATCGTATCGTTTGTCCCTGGCACCACGCATGCTTTAACGCGAGAAATGGAAATCTCGAGGAACCTCCGGCGCTGGATTCGCTCGCAAACTATCCGGTTAGAGTCGAGGGCGACGATGTTTTTGTAGATCTTCCTGCCGGCGCGAAAGACCGCCGAACGCCCGAAATGGTGGCGTCCGATCTAAAGGCCGACGATCGAACGTTTGTCATTGTGGGTGGTGGTGCCGCAGGTTACGCCGCCGCCCAGACATTGCGTGAGGACGGGTTCAAGGGCCGGATCCTAATGGTCACTCCCGAAGGCCGCAAGCCTTACGATCGGCCAAACCTGAGCAAGGATTATCTGCAAGGAAGTGCCGAGCCCGAATGGATGCCGCTGCGAGGGGACGAATTTTACGTGGAGCATGGTATCGAGCTCTTGCAGGACAAAGTCAAGAGCCTCAAGGCCGGAACGAAGGAACTGAAACTCGAGAGCGGTGAGAACCTCAAATTCGACCGATTGCTGATAGCGACCGGCGGGCTTCCTCGGACGCTCGACCTACCTGGTTCGGACGTGAAGAACATTTTCGTGCTTCGAAGTTTCGACAGTACCGACGCCATCATCGCAGCTGCTGAGACCGCGCAAAAGGTAGCGGTGATAGGAGCGAGCTTTATCGGAATGGAGGCCGCATTCAGCCTAACTAAACGTGGAAAATCGGTTACAGTGATCGCACCTGATAGGGTGCCGTTCCAAAGGACACTTGGCCCGGAGATCGGGGAACTGTTCAAGAACGTCCATGAATCGAACGGTGTGAAATTCAGTTTGGGTTCCGGAGTTAAAGGTTTCGAAGGCGACGGTTCGGTCGAGAAAGTGGTTTTAGTATCAGGTGAGACTATCGAAACGGACTTGGTGATCCTCGGCATAGGGGTGCGGCCGGCTACCGATTTTCTCGAAGGATTTGACCTTCACAAAGACGGAGGCGTAATTGCCGATCAATATTTATCGCTAGGCGATAACATTTTTGCTGCGGGCGATATCGTACATTTCCCAGATGCGAGGAATGGAGATTTCACACGCATCGAGCATTGGAGAACTGCATTACAACACGGCAGGGTTGCGGCACATAACATGGCGGGAACCCGAACGCCCCTTACTCAAGTGCCGTTTTTCTGGACTACACAATTCGACGTGACATTGAATTATGTCGGACATGCTGTGGATTGGGATGACATCAAGTACGAAGGCGATCTCCAAAGCAAAGAGTTTTTAGCCTTCTACCTCAAAGGCGGACAAATCATAGCCGTGGCGGGAATGAACCGAGACCGAGAAATAGCGATGTGGGAAGAGAAGTTTCGTGCCGGCGACACGTCAGCACGATCCATTTCGGCATGACCGAAGATGATCGAGCGGTTCGCATCTGGACCGTCGGACACTCCACGCGCTCCCTCGACGAACTCATTGATCTTCTCGAAGAAAACAAGATCGAAGCTGTTGTCGACGTTCGAAGCTATCCCGGCTCGCGAAAGTTTCCTCATTTCAACGCTGAGGCGTTAACCCTATCGCTCCCGGACTCCGGCGTCGAGTACATTCCGTTTAAGCAACTCGGGGGCCGTCGCAAGGTACGGCCTAATTCATCCCACATTGTCTGGCGCAACAATGCATTTCGTGGTTACGCCGACTACATGGATACTGCCGATTTCATGAAGGGAATCGACGATCTGCTAAAACTTGCTTCTGGTAAGCGAGTTGCGATCATGTGTAGCGAAGCCGTCTGGTGGAGATGTCACCGATCGATGATCTCAGACTATCTCAAAGCTGAAGGTGTGACTGTTGAGCACATCGTCGCGCCGGGCAGGACGGAATCGCATCCGTACACATCAGCGGCGACGATCGCTGACGGAAAGGTTATTTATGGAAGTGGTCGAAGTTAGGCGGATATCCGGATGGGAATCCGCTCGAGCTGTTTCAGGCGTCAACGTTGTTACTTTTTAGGCCGTTCGTTGGCCTTGAGATGACGCTTTCTTAGCCGGATGGATTTTGGGGTTACCTCGATCAACTCGTCGTCTGCGATGAATTCCAACGCCCGCTCCAGAGACATCTCGCGAACGGGAACAAGACGCATGGCTTCGTCAGCAGAGGTCGTACGCATGTTTGAAAGTTTTTTCTCTTTGATGGCGTTAACGTCTAGATCTACCGCTCGGGCATTTTCGCCGATGATCATTCCTTCGTAAACCTTGACTTGTGGCTTCACGAAAAGCACGCCGCGCTCCTGCAGGTTGTAAAGCGCATACGTATTAGTCTCGCCCATTCGGTCCGCAACCAACGATCCAGTCTGGCGTGAACGCATGTCACCCTGCCAACTGTCGAATTTCAGGAAGAGCGTATTTAGAAGGCCGGTACCTTTTGTCTCGGTAAGAAATTCACCGCGAAATCCGATCAGACCACGCGATGGAACTTCATACTCGAGTCGTACGCGTCCCGAACCGTTATTGATCATCTTGGTCATCTGCCCTTTGCGGCGGCCAAGGGCTTCCGTAACGACCCCGATAAATTCCTCGGGAACATCAACGACGACCAACTCGATCGGCTCGAGCGTTTCTCCAGTTTGTTCGTCTTTTTTAGTGATGACCTCGGGTTTTGAGACCTGGACCTCATAACCCTCGCGACGCATCATTTCGATCAATATAGCGAGCTGTAGCTCACCACGACCTGACACTTTGAATTGCTCAGCGGCATCGGTTTCGGCCACACGTAAAGCTACGTTCCCGAGCAGTTCGCGGTCGAGGCGCTCTTTGATCTGTCGCGATGTGACATATTTTCCTTCCAGTCCCGAGAACGGAGACGTGTTGACACCGAAGATCATCGAAATGGTAGGCTCATCGACCGCGATCACGGGCAGCGGTTTTGGATCGTCCGCAAGCGTTATAGTTTCGCCTATCTCGACATCCTCAAAACCCGCAAGTGCGACGATCTCGCCGACACCCGCATTTTCAACAATTGTCCGATCGAGACCTTCGAAAACGAACAGCTCTTTAACCCGAGTTTTCACCAACGATCCATCTCTCTTCGAAACGGCGACCTCCTGGTTTTTCGCGATCTGGCCCGAAAAAATTCGGCCGATCGCTAGACGTCCCACGAACGGGTTGTAATCGATATTCGCGACTAGCAGCTGCAGTGTGTCATCACGCAAAGCATGCGGAGCCGGGATCGATTCAATGATCTGGTCGAAAAGAGGTTTGAGGTTTTTCGACTCGTCTGCAAGATCTTTTTTTGCGATGCCGTCGCGCGATATGGAGTAGAGGATCGGAAACTCGATCTGCTCATCGTTCGCGCCGAGATCTATAAACAGATCATAGATCTCGTTCACTACCTCGTCGGGCCGAGCATCCTGACGGTCGATCTTATTAACAAGTGCGATCGCAGGCAGTTTGAGTTCGAGAGCCTTTCGAAGTACGAAGCGAGTTTGCGGCAAGCAGCCTTCGGCAGCGTCGACAAGGAGCACGATGCCGTCGACCATTTTCAAAACACGCTCAACTTCGCCGCCAAAATCAGCGTGGCCCGGCGTATCGACAATGTTTATCTTGTGGTCGCCGTACCGTACCGACGTGTTCTTCGCCATTATCGTGATGCCGCGTTCACGTTCGAGGTCCATCGAATCCATCACACGTTCCTGGACCTCGGCGTTTTCGCGAAACGTGCCCGATTGCTGCAGCATCGCGTCCACAAGCGTGGTCTTACCGTGGTCAACGTGCGCGATTATTGCGATGTTGCGGATCTTTTCGGTGGTGAGCATGGTCGTAATTGCCGTGTTCAAGACAAACCTCAACTATGACCGATTGGAAAGAGAATGGCAATTCGATGTTGGACTTGCGCAGGTCCATTCGTGTTGAGGTGTCCAACTCGGAGGCCGCTCATAAATTTGACGACACTAACGTGTCGATTCGAGCACTCTAAGATTGTTCGTTACACCGAAGGTTCCGGGAACTGTGCGTGCAAGAATATATGCACGGTTCGCATCACTGCGACTGTCTGCGAAACCCTCAAGCGAAACACGGCCTCGATTTACGATAATACGGATCGATGGATTTGCCCCTAGAAAGTAGCGATACAGGCTTCCGCCTTGGTTTGATAGGGTTCGTAGCACGCGCTGACGAATACGATCATCGTTGGGTGACAACGGGAGGACTTCAATTCTATTCACAACATTCGTAACACCCGGGACTTCTCTGATCGATCGCTCAGCGTCCCGGCTTGTTGTTGGCCGCACCACATATCCCGTCAGCGTCACCGTTCCATTATCGACTGTGTATCCTATCGCGTCGAAAACGCCGTAAAAGGGAAGCGACAAGATCTCTCTTTGTATGAGTCTATCGAGTCGCGATTGCGCATACTCCGCGCTTTGCGAATACACAGGTAGGGAAAATGCGAACGTGGAAGCAGCGAAAATTGCGAACAGGAACAATCGTTTCATATCTCCTCCTCCGAATTAGCATTTCTACTATCCTATAACAAAATTCTGGAGATCGAACGTAAAAAGCCGGCCCATTCGGACCGGCCTCCGCATTAGATTACTGCCAACTTTACCTTGCGTCAGATGACCCTACGGTCAAGTTGTTCGTAACACTGAACGCACCTGGAACCGACTTCGCTACGATATTCATCTGGTTGTAATCGCCCTGGTTGTAAACGCTGCCCTCGAGCGTGATGTGACCACGTTCGACTATCAGACGTACGTCCGGATTGACCGTCCAAAGGTACCTAGAAAGGCCTCCCGAATTCGAGAGCGTCCTGTAGAGGTCGCGACGGATCTGCTCATCAAATCCGCCCACCGGAAGGATGTCGATGTTATTTACAACACCCGCGACACCCGCGATTTTCTTGATTCGGCCCTCGGCTTCGCTCTTATTGATCGCATTGCGAACCTTACCTGTAAGGGTTACGACACCAGCATCATCAACCGTGAAATCGATGTTGTCGAAGACCTCGTACCGCGAAAGCATGTTGATGCTTTTCTGGACTTTTTTCGCGATCTCGGGCGAAGCCGGTGAAAAGCTCTGAGCGTCAATGCCAATGAATGAAAACGCTATTAGTGCGATAGAAAATGCAAATAAAGACAGGACTTTTCTCATTACGATCACTCCTCTAAATAAAATGTCCCTCCCTAAGGAGAGACGCGAGGATTCGACGTAATTGCGGCCCTTTTCGTTGCACGAAATCGTGTAGTTCTCTTACATAGAAGACGGTGCATTTAGTTTGTGTAGTGCGTGGTAAAGCACAATAGCGACACTGTTTGAGAGGTTTAGGCTTCGAACTTCGGCGTTCGGCATCAGGATCGTAAGGCAACGGTCCTTGTTTGCCTCCAAAAGGGCTTGCGGCAGACCGCGAGTTTCCGGGCCGAAAACCAGGCAATCATTATCGATATATTGAAAATCCGCGTAAGAACGTGTTGCCTTGGTAGTGAAATAGAGGAATCGAGAGTCGGGCAGTGCGGCATACATGGCATCGAGATCGATGTGTCGATGGAGTTGTACCTCTGACCAATAGTCTAGCCCGGCCCGCTTCAGCGTGCGGTCATCCATCTTAAAGCCTGTAACTCCAACGATGTGCAGTGGTGTGAAGGTTGCAGCGCAGAGGCGTGCGATATTGCCCGTGTTTGGCGGGATCTCAGGTTCATACAATGCGACATGAAGCATTTATCGGCTACTTTTGAGCATCCTTTACCCCGCCAAATTCATCATTTAACTTGCGTTTTGTCCCTGGCGTGAATGCCGTTCGCAGTTTACTATGCTACAATCCGCTTTTGTAAATTCCGCAATGCATCCCAGGAGTATCGCTTTGCCATTTCGCATTATTTTCTTCGCTTTAGCGACTATTACTATGTCGCTCGTTCCGTTAGCGGCGTCCGGCCAGGACAAAAAGGCGCAACCCATGCCAACGCCTAACGTGGCGCCGACCAACGCATCCAAGGAAGCGAAGAGTGCTGCGAAGGAGGCGAAGAAGGAGGAGCCAAAACCGACCCCGACCCCCACAACGGCGAAAGAGGAACCCAAGCCCAAGAAGATCGATCCTAAAGAGGCGATCAAGAATCCCACGGTCGAGCAGGTCGTGGAATCTTCCATCATCATCTACGCCTATCCCGGCGGCCGTGCAAAGATGACGCAGATCCGCAAGACCGAGATGGAACGTGGGAAGCTCATGACGACGGGAGCAGACGGCCAGGTTACGAACGCGAATTACCAGCGCTGGTGGGTCCGTGGGGATGAAGGAGGCAAGGACAAGATCCGGCTCGATCAGGAATTACCAACCGCCACATACTCTGTTGTCAAGACCGACGATAAGATCTTCGGTATCTACAACGATTCGACGTTTCCACTTCGC
>Ga0111539_10008851_pt1 | contig 12755 bp, 6 predicted proteins | sample RhiMethybrSRZTD1_FD_79667 | JGI IMG/M metagenome (GOLD analysis project Ga0111539, IMG submission 79667) | Populus rhizosphere microbial communities from Tennessee, USA - Rhizosphere MetaG P. TD hybrid SRZTD1 (version 2) (version 2) | ecosystem: Host-associated > Plants > Roots > Rhizosphere >...
AGATCGAGGCCGCCGGTGAAGGCGTAGCTGCCGTAGGCCCCGATACCGAACACCTCGATGCCCACGGCCTTGTCGGAGGTCACCGTGTGCACGCGCGTCCCTCCGGCAACGGGCATGCGCGCCACTGACATGCCGCTCGCGCCGACCGCGAGGAACTTATCGGAGGGGACCGGCTGCCCATCGAGCGAAACCGCGGCCCCTGTCGGCGCGCTGATGGCGACGTAGTTGTTCGTGAACTGGGGGGACGTCAGGAAGGCGTAGCTCGTCCGGAATTGCGAGACCGGCGCGACGTTGACCTGGTTCGGCGCCCCCGTATTTTCCGAGATGCGCGTGCTCGTGCTGCGGCCGCTGGGGAACTGCGCCACCGCGAACGCCGTGTTCGACGAGATGCGCAGATCGCTCGTCACGGGAGGCGTGAGGAGCGAATCGCCGCGATTCAAAGTGACGGGCGCGATCACCTTGGGCTCGAAGGTCATCGCCGTGCCATCGGTGATCGCTTGCAGGCGAATCACCTGCGCAGGCGTCGTCCCGGCATCGCCGGGCATACCGGCGGTCAGCATGGGAACCACGTACTCCTTGCCCAACACGTCGCCCGGGAGAACGGAATCTTCGATGTGGCTGCAGGGGGAGTCTTCGTCGAGGATGTTCACGCATCCGACACCGCTCAGCACCTGCAGGGGCTTGCCGTCCTTGGCCGTGATGTCGGTTCCGGAAAGCGTGTCGGTCGTCGTCGTGCCCGTCGAGAAGAGCTGCAAGACCTGTCGTTCGCCGAGCGTGACGGTCATCGACTCGCCGGGGTTGATGCGCGGAATGTCGGTACCGCTCAAGAGGCCCTGGTTCGGGCGCAGCTTGATGGTCACCTCTGTGTTCGGCTGCGGCGCGGTAATGGAGATGAAGTCGCCCATGTTGAGGCGTCCGAGCGTCGACCCCGGCAACGTCGCGAAGTCCTTGTGGAACGCGCGAAAGCCGGCCGCGACGTACCACGATGCGAGCGCGTGCACCGGCAAGAGGAGCGAGCCGTCCCCCGAATACGCGTAGCACCGAGCGCTCTCGCCGGTGATGGCCGGACAACCGCGCACGTCGGGGATCTCGTTCTCGTAGGCGTTGAATTGATAGACGACGATCGGCTTGTTCGAAACGACGCGGTAGGCGCCGTTGGCCCTCTTGACGCTTTGCGTGGGACTCCCGGGCTGATAAGGAACCTCCCAATCGGGGCCCTTCAGATCGGTCATCCAATCGAGATAGACGGTCTTCGAGTCCCCCGCGGGCACCGTCAACGACTGCACGGAGGTGGGACCCGTGACCGTCACGTTCGTCGCGTCGGTCGTGGAGACGTTGCCGACGAGGATGGCGAAACGAAAACCGCTACCGCCAGTGCGGTCGGACCAGACGCTGTTGTACGTCACCGTCGGCAAAAATTCGCAGCCCTGGTAGCCCATACCGAGCGAGACGGGTGAACAGTCGCCCAGACACCCGCTCTCTTCGCAGCGCATGCCCTCGCCCTTGCAGACGAAGCGGCTCTCGTTGGTGCCGGTGGCGTCGCAAACGATCGCCTCCCCGGTAGAGGGCGTGCAGGTCGCCGCGTTGGGTATGCAGTGCACGCATCCGAGACCGTCTTTGCACTCGGAGGGACACTGCATCGCGCTCGCAAAGCCCCCCTGTCCGTCGCACACCTTGGCGACATTGCCCTCGCAGACGATCTGGTTGTAGGGGCAAACCAGCCCCGCATCCGAGATGGGAGGAACGCTTCCTCCGGTACCGCCGGTGCCGGATGGAGCTGGGCTCAAATCGTTAGACGCGCACGCGCCTAACAAGAAGGCGAAGAACAAGCAACAAGGGCAGCTTCTTTCAAGCATGGCGGTAAGCGGTCGGTACGACCGGCGCCGCATAGGACGACAAGGTGGATCCTGCCACGTTTGCCCTCTCGTGGCGATAACTTGGAGGTCCCCTCTGTGAAGCGCCCTTACCCCGGTGGTCGTCCGGGTGTGTCGCGCGGCGCGCAGGAGGTGAGCCGAAGGCCCACCCCGGGCAACGTGTCGAAAGGATTGGCGAGTCCCTTGACCCGTATCCGGGGTAGGTACACTGGACTTGGCCTGGCCCCATGCTCGATCCGGCTTCGATCGAAAAGCTCGCCGAATCACCCGAGCAAAATGACCCGCTCCTCAACGTGGCGCTGGCCGAGGAGGGGGGTGCCGGCGTTCTGCTGGCGCTGATCAGCTGCCCGGCGCTCGGCGCCCAGGCCATCGACGTCATCGCCGAGCGGCTGACGGGGGGCGTCGCCGGCCTCGGTCCGAACGAAGACGGAAGCGAGGGCGTACCCCCTCTCGAGCTGGAAAAGAAGATCATCGGCCACCCGAACGCCCCTCCCGGGGTGCGCGACGCCACGCTCGCCAAGCACCTCGACGACCCGTTTTTCGTGCTTTCGGGAGGGGCGCACCGGGATGCGACGGCCTCGGCTCTCGAGGCCCTGGCCAGCTGGCCGGGCGCTTCGCCGCTGCATGATCGCCCGTGGCTGTCGCGACTCGAGGCGGCGGCGCGCAGGCCGTCTTTGCTCGCCAACTGGGCGGAAGGGGGGGAGCTCCTTCGCGAGGCAGCCGCTCATCTCGCGACCGATCCGGCGCTCTTGGAAAGGTTGGCAAACGACCCGGCGCGGCGTGTGCGAAGGGGGGTAGCCGGCAACGTCCACGCAGGGGATCTCCGGTCGCAACTCGCCGCGCGCGATCCGGCGGCCGAAGTCCGCGCGCGAGCGCGCCGCTCGGAGGCGCCTCGGGACGAGGTCGGCTTCGCGACGTGCATTCGAGCCATGGAGGCAGGCGGGGTGCTCGCCGGTGACGTGCGGCGCGCGCTCCTCGATGCCGGCGTGTCCCTCGACGAAGAAGGCGCCTTTCTCGGAGCGCGCCACTTGGATCAAGAGGGGCTGCATTCCCTCGTCTCGCAAGCGACGGGGCTCGATCAAGACCCGCTCGACGCGCGCGGAGCCGGCATCGGCGTGGGGCTCGGCCTTCGGCGAGCTTCGGAACCCGGGCACGGCGCCGAAGGCAACGACGCCCAGCTCAGCAACGACATCGTGCACCTCGTGAGCCGCCAGGCGAGCGCAGAGACGCGCGTCACCGGCAAAGCGCGCGTCGCGCTCTGGATCACCCAGTGCCTCGCGCGATCGCGCATCGTCGGCGCGGCGGATCTTCACCTCATCGCGCCGGGCGCGTTGGCAGGCGATCGCATGGTTCTCCATCGCTGGGCGGCCGCGATGCCCCCGAACACGCGGTTCGAAAGCCTGCTCGAGCCCGCGACACCTGTTCCCGCCGCAGTGGTCGAGCTTTGCTGGCGTAACCCGGCCGTCTCCGACGAGAGCATCGTCGCGCTCTGTCGCCGCGTCGCACCTAGCGCGCGGTCCGATCGCGAGTTGCCCGAGGACGAGCTCGACCTTGCCCCCCTTTCGCGGCCGCTGCCGGTTCTCGAGCGCGCCGTGCTGGCTGCCATCCCGCGGGTGCCCGTTTCGCCGCGCGCGGCGCTGGCAGCGATCGCGCTCGATCCGCGCCGCTGTAGGTACGTGCTGTCGGCGATGCCGACCTGGAAGGGGTCCCTCACCGGCGCCCGCTTGGCCCGCGTCCTTCGCTCCTACGCGGGGGCGCTCTCGGCGGCGGCGCGACCTTCGTCGGGCTCGACGCCGGGGGCCCCGCGCCCCGCGTCGATCGCGCGATGGGCGGATCGCAAGCTCATCGAGATGGAAGCGGCCATCGCCATCGCCATCGGCGATCTGACCGTGGACGAGCTCATTCGGCGGCTCAACATCGGGTCGGTGCGCATCCAAGATGGTCTCGCGCTGGCTGCCGCGGTCGAAGCACGCGCGACCGTCGACGCGCCGGCGACTTTCGCGCCGATCCTCGATTTTGCGTCAACGCATCGATCCAAGGATGCGGGAGCGCTCGCACTCTGGATGCTGCTCGAGACTTTGGACCGCGTGCGGCCGGCGTCGCTCATCGGCTCGGCCATCGACGGAATGGCCGTCGCGGGCTCGGTCGTGGCTCCGGCGGTGTGCGAGGCGCTCGCGACACTGGAGCGGCGCTCACCGGGCCGGTTGGAGACCGTTCATGCGCAATCGCCGCGAGGTCGAGCCACCGTCGCGAGTGCAATCGCACGCGCCTACCGCGCCTTCGGTGGGATGCGCGACGAGATCTGAAGCGCTTCAGCCACAGCGCACCACATCGGAAGCGTGGCATTTTGCCTTGTTTTCAAGGTCTATTCGTTGCATCTCTAGAAGACCTGTGTTGCTCTGCGAAAGCGCGCCTTGAGGAGGAAAACTCTCATGCCGTACGCCGCTCGCCGAGGCGCAAGTGGTCGCATTGCGATGGCTTGCATCGGCCTGTCGTCGGTTCTTTTTTTCAACGCTTGTTCTGATTCCGGTCACGGTGACCCGACCGGCAGCGGGGGAACGGGCGGTGATGACGGTGGGGCAACTGATGGAGCGTTCATTGACGCCCGCGCCGACAAAGCGGAGGCGACATCCGACGCTCCCCCGCCCTTGCCGTGGAAGGCCGTGCCCGTCGCGGGCACGCTTTGCCGCACCGGGGCGCAAACGGGATACGCGATCAACGTCAATCCCAAATCGCGCAAGCTTATCATCTTCATGGAAGGTGGCGGCGCTTGCTTCAACGAGATCTCCTGCAAACAAAATCCGGAGTCCTGGTCGCCGACCGATGCGGGCATCGCCCAAGTGTCGCTCACGCGTATTTGGGCGCTCAGCCGAACGAGCGAGAACAACCCGTTCAAGGACTGGAACCTCGTTTACATCCCGTATTGTTCGGGCGACGTGCACACCGGGTCGAACCTGACAGGGTACATGGGGCAGCCTCAAGTCGGCTTCACCAATTACAAGCTCGACCTCGCCGACTTTCTCCCTCAGCTTCCCGATCTGGATCAGGTCGTACTGTCCGGCGTGAGCGCGGGGGGCTTCGGCGTCGCATGGAACTGGCTCTGGACGCAGGAAGCCTTCGGATCGGTCCCGGTCTACGCCCTCGATGATTCCGGTCCCCCGCTGGGTGCCTCCTATTTGACCGTGTGCCAGCAGCAACGCTACGGCGCGCTGTGGGCCTGGGAGGGGCATACCCACCCCGCGTGCACGGACTGCAATGTTGCCGCGGGGAACGTGGTTGGGCCGCTCATTGACGCGACGTTCAAGAGGATACCCTCGACGCGTTTTGGGCTCTTGAGTTACGACGAAGACGGCACTATCAAGTCGTTCTTCGCATACGGAACCGACAATTGCGCCAATTGGGATTCAGTGCAGCCACCACCCTTTCCCAGCGGCATGTTCCCGATGGGACTCACCGAGCTGCGCAAGACGTGGGCCAGCTATCCGCAAGTCGCGATGTACGTCGTGAGTGGCGGCGCGCACACGTTCCTGGGCACCGATGTTTCCTCGGTGAAAACGGGCACGTCGATTCCCATGTTGGAGTGGATCAAGCGGCTCATCGACAAGTCCGACGGCTGGGCCAACGTCGCGCCCTAACCGCGCCTAGCACCCCCCTCACAACTGGACGCCCGAATCCCGGCTCAATCGAGCAAGGAATCGGGTACGACGGAACGGAGCTTCCATCGCCATGGCTCGCCCTCATTTCGCCTCCCGCCTCCCCCTCGTCCTGAGCACGGTCGCCGGCCTCGCCGCGCTCCCCCGCGTCGCCTTCGCAGGGGGCTACGACACGCCCATTCTCTACAGCGCGCGCCACATGGGCATGGGCGGAACGGCCATTGGTTACGTGAATGACCCCTCATCGCTGTTCCACAATCCGGCGGGGCTCGGGGGAATCCGCGGGCTCGAAGCGATGGCCAACTTCTCGCCGCTCACCGGGTCGATCACGAGCAGCCCGGGCAGCGGGCCCGACACGATGGCCGGGCCGGATGGGGCCTTTCCGTCGCGAAAGACCGAGCCGGCGGTTTCGCCACTCTTTCTCGTAGGCGCCGCCTATCGGCTCGCCGAGCCCGTCACCTTCGGCATCGGCGTCTACCCTGTCGCCGCCGCTGCGGGCGAATACAAGCTCACCGACATTCAGGGCAGGCCGTACATCGACAAGACGCGCCTGGTCTTCCTCGAGATTTCGCCGGGGCTGAGCGTCGAAGTCGTGAAGGGTCTCTATCTCGGCGCCGGTTACCGCGCGACGATCACGACCCTCGAGCGCGTGAAGGGGGTCGAATCTGATCCGCGTGAATTCAACTTCACCCTCAAGGGGACCAATGCCACCGGGTTTCGCGTCGGCGCGCAGTACCACGTCAACGAGAACTTCTCGGTCGGTGTGGTCTATCGCCACAAGATCGAGCCGGAGCTCACGGCCGACAAGACCTTCGCGTACTTCGAAATCACCGACGCCAAGACGACCTTCGTGCTGCCCTCCAAGCTCGGGCTCGGCCTGAGCGGCAAGATGGACCGGCTCCACGGCGCCCTCGACTTCGAATACGGCTTTTACAGCCAAAACGAGCGCTCGGATCTCTCCGGCTATCGCGCGTCGATCAACCGGAGGGAAGTCGTGCCGAACGTCTTCGGCTGGCAGAACGCCATCACGGCACGCGTGGGACTCGAATACCTCTTGGGGGCCGAAAGCCAAATCCCGGTGCGCGTCGGCTACGTGTTCGACGGCAAAGTCGGCAACAAGATGTACCCCACCGCGTTCGGCACGCCGCCCGCGCCGAGCAACACCTTCACCGTCGGCGGTGGCTACCGCGGGGGCGACAAATGGCAAGCGAACCTCGCCTTCGCTTACCGCTTCGCGAGCGCGACCGTCACGGCCGCCGACGTGATGGGCGCCGAGCCCTGCGCGAGCTGCGCCAAGCCGGGCAACGACTACAGCTTGAAGATGATGGGCTTCTACCTCGACTTCTCGTACCGCTTCGATGTGGCACCGATCTTCGGTGGCGCGTCGTCTTCCGCGGCAGAGCCGCCGCTCGCGCCACCGCCGCCCGCCCCCGCGCCCACGCCTACGCCCGCGCCGACGCCGGCATCGTCGAGCGAACCTGCGCCGCCGCCGCCCGCCGGTGCGCCGCCGCCCCCCGCGCCCGCGCCCGCTCCGGCGCCTCCTCCGTGACGCCGAGCTAGCCGGTTCTTGAGCGCCTGCGCCTCGCGACGATGTAGTTGAGCTCCGCGCCGACCAGGAGCGAGATCGAAAAGAGATAGAGCGCGATCATCGTCACGCCGATGATCGAGAGCCCCGCCGAGTAGGCGCTGTGCACGCCTACTTTCGACAGGTAGAAGATGTAGCCGTAGCCGAGCGCCGCCTGCAGCACGACGGCCAAGATTGCTCCTGGGAAGACGGGCATCCGCTTGCGCGCGGGGCGCGGAATACCGACGAGGTAAAGGCCCGCCACGAGCCCGAGCGCGGTGGCCACGCCCACGCCGTAGCGAACGACGGAATCGACGAGGCCCGGCACGTGGTGGCGCGATTCGAACTGCTCGATGGGGATCGTGCCGCGCAGAAATGCCATCACGCGGCTGAGCCCAGCCGCCAAGACGGTGATGATCGCGATCCCGACGGAAAGGGCGACGCAACTCACCAGGGCGAGCGCGCGTTTCTTCCACCACGGGCGCGACACTTCTGCGTTTACCTCGAGGACGTCGAACACGGCGTGGACGCCCCCCGATCCGAGCCACACGAAAACGAGAGCCGCCGGCGCGGCGACCGATCCGCCATTCCAGGCCGCGACGTGTTTGAGCTGCCGCGAAACGAGATCGCGCGTCTCGTCCGGTAAGGAGGCGAGCAGCGAGCTGACGTCGGCGCTGCTCACCGCGATCCTGGCGAGGATGAGGCCTGCCACGGCCGCCAGCGGCACCAGCGACAAGAACAGCCAAAAAGCCATCTCGGCCGCCCTCCCGGTGGTGCGCGATCGCTCGACTTCGGAGATGAACTCCTTGAGCCAGCCGAGACCACCTTCCATGCGGCGCTCGAGCATACTTGGCTCGCGCGATCGGCCCCGGCTCATCCCTTCCAAAGATACTCGAGCGGGCCCCGTTCGAAAGGGCGACGCGCGTGGCCATTTCGGGCCACCTGGTTCATGCGGCCTGCGTCGCTGGGGTCCGAGCGGGGTCTCGCCGTTCCGACCAAAAGCCGAGTAGGATGCGCGCCGCCCGCGGGCGGCCGATGACGGCCGTGCGGGCAGCGACGAGAATCTCGGGACCGATGACGAGCGCAAACTGGCGAAAGTGGGGGATCGAACCCGGTTATCTGTCTGCGCTCGGCGAGTGGTGCGCGTCGCCCGCGGCGTCGCTCGCCGTCGTCGAGCGGGCGATGACGCGCGCCGCGCGGCAACGCCGGCCCACCTACCGCGACGTGTGGGTCCTCGAGCAAGGGGAGACGCGCGCCGTGCACGAGCCGTCGCGGCTCGTTCTCGAAGATGGAACGGCGCTCGCCGTGGGGGGCCATGTGCCGCGCGATTTGCCGCTCGGCTACCACGTGCTCGAAGGCCGGGAGACGGGAGAGCGAATTCGCCTCGTGATCGCGCCGGGGCAATGTTATTTGCCTGACGATCTCTTCACCTGGGGATGGGCCGTGCAGCTCTACGCCGTGCGTTCGAAGCAGAGCTGGGGCATGGGCGATCTCGGCGATCTCGCGAAGCTCGGCCGGTGGTCGTCGCGGACGCTCGGGGCCGGCATGCTCCTCATGAACCCGCTGCACGCCCCTTTGCCTACGCCGGCGCAGCAGCCGAGCCCCTACTACCCGAGTAGCCGTCTCTACCGGAACCCACTCTACATCCGTGTCGAAGACGTGCCCGGCGCGGATCGCCTCGGGCGCGCGCTCGAGCCGCTCGCCCAAGCCGGGCGCGCGCTCGATGGACCGCGCATCGATCGCGACGCCATTTTTGGCCTGAAGATGCGGGCGCTCTCCGCGATCTTCGCGCGTACGCCCCGCGCCGAAGCTTTCGAGCGCTACCGCGCGCGGGAAGCGCCGTTTCTCGAGATGTACGCGACGTTTTGCGCGCTGGTCGAGCGTCATGGCCCAAACTGGCGCGCTTGGCCGCGCGACCTTCGTCACCCGAGCAGCCCGGACGTCGCCCGTTTCCGCCGGGCGCACCGCGTGCGCGTGCACTTTCACGAGTGGCTGCAGTGGCTCGTCGACGAGCAGCTGCGCCGCGCCGGACGCACGGTCCCGCTCGTCGGCGATCTCGCGGTCGGTGTCGACGGCGGCGGTGCCGACGCTTGGATCTGGCAAGAGACGTTCACCTCCGGCATGGGCATCGGCGCGCCCCCCGATCACTTCAATACCCTCGGGCAAGATTGGGGACTCTTGCCCTTCGATCCCAATGGGCTGCGTGCGGCCGGCTACGAGCCTTTCATTCGCATCGTGCGCTCGGCGATGCGCCACATGGGTGGCATGCGGCTCGACCACGTGATGGGGCTCTTTCGACTGTTTTGGGTCCCCACCGGTTCGAAGCCGAAGGATGGCGTCTACGTGCGCTACCCCGCGCTCGACTTGCTCGGCATCGTCGCCCTCGAAAGCGTGCGCGCCAAAGCGTACGTCGTGGGTGAGGACCTCGGCACCGTCGAGCCCGAGGTGCGCGCGGAGCTCGCGCATCGCCGGCTCCTTTCGTATCGCGTGCTCTGGTTCGAAAAAGGGCCGCCCGAAAGCTATCCGCCCTACGCGCTGGCCACGGCGACCACGCACGATCTGCCCACCATCGCCGGGCTCTGGTCGGGCTCCGATCTCGAGGTGCAACGTCGCCTCGCGCTCGCCCCCAACGTCGCAGGGACGCACGCCTTGCGGCGTTCGCTCGCGAAGCTCACGCGAAGCTCGCTGCAAAGTCGCGTCGACAAGGTCGTCGAGAAAACGTACGCGGCGCTCGCGCACGCGCCGTCGCTGCTCGTTACGCCCACGCTCGACGACGCTCTCGGCGCCGAAGATCGCCCCAACATGCCGGGGACGATCGACGAGTACCCCTCGTGGCGCGTTCCGCTGCCGCTCAAGCTCGAGCAGATCGTGAAAGATCCGCGGACGCGGCGGATAGCGAAGGCGATGTCCCGACGTAGCCGCAAGTAACTGCGGTCGATGTTCGCGCTTCGCCGCGCGGGAGAAAGGGCGTATTCTCCCAAGGATGAGGAGTAAAAGACCTCGACTCGCCTGGCATCTGGCCGTCGCGGCGCTCATCGGTTGTGTCACCCAGACGGTACCTCTGCGGGCGCAGACCGACGACGATCGCGCCGGCGCTCGCACCTTGGCAACCGAGGGCGCCAAAGCGTTTGCCGCCCAGCGCTGGTCGGAAGCCATCGATCTCTTCACCCGCGCCGAAGCGCTCGTCCACGCGCCCACGCATCTTCTCTTTCTCGCGCGGGCGCGCGTGAAGATCGGCCAGCTCGTATTGGCTCGCGAAACCTACACGCGCATCGTCCGCGAGAACGTCCCGGCCGGCGCGCCGAGCGCATTCGTCGAAGCGCAGACGGCCGCCAAGGCCGAGCTGCCCGCCCTCGAGCCGCGCATCGCGATGCTCACCGTGAACGTCACCGGCGCGGACCCGAAGACCGTGTCGGTCATGATCGATGGCCAGAAACTGTCGTCCGTCTTCGTGGGCGCCCCCAAACCCGTCGACCCCGGCGAGCATCGCCTGCAAGCAACGAGCGAGGGCATGGCCAGCGACGTGTACACCTTGCACATCAAGGAAGGCGCCAAAGAGAGTGTTTCGCTCACGCTCCTGCCCCACAAAGGGCCGACGCCGGTCGCGCCAGCTCCTGCCCCCGCCGCCCCAGCGGCCACACCTTCGGCACCGGTGTCGACGCCGGCCGACACGTCGACGCGCGACGCCGCGTCGCCCCCCGCGGGCGGCTCCAACGGGCTGCGCATCGGCTCCTACGTTGCATTGGGCGTCGGTGCCGTGGGCCTCGGCGTTGGTACCGTGTTCGGCCTGCAATCGATCAGCAAACGGTCGAGCGCCGACGAGCTTTGCCCCGATCCCAACCGCTGCCCTCTTGCACAGAGGGACAAAGTGGAGGGACTCGATGACGACGCGCGCAGTGCGCAAACGCTCGCGACCATCGGCTTCATCGCCGGCGGCGTAGGCGTTGCCACGGGCATCACGTTGCTCGTACTGAGCGGCAAGAAGCACGACGCGAGCGCCGTCTTGCCGGGTCCGACGATTCGTCCGTGGATCGGCCTCGGGTCGGCGGGCGTCGTCGGCACTTTCTGAAGATCATGCAGCCGGAGGAGACTCCGATGGACGACTCGTACCCCCTTACGTTCAAGCAAATCCTGCGCATGGTGTCATCGCTCTTCGCGCTGACGCTGCTGCTCTCCGTCTGCTCGGTCGAAGAGCCATCGCCCGCCTCGGAGATCGGCGTCGTCGCGCAGCCGATCTGCCAGCCGGGAGGTTGTGGCACCGGCACCTGCTGCAACGGGCTCACCTGCTGCACCGCGGCGCAGGCGTGTTGCAACGGCCAGTGCTGCGGCGCGGGCACGTGTTGCAACGGCACGAGCTGCGTCGCAGCGAGTCCATCGGCGTGCGGGTCGGGCTCGTTTTGCGTCGATTGCAACAAGGAATGCTTGAACAACGAAACTTGCACCAACGGCTCGTGCGGCGGAACGCCGGTGTCGAACGGGACACCGTGCACGGGCGGCGCATGTTGCGGCGGGGGATGCTGCACCGGCGCGACGAACTGCTGCAACGGCAGCAGCTGCGCCGCGGGGAACACGGTGAGCTCGTGCGGGGCCAACGGGGGCGTGTGCAAGAACTGCGACGACAGCAATCCTTGCACGAACGATTCGTGCGCTTCCGGCACGTGCTCCAACGTCAAAGTCCTCGACGGGACGGGATGCCCCGGTGGCGCCTGCGTCGACGGCGCGTGCTGCACGGGCTGCGTCCAAGCGGGCGCGTGCGTGGCAACCAATTCCCAATCGGCGGCGCAATGCGGTAGCAATGGCGCCGCGTGCACGGCGTGCAACGACGACAACGTCTGCACGCAGAACCGCTGCGTCGCCGGAGGATGTGATTTCACGCTGGCCGCGGCCTCCGACACCGTCTGTCGCGCGTCGCAGGGCGAATGCGATTTGGCCGAGACTTGCAACGCGACCGTGTGCCCCCCCGACGGTCACAAGCCCGCCGGGGCACCGTGCACCGACGACGGCAACGTCTGCACCACCGACGCCTGCAACCAGGGGGGCGGATGCGCGCACGATCCCGTCGCCAACAACACGCCTTGCACCGACAACAACGTCTGTACGCAGGGTGATTCGTGCCAAACGGGCAGGTGCCAAGCGGGAACGCCAGTCACGTGCAACGACAACAACGACTGCACGGTCGACAGCTGCGACACGATGACGGGCTGCGCCAACGTGAACAAGCCCGACGATGCGATGTGCGACGACGGCAACGCTTGCACCATGGGCGACAAGTGCACCGCCGGGAAGTGCGCCGGCATGGGCGTCGATTGCAACGACAACAACCCGTGCACGGCCGACACCTGCAATCCAGCCAACCAGCAATGCGGTCACATGAATTTGCAGGACGGCACACCATGCACCGACAACAGCAAGTGCACCCTCAACGACACTTGCCAAAGCGGACGATGCACGGCAGGGCCGCCGGTCGACTGCTCGGACACGAACCCCTGCACGGTCAACGGCTGCGATCCCGCTACCGGGTGCACCGTACAGCCCAACACCGGGGCAAGCTGCGACGACGGTGACTCGTGCACGACGGGCGAGAAGTGCCAGGGGACGGCCTGCGGCGGCGGTGCGCCGGTTACCTGTGACGACTGTCTGCAAAACGGCGCGTGCGATCGAACG
>Ga0111539_10008853_pt1 | contig 12752 bp, 7 predicted proteins | sample RhiMethybrSRZTD1_FD_79667 | JGI IMG/M metagenome (GOLD analysis project Ga0111539, IMG submission 79667) | Populus rhizosphere microbial communities from Tennessee, USA - Rhizosphere MetaG P. TD hybrid SRZTD1 (version 2) (version 2) | ecosystem: Host-associated > Plants > Roots > Rhizosphere >...
AACTCGTCCACCAGCTCCGTATCGAGCTCGATCAACTGTGTCAGCTTGACGGTGAACGGCTTGGTGTAGTTCTTCGGATCGTCGATGGTGACATCGATGTTGAGAGTGCCGTAGTTCGGCCGGCTGATTCGCTCGGTCATCTTCGCCATCGAGCTCATGGGGCTGCCGCTTCCGTCGATCCAGAGGTCGTCGCGGAAGCCCTCGGTCTGCACGACGAGGGTGTCGCCGTCCCAGCGGGCGGTCGAGTAGCCCATCCAGGTGGGGGTCGGATCGACTGGCAATGCCCGTCCGTCGATGTGGATCTGCCGGTACATCGCGTTCACCTCGTACAGCAGCGCCAGGAGCCTGGGCGTGTGGATGGCTCGTGTCAGGTGGGGCAGGTTCCAATGCCGCGGCGGATTATCGGGCAGGCAGCGGACGTGCGGGTCGTCGCGGCTGTCGTCAGCCTTTCGCTTCTCGACGAGCTCCGCCGCATGCGGCCGATACGGCAGGCCGCCGGGCAGGTCTGCGCCGAGTTCGCGCGAGAGCCGGGAGGCGCCGATCTCGCTGTCGCAGGCGATGAACTCGCCCGTGCCCGGTATGCACTCGCGCCGGTTGCCTGCGTGCCAGATACCCGAGAAGTCAGGCTTTCCGTCGGGAAGCCGCGGCGCGGGGGCTTTCAGGTTCGCGGTACCGTCCGCGTTTCGCGGCACGCCGGCGGTTGGCAGTTTCAGCCACTGCCCGAAACCGGCCGCCGGCGCGACCATGATCAGCACGAGGATCAATACGAGAATGCGCATACTCCTCCGACTGTATGACTGCTGCCTTGCGTCAAGGTGACACGCGTCACGAATGACGCAATACTACCGCCCTCGGGACGATTCGACACCGCCCCGATCACGAGGGCGTGCCCCGCCAATGTCAGGCAGACCGCGCGACGAATATCAACGAGTCATCACGGCGACGGCCGTTGGACTGCTCTTCTTCGTCTCCGGACTTATTGGCTGGGATCTGAGTCACAGCCATGGATGGTTCGACGGCACACAGTGGGTGGACGGACCCATCTGGTGGCAGGTCGGCCTCGGAGCAGGACTCTTGCTGCTTGCGGGATTCCTGGCGCGACGAGTACCGACACGGCCGACACCTCGATAGGCCGACACTTCCTTTCTGACTTTCTGAGCGTTCAACGCGCCGCCGCCACGTGACGCACTAACAGCGAGATCCACCGAGAATCAAGGACCGCGGGCACGCGTCAGGAGCGTGCGACGAGGGCCTCCGCCAACTGGTAGGCCATGAGCCGCTGCTGCTCCTGCGTCCGTTCAGCAGGCGCCTGCTGCGCATCCGGAGCCGTTTGCCCGGCCGCGCGAGCCCGCTCCGCCATTCGTGCCATCGCCTCGGCGATCGCCTGGGCCCCCACCTGCGTCCCATCGGCTCTCGTCAGGTAGCGGTCGATCGACTCCTTGCCCCCCACGGTCAGGAGCTCGCGCAGGTCGAGACCGCACTCCGCCAGAAACTCTCGTTCCTTCCCCGTGGGAATCCCGAACACCCACGGCTCGTCGCGGATCAAATCGAGGAAGCGTTGGACGAACGGCTTTGACGCGGCGGGAACATTGTTCAGGTCGATCCGTTCGAGCATGTCAATGATTGCTCGATAGACGAAATCGAACACGATGCCGCTGCCGGGCGGATGTGACGCGACGAATCGAAGCGTGCCGCGGATGGCCTCCTCCGGCAGGTACATCGTCACCCCTTCGAGGATGAAGAAGGTGCGTTGCGCGGGATCGTATCCGTGCCGCGACAGGACGCCCGCGAGATCCTCGCGCCGAAAATCGATCGGCACGTAGGTGACGTTTGCGGGCGGGCCGCCCGGCACTTCCTGGACCCGTCGTGTCTTCACCGCCTGCGTGACCGGGCGATCCACTTCGAAGACCCTGACGGCCGCCAGCAGCTCCTGGCAGCGATACGCATGCGAGTCGAAGCCTGCGCCAAGGATCACGACCTGAGAGGCACCATTCTGAACGGCTCTGGTCAGCGCTTCGTCGATGAACCGCGTACGCACGGTCATCATCCGCACGTTGCTGACGACCTCCACGTCCTTCATCGCTTCGTCGTACGGGAGCGCCAACGCGCGGACGGCCGGATGATCAAGGTCGAGATTCGAGGGATCAACCGAGGAGCCGCTCGGCCAGATCATCCGGATTGCGCGCGGCCGCATCGGGTTCACGTGCGCCCACAGCGCGGCCGGCCGCGACGAAGATGGATGTCCTCGATACGGCGGACAGGGGTTCGGTGGTTCGTTCGCTCACATGTGACTCCTGGCGTCTGCGTCTAGGCCATTAAGACGGGAAGCCCTCGCTCGCGTGCAACCGTCCACCACAGCAAGGGGGTAACCACGGTATGTCGTGGTCATTTAGATTTGACTCTGGCGCCTGCATCAGGTTCCACGAAAAACGCCTCTTCGATTTGAACCTGAGCGGGAACGTACTTTGTAGGCGCGGCCTTCCGTGCTTCCGCCAATAGCTCGAATGCGACTGCTGCGACACCGTCTGTCAAGTGCTGCCTGGATTGCAGGTTTCCTTGCCGCCGGCACACTCCCACTCGCGGCGCAGGCCACGGCGCCCGTCACACCGCCGGACGCGGCGCCGCCGCCGCCCGCGGGACCACCGCCCGACGAACTTGGCTTCCGCTTCCACGGGTACCTCCGATCAGGTTTCGGCGTGGACGGCACCGGCAAAGGCCAGCAGCCGTTCCAGGCGCCGCTCGCGCCTTCCAAGTACCGGCTCGGGAACGAGGCCGAAACCTATCTCGAGACGTCGTTCGCCTACGGCGCGACGTCGGAGGACGCCGATCCCGCCTACTTCGATACTCGAATCACGCTGGCGTACGTGGCGCCCACGTCTCAAAGCAACACGTTCGCGACGACGTTCTCGTTGCGCGAGGCATTCGCGATTGCGCGCCGTGTGTGGCCGGCGCAGCCGAACGCCACGTTCTGGGCCGGAGCCCGCTACTACGACCGCCACGACGTGCACATCAACGATTTCTATTATCGCGACCCGAGCGGGTTCGGCGGCGGCGTCGAGGACATCGCGCTCGGCGAACGCGCCAAGCTTGCGTTTTCCTGGATTGGCGGGACCCAGGATCAACTCGATTCCAACGGCGGCCTGCTTCCGCAGGAACTCTACCGCTTCAACAAGAATACGTTCGAAGCGCGGGTGTATGGCGTGGATGCGCCGCGAAGCCGCTTGTCCTTCGTGTTCGACCTGTCGCACTTCAACGGTGACGAAGTGGCAACTGGCGGAGCGCCTATTGTGCTGGAAGACGACGTCGGCGTATCCGGTCAGGTCATCGCCGAATTTCCGTTCACGGGAGGGCGATACAAGGCCGCGTTGCAATACGGCAGCGGAGCCGCGTATGACTTTCGATCGGTCCTGGGCGCCCCGGCGGGCCGCACGTTCGTGCCTGGCGAGGTGGTCGATCCGGGTGACATCTGGCAGTTCCGCTTCGTCAACGATTTTCTCGTCGAGCAGCGAGGACGCTGGCAAATGCAGGCGGCGGTCATCTTCCAGGAGCTCGACAACGGCGCCGCGGCCAACAACCGCCTGAGTTGGGTGTCGCTCGGCGCGCGTCCGGTGTATCAGCTCGGACGGTTTTTCTCCGTGGCGACCGAGGCCGGATGGGATCATACGAAGCAGTCGGACCTGCCCGGTGGATCGCTCTTCAAGCTCACAGTGGCGCCGCAGCTCACGCCGAAGATGAAATTTCTCAGCCGGCCTTCGCTGCGCGCATACGCGACCTGGGCGCACTGGTCCGACAGCTTCCGCGGCAGCGTCGCGCCCGCCGCCTACGCCAACGCGGTCCACGGCGCAGCGTTTGGCGTACAACTGGAATCGTGGTGGTAGGGAGACGCCCCGGGGACCTGGAGACCTGTTGACCATGGAATCACCGCGCTACCCATCGCTGTACCAGATCAACACGCGTGTCTGGTTGACGGAACTGTCGCAGACACTCGGCCGCGCCGCCACGCTCGACGACATCCCCGATGCCGAACTGGATCGTCTTGCCGCCACGGGGTTCGACTGGATCTGGCTCCTGAGCGTGTGGCGCACCGGAGCGGCCGCGCAAAAAGTCTCACGTGCCAATCCGGAGTGGCGTCGCGAGTTTCAGGAGACGCTGCCGGATCTGCGGGAGGAAGACATCGCCGGCTCCGGCTTCGCGATTACCGGTTACACGGTGCATCCATCGCTCGGCGGCGACGCCGCGTTGGCGCGTGTCCGCCAACGGCTGCGGGATCGCGGCTTGCGCCTGATGCTCGATTTCGTTCCGAACCATATGGCGCCCGACCATCCCTGGGCCGAGGAACACCCCGAGTACTTCGTCGCGGGAACCGAGTCGGACTTTGCGAATGCGCCGCACAACTACACACGCATCAGCCTCCGCCAGGGTGACAGGGTGATGGCAATGGGGCGCGATCCCTATTTCCCGGGCTGGCCGGACACGCTGCAGCTCGATTACAGCAATCCGGCCACGCAGGAGGCGATGACGGGCGAGCTGCTCAGGATCGCGGGGCAGTGCGACGGGGTGCGCTGCGACATGGCCATGCTCGTCCTGCCCGACGTGTTCGAGCGCACGTGGGGGCGCCGCGCCCCGCTGTTCTGGCCCGACGCTACTCGGCGCGTGCGCGAGAAGGTTCCCGGCTTCCGCTTCATGGCCGAGGTGTATTGGGATCTCGAGTGGACGATGCAGCAGCAGGGGTTCGACTACGCGTATGACAAGCGGCTCTACGATCGCCTGCGCGAGGGTCACGCGAAGCCGCCGCGAGAGCACCTGCTTGCCGGCCTCGATTATCAGGACAAGCTCGCGCGGTTCATGGAGAACCACGACGAGCCAAGGGCCGCCTCCACGTTTCCGAACGGGGTGCATCAGGCCGCGGCCGTCGTGACGTACCTCTCGCCCGGCTTGCGCTTCTTTCATCAGGGCCAGTTCGAAGGCCGCCGGAAGCGCATCTCACCGCACCTCGTGCGCGCTCCGCTCGAGCCGGCCGACGACGCCGTGCAGCGGTTCTACGAGCGCCTGCTGGACGTGTTGCGTCAGCCCGTGTTTCGCAATGCCGAGTGGCGGCTCGTCGAGTGCGTGCCTGCCTGGGACGGCAACTGGACGTGGGACTGTTTCCTCGCGTTCCTGTGGCAAGGGAAAGAGAAGGAGCGGCGCCTCGTGGCGGTCAACTATGCGGGCAATCAGAGCCAGTGCTACGTCCGTTTGCCAGGTTCCAGCAGTGGGGGCGTGCGCTTCCGGGATCTCATGGGCTCGCTGACCTTCGATCGCGACAGTCACGACCTCGACGCGCGCGGCCTGTACCTGGACCTGCCGCCATGGGGTTACCACGTGTTCGAGTTGACCGGCGCCTGACTGTTGCGGGCACTCCCGAACGAGATGCCGGGGGCGCCGTCAAAGCATTGTTGAATGGTTGATCGTTGATCGCCAGTCGTCAAATCGTCTCACTTCTTGACCATCGCGTTGCCGGCAGAACGAAGGTCGGTCGCGGCGCGCTTCACGCGTTCGGCCATCGCCTTCTCGGCGCTTGCCATATACGACCTCGGGTCGTACGCCTTCTTGTCTCCCACTTCTCCGTCCACCTTGACGACACGGTCGTAGTTCTTGAGACAGTGGTCGGCGATCGCGCGCGTGAACGCATACTGCATGTCGGTGTCCACGTTCATCTTCACCACGCCGTAATCGAGCGCTTCGTGGATCTCGTGGAGCTCGGAACCCGACCCGCCGTGGAACACGAAGAAGAACCGCGCGTCGGCGCCGTATGCCTTCGCCAAGGCTTCCTGGCAATCCTTCAGGATCGAAGGCTTGAGTTTCACGTGGCCTGGTTTGTATACGCCGTGTACGTTGCCGAAGGTGGCGGCCACGAGCAATGGAGGACCGTCACCCAGGTTCAACCGCCGCGCGACTTCGAGCGTGTCCTCCGGCGTCGTGTAGAGCTTGGCCGCGGCGCTCGCGCGGATGCCGTCCTCCTCGCCGCCGACCACGCCCACTTCGATTTCGAGGACGAGATCGCTGCGGCGCAGCCGCTCGCGGAGCTTGACCGCGATGTCGAGGTTCTCTTTCAGGGGCAGCGCGCTGCCGTCGAACATGTGACCGGTGAAGAGATTCGGGCGGCCGCTGGCCCGCCTCCGCTCGGTTTCCTCGACGAGCGGCATGACGAACGACTCCAGCTTGTCAGCCTGGCAATGGTCGGTGTGCAGCGCGACGTGGATCGGGTACCGATCGGCCACGCGGTGAACGTGCTCGGCGATGGACATCGCGCCCAGCGCCATGTCCTTTACCGACACTCCCGAGGCGAACGCGCCGCCGCCGGTCGAGACCTGGATGATCCCGTCGCTCTTGCAGTCGGCCAGCCCCTTGAGGACGGCGTTTGCCGTAGTCAGCGACGTCACGTTGATCGCGGGGTAGGCGAACTTGCCGGCCCGCGCCCGATCGAGCATCTCGCTAAAAACTTCGTAATCCGCTACTGGCATGGCCCCTCCGAGAAACTGGTCAGATCCGCGGCAGCCGCGACCCGTCGCGGGCGAGCCTCCGGCAGATCGGATGGCCTCCGACAGAATGGAGGATCGGCTACTGCCGATCCCCTGGCTTGCGGCCTGCGCGGGGAACCATTCACTGCCGTTGCCGGCGTGACCTGCAATCGAGGATCCGTCGGCGCCGGCGATCCGGAGAGTTTCAGCACACGCCAACGTGACAGGGCGCGGGCGGCGACGAAATCGCGCGATCACGTCGGTGTCAGCGGATGCCCGCGGTGGCCTGCCCAATATCATCCCAAGTGGCCCACGGACTACGATCGCGGCTCAGCTCTTGCTGTACAAATCCTTTGCCTCAAACGCGCGTCCGGCCGGTCCGAAGTTCGCTCGCAGGGGCCGCGCCGGGTTCGAGGATCGACGACGATATGTCGCGAGTGGCCAACGGGGGAGCAGCCCCTTCCCGGCTCGCGGCCTGACGGTGACACATGCCCCAACTGGATCAAACCGGCGCGTCCCAACTCAGGATCGTGTCGCCCGTCTCCGGGCAGGTCTGGCCGCTCGAACGCATCCCCGATCCTGTCTTCGCGCAGAAGATGGTGGGGGACGGCCTCTCGATCGATCCGACCGACGCCCTGCTCGTCGCGGCGTGTGACGGCGAGGTCGTGTCGCTCCCCGCGGCCGGCCATGCCGTGACGGTACGTACGCCGGAAGGCATCGAGGTGCTGATGCATATCGGCATCGACACGGTGACGCTCAAAGGCGAGGGATTCCACCCGCGCGTCAAACCTGGCGACACCGTGCGGGTCGGTATGCCGCTCATCGCGTTCGACCTGGACTTCCTGGCCACCCACGCCAAAAGCCTGCTGACGCAGGTGGTGATCGCGAACAGCGACCGCGTGATGTCGTGGGACCGGGCGAGCGGCTACGTGGCCGCCGGCAAGGACACCCTGTTCACGGTGACGATCGCGGCCGAAGCTGCCGGCGCCCTCGCCGCATCAGGGACGACCGTCACATCCGAAGCCATCGTGATTCCGAACGCCACCGGCCTGCACGCGCGGCCGGCGGCAGTGCTCGCCAATCTCGCCAAGGGTTTCCAGTCCGCCATCAAGCTGCAGCTCGGCGACCGCCACGCCAACGCCCGCAGCGTGACCGCCATCATGTCGCTGGAAGTGTCGCAGGGCGCCAAGGTGCAGGTGCTGGCCACCGGGCCCGACGCGGCCGCGGCGGTAGAGAAGCTTGCCCGAGTGCTCGCCGACGGCTGCGGCGACGAGGGGTGCGCGCCGGCCCCGGCACCGGCCACGACGACAGTGTCTCCGTCAGCCGCACCGGCGCCGCGCCGCAAGTCTGCCGATCCCAACGTCCTGCTCGGAGTCCCGGCCTCGCCCGGCCTCGCCGTGGGCGAGATCTTCCAGGTGCGGCGCGTCGAAATCTTCATGACCGAGGCGGGTACAGGGGTGGATACCGAGCGCCGGCACCTGGCCGCCGCGATTGCCACGGCGCAGGGACAGCTTGCCGCGCTCCGCGCTCAGCTTCACGCGAAAGCCGATCCAGCCAAGGCGGCGATCTTTGCCGCCCACGAAGAGCTGGTCTCCGATCCGGATCTCCTCGAGATCGCCGAATCGGCGATCGCCAAGGGCAAGAGCGCGGCGTTTGCGTGGAAGAAGGCATTCACCACCCACGCCGATCGGATCGGCGCCCTGCGCAATGAACTGCTCGCGCAGCGGGCGAACGACCTGCGCGACGTCGGCCAGCGCGTCCTGTCCATCCTCACGGGCGTGGACATCCGGCCGGTGCAGTATCGACCCAACTCGGTCCTCATCGCCGAAGATCTCACGCCCTCGGACACGGCCTCGCTCGATCGGTCGCGCGTCGTCGGCTTCTGTACCACTCGCGGCGGCGCTTCATCGCACGTGGCGATTCTTGCCCGGTCACTCGGCATCCCGGCGTTGGCCGGGATCGAGCCGTCGGCGTTGGACGTGCCGAACGGGACGGTCGCGATTCTCGACGGCAACAGCGGCACGCTGCGGCTGCACGTCTCGGCGGACGAAGTGGCGCAGATCCGCCAGGCGCAGGAACGATCGGAGCAGCGCCGCAGGGAGAACCTGGCACACGCACTCGAGCCGGCCACGACTCTCGACGGCGCGGGCGTCGAAGTCTTCGCGAACATCGGCGGGCTCACGGATGCCACCCAGGTGGCGGCCCTCGGCGGCGAAGGCGTCGGACTGCTTCGCTCCGAGTTCTTGTTCATGGAGCGCTCGGAAGCGCCGACCGAGGACGAGCAGTTCGACACGTACAGGGACATCGTCCAGGCCGTCGGCCGCGGTCCCGCGCTCATCATCCGCACCCTCGACGTCGGCGGCGACAAGCCGCTCTCCTACCTCCCGATTCCAAGGGAAGACAATCCCTTCCTCGGCGAGCGCGGCGTGAGAGTGGGCCTCGATCGTCCCGAGATCCTGCGCGGTCAGCTCCGTGCGATCCTGCGTGCCGCTGCTTTCGGCAACGTACGCGTGATGTTTCCGATGATCGCGACGCTGAACGAATTGCGAGACGTGAAAGCGATGCTCGCCGAAGAGGCCGCACGACTCGGTGTGCCGACGGTGCCCGCCGGCATCATGGTGGAAGTGCCGGCCACGGCGGTCATGGCCGCGCAGTTCGCGCGGGAAGCGGACTTCTTTTCGATTGGCACCAACGATCTCACGCAGTACACGCTGGCGATGGACCGCGGACATCCAAAGCTGGCGCCGCAAGTGGACGGATTGAACCCCGCGGTGTTGAGGCTCATCGCCCACACGGTCAAAGGCGCCCATCCCGAGGGAAGGAAGGTAGGCGTGTGCGGCGGTATTGCCAGCGATCCGCGCGCCGTGCCGATCCTGCTCGGCATCGGCGTCGATGAGCTGAGCGTGAGCCTGCCTGCTATTCCCGCAGTCAAGGCGCAGATCCGCGCTCTTCGCCTCGACGCCTGCCGCGAGCTTGCCGAGCGCGCCCTTGCCGCGGAGTCCGCGGAAGAGGTGCGCGCCCTGGTTCCCGACCCGGACGCCGGGCCTTCACCCTCCAAGTAGAGGTCGCGCTGCTATGGCTTCCTTCCAGACCGCCTTCTCGCTGCTGCAGAAAATCGGCAAGTGCATGATGCTGCCGGTGTCGGTGCTGCCGGTTGCCGGCATCCTGCTCGGCGTCGGCAGCGCGAACTTCACCTGGCTGCCCGAAGGGCTCTCGCAGGTGATGGCCGCGTCGGGCAACGCCATCTTCGGCAACCTGCCGCTGCTCTTCGCCATCGGCGTGGCCATCGGCCTCGCCAACAACGACGGTGTGTCGGCGCTCGCCGGCACGGTCGGCTACGTCGTCTTCCTCGCCACGATGGGGATCTTCGCGAAACGTCTCGGGGTCGAGACGGCCACCATCATGGGCATCCCCTCGATCGAGACCGGCGTCTTCGGTGGCATCATCGTCGGTCTCATCGCGGCGTGGGCGTTCAATCGATTCTTCCGCCTCCAGCTCCCGAGCTACCTCGGCTTCTTCGCGGGCAAGCGCTCGGTGCCGATCATCACCGCGTTTTGCGTCATCCTCCTGGGCGGGGGGCTCAGCTTCATCTGGCCGCCGATTGGCGGCGCCATCGATGGTTTCTCGCACTGGGCTGTCAACGGCCGGCCTGCGCTCGCCTTCACCATCTACGGCGTCGTCGAACGAGCCCTCATTCCCTTTGGCCTCCATCACGTCTGGAACGTCCCCTTCTTCTTCCAGGCCGGCTCGTACACGGATCCCGCGACCGGCATGGTTTTGCACGGTGAAATCGCGCGCTTCATCGCCGGCGATCCCACGGCGGGCAATATGACCGGCGGATATCTCTTCAAGATGTGGGGGCTTCCGGCGGCAGCATTCGCGATGTGGCGCTGCGCCCGGCCCGAGAACCGGACGAAGGTCAGCGGCATAATGATCTCCGCTGCCCTGACGGCGTTCCTCACCGGCATCACCGAGCCGATCGAGTTCGCCTTCCTCTTCGTGGCGCCGGTGCTGTACGCCGTTCACGCCGCGCTTGCCGGCGCCGCATACTTCCTGTGCATCGCGCTCGGTATCAAGCACGGGTTCACCTTCTCCCACGGGCTCATCGACTACGTGGTGCTCTTCCCGAAGTCCACCGGAGCGCTGTGGCTCCTGGTGATCGGGCCGATGTGGGCGCTCTTGTATTACGGCGTCTTTTCGTTCGCGATCCGCCGCTTCAACCTGCTCACACCTGGGCGCGAGGTGGAAGACGAGGCGGCAACGCCGGCGCGCGCCGCATCCGGCGATCAGTTCGCCCTCCAATTGGTTCGCGCCTTTGGCGGCCGCTCCAACATCGTCAACCTCGATGCGTGCATCACGAGGCTCCGCGTCAAGCTGGCCGGCGGCACCAAGGCCAGCCCCGACACACTCAAGGCGCTCGGCGCCGCCGGCGTGGTCGTGCTCGGAGACGGGATGCAGGCGATCTTCGGGACGCGCAGCGAGAACCTGAAGACGGAGATGGAGGATTACCTCCACAGCGCGGGCCCGGAGGCCGACGAGGTCGAGGACGCGTCGCCGGTGAAAGCCAGAGCAGCGGCGCCGGCCGGCCTTCAACCTCCTTTACGGGATCCCGATGCCGCGCACAAGGCCAGCGCGTACATCGCCGGTCTTGGCGGCAGGAACAACATCGTTCGCGTGGATGCCTGTGCCGAGACGCGCCTGAGAGTGGTCGTACGCGATGCTGGCCGCGTGCACGACGCATCGCTGCATTCGGAGGGGATCGACGCAGTCGTCAGGATCGACGGCCGGACGCTGCACCTGCTGGCGGGTCTCAACGCCGATCAGTACGCGGCCGAAATGCGCGGGCAGTTGGCCGGCTCGCTTGCGGGGGCGCAGGCCCAGACGGCGGCCGTCTGAGAGAGGTTTACGCGGACTTGCGGAAGAGCGTGTGAATGTAGAACGCGCCCGTCATCGTGTGCACCACCTTCAGCTTCGGGTGCTGCGCGACAAAGCGGTCCTGCCAATTCGCTCCTCGGATCAGCCAGCGGCCCCACCACTCATGCTCCGCCACGCCATGCATGGTGTTTGAGAGGAGCAGGTAGCCGTTGGGCGCCGTCATCGCCACGATTTTTTCCTTCGCCACTTTCAGGTCGCGGCGGCGGTAGAACGGTTCCAGTACTGACATCACGACGGTGAGGTCGAACGTGCCCGGCGGGGTGTCGGCGAGCACGTCCCAGGGAGCGAAACGCACGTGAGCGAAGTTCGCGCAACTGGCGCGGGCCCGTTCGAGCGCTACGGAAGAGACATCGGTCGCCAGTAGCGATTCACATCGCGCCGCCAGGATCTGGCTCGTGCACGTACCCTCCGCGCAGCCGACCTCGATTGCCGTTGCGAACTTGCGGCCGTCCCGCACCGTGTCCAGCATCCGCCCGGCGTCGCGGAAGCGATCCTGCTGGCCTGCCGACAGCATGTCCCATGGGTCCGGTTGCGCTTCGAACAGCTCGTCGAATTGCCGGACGACTTCTCGTGGCCGCGTGGTTGCCATATCCCGCAGCGACTTGAGCAGCCACCATGTGCTTCGGAGGCCAGGCACTCGGCCGAGCGATCGACGCACCGTCGGAGATGCCGGTGTGCGAGACAGTTGAGTGAGACCCTCGCTCAGATCGCCCTCCTTCAGGAGCCGGGGTTCGCGGCCTTTTCTGTAAAAACGCGAGCTCGTGCGCAGAGGTCATTGTGACGGAAAGGCGTGCGACTGTCACGCGCGCACCTCTGCGATTGCAACGACTGCAAGAGTTGCGGTGAACGCTGCCGCGCACATTGCGGCAAACACCTGCACCGATCCGCTCAGCCGCCTCGAATCTCTCTGGCGAACCACTTGCTAACACTTCGGTTCCAGAGGTCCCTATGTTGAAGATCATCACGACCGCGATGCTCGTCCTTCTTGGCGGACCGGCGTTCGCGCAGACCGCGATCACTTCTGCACAAGCGCCGGATGCGCAGCGGGATCAGGCCCCGCTGTTCCGCGTGACGGTTGTTGGCCGAACGACGGCTGCGATCAACTATCGGCCGCGGAGCGGAGACACGAAAGTAGACTTCGCCGGCACGGCGCTGCTGCCCGAGGCACGCGGGTACGCAGAGGTCTCCGGCGAAAAGGGCTACATTCAAATCGACGCGCACTTCGACAAGCTGCAGCCCGCCACTCGTTTCGGACCCGAGTACCTCACGTATGTCCTCTGGGCGATTACTCCGGAAGGCCGCGCGACCAATCTCGGT